>JAEIGA010006985.1_pt1 | contig 17165 bp, 10 predicted proteins | sample 9270691 | NCBI WGS metagenome assembly JAEIGA01 (sample SAMN17057246, study PRJNA624740) | gut metagenome | biome: biome; isolation source: fecal sample | host: Bos grunniens | place: China: Xizang | collected 2019 | reverse complement strand
TTAGATACCGCCAGGTATGAACACATACCAAGGAAGTAGGCGAATATCATATTGTCGATGAAGATCGACTTTACAAATAAGCTAATATAATCTGCCATAGTATTCTTTAGTTATGTGTTATTTTTCCTGAAGGTCCTTCTGAATTGACCTCTGTACCCAGATGATGCATCCCAGGAGGATGAGGGCCATAGGAGGGAGGATCATAAGACCGTTTGCCTCGTATCCAAATCTGTTGAGGATGTCAAATCCGAAGAGTGTACCGCTTCCGAGAAGCTCACGGAAGAAGGCAACAATGATGAGGATCAATGCATATCCGATACCGTTGCCAAGACCGTCCATGAATGATGCGAATGGCTTGTTACCAAGAGCGTATGCCTCGATACGTCCCATTACAATACAGTTTGTAATGATGAGACCGATATATACCGAGAGTGTCTTGCTCACGCTGTATGCATATGCCTTGAGCACCTGGTCAACGAGGATTACCATGAGGGCAACCACAACGAGCTGGACGATGATACGTATACGGTTAGGGATTGTGTTTCTCAAAAGTGAGCAAACCAAGCTTGACATTGCTGTAACGATCATAACTGAAAGTCCCATCACGCAAGCGCCCTTCAACTCAACTGTAACTGCAAGTGAAGAGCAGATACCGAGTACAAGGACAGAAATAGGATTGCCCTTGAAAATCGGATTTAGAAATGTTTCCTTAAAATCAAAATTCTTCATTTTCTACTCCTCCATTAGTTGTTAGACTCTTCTACAGCCACTTCTTCTGCAGCGCAGCAAGCCTCAGTGCACTGAGCAGTCTCTGCGCAGCACTCTGTGCAGCACTCCTGGCACTCAGCGCAGCATGGCTGAGCCTCGCCGAAGTAACTCTTATAGAAGCCGAGCCACTGGTTTACCATTACGCCTGCAGCTGTACTTGTGATGGTAGCACCAGAAATAGCGTTTACGTCATTAGCTCCGGTCACGTTCTTTGCAACAAGGATCTCCGCAGTGATTGTCTTGCCGGCGAACTTGTCTGCAAAAACCTCAGGCATATCTGTGATCTTGGCTCCAAGACCTGGAGTCTCACCCTTATGTCCAAAGCATGCCTTCTGGATAGTGAGGTCTTCCTTGATGCCGATGTATCCCCAGATAGGACCCCAGAGACCAGCGCCATAGCATGGAACTACAACAATACCATTCTTGAAGATGTATACAGGAAGGTTCTTTTCATCTGCTGCAATCTGAGCCTTGAGCTCTGGGTTGCCATAAACCTTGAGGCTCTTTGCATCAGCTGTATTAAGAACGCCTACTTCCTTACCTTCTGCGTTTACGAGGATTGCCTTCTCAATGTTTGCGATATATACGTCGAGAACATCGCTCTCTGTGTATTTGATATCCGCAGCAGTAAGAATCTGGCTGATTGTGTCAACCTTGACATTCTCGTCCTGTTTCTCCTTGAGAGAAGTAGCGGCGAACGCCAGAACCGCAGCAACTACCACAACAAGGATAGTTGAATATATCACTGTATATGTATTACTGTTTGTATTCATACCTTATATATATATTAAGCGGTTTTTACTTTCTTGTTTCTTCTCTTGATTGAAGCCTCGATCACATAATGGTCGATGAGAGGTGCGAATGTGTTCATGAGGAGGATTGCAAGCATCATTCCCTCTGGATAACCAGGGTTCCAGATACGTACGACTACCGCAAGAGCACCCACAAGGAATCCGTAGATCCACTTACCGCACTCTGTCTGAGCTGAAGTCACAGGGTCTGTTGCCATGAATACTGTACCGAAGAGGAAGCCACCCATGATGAGCTGATAGTAACCAGGAAGATCTGTTGAGCCGAGTGCATATCCGAGGTAACCGATAGCAAGACCACCGAGAACAGATGAGAACATGATCTTCCAACTTGCTACGCCTGTCCAAAGGAGGAGGGCAGCACCAAGGAGGATTGCGATCACTGAAGTCTCGCCGACAGATCCGGGGATTGTACCGATGATCATGTCACAAACGCTGTAGCCTGACGCCTGAAGGCCCTCGATGCTTGCATTTGCAAGAGGAGTAGCTCCTGTGAATGTATCAACGACCTGACCAGCATTCTCTCCGAGCTCGCTTACCCATACTGTGTCACCAGACATCTTGCTTGGGTATGAGAAGAAGAGGAATGCACGTGTGAGGAGAGCTGGATTCCAGATGTTCATACCTGTGCCGCCGAATACCTCCTTACCAATGATCACTGCAAATGCAACAGCAACTGCAAGCATCCAGAGAGGAACGTCTACTGGCACGATGAGCGGAATGAGCATACCGGATACGAGATAACCCTCGTTCACTTCATGACCCTTGATCTGAGCTGAAACGAATTCAATTGCAAGACCAACGATGTATGAAACAAGATAAAGTGGAAGGACCTTGATGAGACCGTGGAGAACAATCTCCCAGAATCCCCAGCCAAGGCCGAAAGCCTCACTGTGCTGATAACCTACATTCCAGATACCGAAAAGCATTGCAGGAACAAGGGCAAGCACAACCATAATCATGACTCTCTTCAAGTCGACGCAGTCCCTTACGTGGGCACCTCTTTTGGTGACAGTGTTAGGAACGAAAAGGAATGTCTCGAATGCGTCGAATGTCGAATGAAGGAATCCGAGCTTGCCGCCTTTCTCAAAGGTCGGCTTGATCTTATCTACTAATTTTCTTAAATTCATAATTCTACGCTTTAGCACATTTCTTTCAACATAAGAGCGATACCGTCAGTGATGATCTGCTGAATGTCGATCTTTGACGGACAAACATACTCGCAAAGTGCGAGATCCTCCTCGATGACCTCATAGATGCCGAACTTCTCCATGCCGTCGATGTTATTTGCAAGACAAGCCTTGAGGAGATGTACCGGATATAGATCCATAGGAAGGACCTTGTTATAAACATCATTTACAACAAATGCACGTGGACCACCGTGAAGGTTTGTATCCATGTCATACTTCTTCTTTGGAGTGAGCCAAGAGAAATATGTGCGTGATGCACTGAAGAGCTTAGGACGGAATGGCTTTGCCCATCCGAGAAGCTCATACTTGTCACCCTCTTCGAGGATGGTTATCTGAGTGTCGTTGAATCCGAGGTAACCCTCTGCACCTACGTTTGTACCTGTAAGGACGTCGCCGCTTACGAAACGAAGCTCAGCTGGGTTGCCGTAGAATTCCTTGATGTCCTTCATGGAGATTCCAGGGTATCCTTCCACATAAGCAGGGTTGTTTACCTTAGGACCTGTGACAGCGATCTTTCTCTTGAGGTCAAGCTTTCCTGTGTTGAAGAGCTTACCGATGGCTGCAAGCATGGTCAGAGTCACTGTCCACACTGTCTCGCCTTTACGGATAGGGCAGATGTGGTGGATCTGAACACCTACGTTTCCAGCAGGGTGCTTTCCTGTGAAAGTGTGTGTCTCGACATTCACGAGCTTGTGGAACGGTGATCCAGCGCAAGTCTCGGCATCAAGCGAAAGGTGGACCTTCTTGCCGGTCATCTTTACGAGAGCATCAATTGCAGTCTGGATGTTTGCAACCTCATCCTTAAGAGAGAATGATGGATCAGCTGCAAGAGGTGCTGTTGCAAATGCAGATACAAAGATTGCCTTAGGCGCAACCTCTGGATTTGCGATGATTCCATAAGGTCTCTGCATGAGAGCTGGCCAAAGACCGGCAGCAAGGATAGCTTCCTTGATCTGCTCGGCAGACATGTCAGCTACGCGCTTTGCTCCGAAATCAACAGACTCCTGCTCTGCATCAGCCTTGATGCGGACCTCAAGCAACTTTCTCTTTTCGCCTCTTACAACCTCAGCTACGACTCCGCTTACAGGAGAAGTGAAGAGGATGTTCTGAGACATCTTGTCTGCCATGACAGGTGTACCTGCGAGGACTTTGTCGCCTTCCCTTACCAGAAGCTTCGGAACGAGACCTCTGAAATCAGTCGGCTTCAGTGCCACAACGTCAGGAACGATCACCTTCTTGGTTGTCTGGGCTGCTGCTCCTTTGATAGGAATGTTCAGCCCTTTTTTCAAATAGATGTTGTTTGACATTATATAAACTGTTTTGAGTATAATAATAACTATTCTACTATACAAAATGCGCCCGCGAAGTTAGGTATTTTTTCAATAATTACGAAGTAATATTTTCTTTTTTGAATGCAATGTTTTGTATAATTTTGCGCTCGTTATGGAAAACGGAAACAGTACGATTTTAGATGGACTGAACAGCGAGCAGAAGGCTGCTGTCAGTTGTGTGGACGGACCTGTGCTGATTGTGGCGGGTGCGGGATCGGGAAAGACAAGAGTCTTGACCAGCAGGATAGCATATATTCTTGAGAAGGGTTGTGATCCCTCAAGGGTTCTGGCGCTGACATTCACCAAGAAGGCGGCTACGGAAATGAAGGAGCGAATCGCTTTGATGGTGGGTGAAAGGAAGGCCAGGAAGCTGTATATGGGCACCTTTCACTCTGTGTTCATCCGTTTTCTGAGAGAATTCTCTGAGTCTTTGGGATATCCTCAGAGCTTTACCATTTATGACACCGGCGACTCTGTCAGTGCGATCAAGGCTTGTCTGAAGGAACTTAATCTGGACGAGAAGGTCTACAAGCCAAAGGATGTGCTGTCGCGTATATCCATGGCTAAGAACAATCTGGTGACCCCTGGTGCGTACAGACGCAATGCGACTGCTCTTCAGAATGACGCCTCCGCAAAGAAGCCGCGCATCGTGGACATCTATGACCTGTATGCCCACAAATGCAAGCAGTCCGGTGTGATGGATTTTGATGATATCCTTCTGAATATGAATATCTTGCTGAGGGATAATCCGGAGGCGTGTCAGGCGATATCAGAGCGCTTTGACTATATCATGGTCGATGAGTATCAGGATACAAACTTCTCGCAGTATCTGATTTTAAAGAAGCTCAGCCAGCAGCATCAGAATATATGTGTAGTGGGCGATGACTCTCAGTCTATCTATGCGTTCCGAGGTGCCAAGATCGAGAACATTCTGAACTTCAAGAAGGACTATCCGAAGCATAATATCTTCCGTCTTGAGCAGAACTACCGTTCGACACAGGTGATTGTGGATGCTGCCAATTCACTCATTGCAAAGAACTCTGCACGCATTCCGAAAGAGTGCTATTCAAGAGGGGATGTCGGCGAGAAGATCAGACTTATCCAGGCATATACAGAGCAGGAAGAAGCTACTCTTGTAGCCTCATCAATTGTGTCCAGGATTCATTCGGTATCTGCTCAGTATCAAGATTTTGCAATTCTATATAGAACCAATGCGCAGTCCCGCGCGCTGGAGGAGGCCCTCAGAAAACGCAACCTTCCGTATGTCATCTATTCCGGAAATTCCTTCTTTGAAAGGGCTGAGGTGAAGGATGTCATGGCCTATCTGAAACTGGCGGTGAATGTCCATGATGACGAGTCTTTCAAGAGGACTGTGAACAAGCCTGCCAGGGGAATCGGAGACACATCCATCGCCGCTTTGATGGCAGCTGCGTCAGAGCATCAGACGTCACTTTTCAAGGCAGCTTATGCCGAAGACCTTGAGTCATTTGGATTGAAAGCCCCTGCTATAAAGAAGATCAGGGAATTCTGTGACATGATCAATGAATTTGCTGTGAAGGCCCATAAGGAGGATGCGTATGAAGTGGCGACATCTTTGGCGATGCGCTCAGGAATATTGGCGTTTTACAAGAGTGACAACAGTATCGAAGGTCAGGCACGTACGGCAAATGTGGAGGAACTCCTCAACAGCGTGAAGGTGTGTGTCGAGGAAAAGAAGAATGAGTTCTTCGAGGAGATGCAGGCAGATGGTGAAATCGCTGAGGGTGTTGAACTTACAGCGGCAGATCTGCCTCCGGTGCTTCTCGGGGACTTCCTTGAGACAACATCGCTTCTTAGTGCTGTGGACATGGAGGATGATGAAGAGAGCTCAAATAAGATAACAATGATGACCGTGCATTCTTCCAAAGGTCTGGAGTTCCCGTATGTATACGTTGTGGGAATGGAAGAGAATATTTTCCCTTCAGGTGGATGGATGGCGTCCGAAAGTGAAGTGGAAGAGGAAAGACGTCTGTTTTATGTGGCGATGACCAGGGCGAAGAAGGCTGTCTCGTTTGCATTTGCTCAGACAAGAATGAGAAATGGAAAGCATGAGTCAAATTCTCCGAGCCGCTTCATATATGAGGTGGATTCTCAGTATATCGCCAATCCTATTGTGAAGGAAAGAGATGAGGGGGAAGTGAAGAGGCAGTCGTTCGGTCTGTGGAAAAAGGAGGTTCCTTCCAAGCCGGGTTATCAGTACGGTCAGTCTTCACGTCCGGAAGTCGTGCGCAGATCTCAGCCTACGGCGTCTCAGCCTGTAAGAACAGCGGGTCCGATCCCTGTCAGAAGACCTCAGCCGGTGGAGAAGAGGGTTGCTGATGTAGACTTTGAGCCGACTCCGATACTCCAGCTGAAAGCCGGTCAGAGGATCGAGCACAATCGTTTTGGCTTTGGTAAAATTGTGGAAATTACAGGCTCATCGGCAGATTTGAAGGCAAAAATTGCCTTTGATGAGCATGGAGAAAAAATTTTAATACTTAAATATGCAAAAATTAGGGTCGTGAATAGTTGTCAATAGGTAAAATTTATTATCTTTGTGACGAAGTTTTTCATAGTTTAAGTTTAGGTTAAGTAGCGGGGCAATCGCAGTGATGCGAGTGTCCCGTGAATTTTTATGAAATATACAGCAGTAACCTCCTTAACATTTTTATTTGATTTGAGCTTCAAAAAAAGAAAAACCTGCATTTAAAAACAGAAAAAAAATCTTTTTCTCTTTTTTACGGTCTGTTTTGTAGGGCAGATATACTTTTGTCTCCAGCCGCAATGGGGCGGCTTGTCTAAATTATCGAGGAGAAAGAGTATGAAATGGAAATCTTATCTGCTGCTTCTGCTTTGTCTGGCAGGATGCGAAACCTTTGGAGTACGTAAGACAAAAGACGGTGAGTTGAGGATAGCATTTGCTCCTGAAGTGAATGAATTGACGCGGTCTTCTGCCGAACTGCCTGATACGTCTGCCTTTATTCTGTCGATTACCGATTCAAGTGGAAAGGTTATTTATGACGGACGGTATGGCGACTGTCCGGAATCATTGGTGGTGACTGCCGGCAGTTATATGGTCAGGGCGGTTTCGTCTGAATTCGAAGAGCCGGAATTTTCTGCACCTCAATATGGTGATGAACAATGTGTGGTAGTCCCGGAGGGTGGATCTGCCGATGTGAAACTTATCTGCAGGCAGATGAATGCAGGAGTCAAACTGCGCATTGACAGGGATTTTCTGACCAGCTGTCCTGATGCTGTCCTGTTCTTGAAATCAGATCATGGAAAGCTCATGTATGCATATTCAGAGAAGCGCATTGCTTATTTCCTGCCTGGCAGGGTGTCCCTCATGCTGTCATCGGGAGGTAATGATAAGATTCTCATGACCAGGACGCTTCTTGCACAGGAGATTCTGTCACTTGGCGTCAGTGTGGCAAAGCCCGAATCTTCATCAAAGGAAACAAGAATTTCAGTTGCAGTCGATACTACAAGGAACTGGCTGGAAGACAATTATATTATCGGAGGTGAAAACGGTCACGGGGCAGATATTTCTGATGCCTTGACTGTCCTGCAGGCTCAGTCCGCAGCAGGAAGCCAGAATGTCTGGGTATGTGGCTACATTGTCGGAGGTGATCTGACCTCTGCTTCGGCGTCGTTTGATGAACCGTTCTCTTCAAGAACAAACATCCTTCTTGGCCCAAAGTCATCTACTGTTGACAAAGATGCATGTCTGTCTGTTCAGTTACCTGCCGGTAAACTTCGCGATGCTTTGAATCTGGTGGACAATCCTGACCTTCTCAGACGTAAGGTATATATATGCGGTGATATAGTTGATGCATATTTTGGAATCCCGGGAATAAAGAACATTTCACAATACACCATGCTATGATACGACTGTATGCATATGTTGTTGTGCTGCTTGCGATGCACGCATGCGGTCTGGAGATCGAGCAGCTTCCTGTGAATGAGTCTGATGGTCCGGAGAAGGTGACTGTGGCATTGCTCCCCGAAGTGTCTGGTGCGACCAGGAGCAGCATCGCCCCGGACGAATATGCAATAAAAGACATAAATGTCTATGCCTTCAGGGGAGGAATGCTGGTGTCGGAGGTATACACTGAAGATCCGGATGCCGCGGTTATGGAACTTCCTGTAGGGTATGCCTATAATATATACGCAGTCGCTAATATGGGCAGGCGCATTGCCGTTGCTGAGGAGGCGGCTTTTGCATCATCCCTCAAATATTCCATAAGTGAAACTTCGGATCTGGATGGGTACATTCCGATGTCGTGTTTCTGCGAAGATGTCAATGTGCGCCGTTCCACCAGATCCATCTCATTGACGATGGAGCGCCTTGTGGCTAAACTGGTGCTATCTATTGACAAGGCTTCGTTGCTGGAAGGACTTCAGGTCCGTTCGGTCCGTCTTTGTCAAAGTGCATCCGTAGTCAGGCCTTTCAAATGGAACGGACGAGGAGGAAGCCGCGTTGAGAGGGCGGGGGATACAATCGACGGAGACTATGCCGTGCCGGATGATCTGGATAATATCAATTCTGGAGGAGAGGTGGTTTTCTATGCTTTGGAAAACTGTCAGGGTGTGTTGCTGCCGGGCAATAAGAGTCCTTATCTTAAGGTTCCGTCGCTGCTTGGAGGAAAAGATAAGTTGTGTACATATTTTGAAATCGAATGCACTTTTGACGGATCGGGTCTGCTCGGGGGAGAGGTGCGCTACCGTGTCTATGCCGGTCTGGATGACTGCACAAGTTTTGACGTACCAGGCAATTCGTGTATAAATGTGAAGCTGTCGCTTACAGGAGAAGGCCTGCATAAAGTGTCATGGAAGGTGGACGCGGATGTGCATGTAATGGATGGATATGCTGCTGGCAAGGTTCTGGACGGAATGCATGCGATGTCCGGACTGTATGTGGGAGAAAAGCTTCTGTACCAAGTGGTTCTGTCCGATCAACTCATGGAATATATAGGAGGAGATGTGTCGGGATGCACCCTTAGGTTTGTCGGTGCGGACGGCACATCATCAGGATTGAATGCAGAAACACTCGCCACTGACGGAAACATCATCAATGCAGAGATATCATGTACTTCTGAGGTTTCAGGAGAACTGCATCTGTATTCCCCTGATGGAAGTCCCATAGCGTGTCTGGAAAAGACTGTAAGGGTGAACAAGCCCGGACTTGTCCTCGCCGAGTATTCCTCCTGGCTGCTGGATGAGCCAGTGGAAAAGCTGGCATATATTCCTGAATGCGATGTAAATGGCGATGATGAAATCCTGTATCTGTACTTTATTGATAAGGATGGATATAATCTGAATGGATGCAGCTCATATGGTTTTGATCCTGACCTGTTTAGCCTGCTTGATGGAGGGACGGACATTGGTGGAGTGGCTGTGGAGAATCTCAAGGCCACATTTCATAAGTTGCCTCAGGCAAAGGGTGCTGCCGCTTCACAGGTGAACCTGTCTTGTATCAATGATGGAAGCAGTCATGATGTGAATCTGCTTCTGGCTGAGGTGTATGCTGGGGGAAACAAGATGTGCAAGACAATAACCGAGGAGAATTTCGGCCTGTGTGCTGATATGGAAGCCGGAATTGGTGTCTTGCCTGTTGAATTGAGTCTGGTGGATAATGGCTGGGCGAAATATCATGATACGCAGTTGTCCATGATGGTTGATAATCCGTCCAATCTGCCTCTGGATGTCAGTGTGTGGCAGCTTGTCTCCACATATTCCTCCACAGGCCCGACCTATTCTGATTATGTTGAGAATAATCTCCAGATAGATATGATACAGTTTATTACGGGTGCATATTATAACGGCGATCCTCTATTTTATGGCTCGTTTTCAGGTTTTTGCAGTGAGAGAAATGATAATGGAGACACGGCTCTGAGTCGAGACGGAATCCTGATCTATCCTTTAGCAGGAATCTCTACGGACGATATCCTCAAGGCTGCGAGTTATGGGGGATGCGGGAATGGTCAGATGATTCATATGGTGGATGTAAGGGTGGCCGGGCGCAGCCTGCGGTCAGAAGATGCTGTTCTGCATGACAATGTCAGCAACGGGTCCGCCACCTACGATTACATTTATTATGATGACGGGGCTTGGAACTACAAGGGGGCCAGTCTTTTTACCGACGGAGCATTCGTTTCGTCTTCAGGAGATTGGCGCTATAAATATCCTGACGTCATGCCTCTGACTTTGGACCGCATGTATTCAAGGTATAAGGAGTCCGGTCCTTCCTGTGTGGAGTTTCTGTATGTTCCAGATTACGGAAATCTGTCCGTGATGACCTATACGGGACGTGGCAGTCAGTATGGACTTACTCTGTCTTTTGAATATAGCGGCACCATGAACGGTTTTGTGCAGACCTATCCGAGCGGTACCTGGTTCGGTGCCGAGAACAATAAATGTCATGTGGATTTTTCTCACAGCAAGAGCGGTGTTCCTTTAAAAGAAGGAGGGCAATTCATCTGGGCGGATGACGGACAGCTTAAGCAGGCCATGGATGCCATATATGAATTTTCTTACAAGGATTCGCAAAGACCGTTAGGAGCGGATTCGTTCATGCACAGGGCTCATCCTACTGATGTCGCTCTTGACATCGGAATTATGGTTGAGGGCGATGCGGGGAGGGAACTGTATCCCTTTTACGTGAACTGGGAGGAAGATCATCTGGAATACTATCATCAGCAGGATGAGGTGACATATAAATGCGCTTTGGATGTCTCTGTTCAGGGGTATTCCATGGCTGTTGTAACTCCTAAGAAATAATCTTCCAACAGCTTGATTTAAAATTGCATTTTGTGTTAAGAATCAATATCTTTGCAGGCTTTTAAAAAGAAAATAAATTAACACAGAATGAGAAATATTAAATTAACGATTGTTTCCATCGTCATTTCTTTATTCTCTGTTGTCTATTCGGCTCATGCTCAGTCACTTGTGAAGGTGAGCGGAGTCGTGACGTCAGCGGAGGACGGATTGCCGATGATGGGAGTGGGTGTGCTCGCGGGTCCTGGCAACGGAGTCATAACTTCGCTTGACGGAGATTATGTCATTTCGGTGCCGGCCGGTGTGGAGATTGTTTTCTCCAGCATCGGTTATGAAGACTCAAAGGTGATCGTTCCTGCTGTCGCTGAATTTACTCATAACGTGGTGATGCAGCCTGAAAGTCTGAAACTGGACGATGTGGTTGTGATCGCCTACGGTGTGCGTAAGAAAGGTACTGTGGCCGGATCTGTGTCGACCGTAAAGTCTGAGAAACTTGAGAATACCCCTACTGCAGCCTTCGACCAGGCCCTTCAGGGACAGGTGGCTGGTCTTACAGTGTTGTCAAGTACTGGTGAGCCAAGCTCGTCAGCTACGATGACCATCCGTGGTACAAACTCCATCAACTCAGGTACAGCTCCATTGTACATTCTTGATGGTGTGGCAATTTCTGCTTCGGACTTCAATACGATCAATCCGGCAGATATCGAGAGCATGTCTGTGCTCAAGGATGCTTCATCAACATCTATTTATGGAGCGCGTGCTGCAAATGGTGTGATTGTCATCACGACAAAACGCGGACGAAATATGGCTCAGCCGAATATCAACTATCGCATGCAGATGGGATGGTCGGCCATCGCACATGGCAACTGGGATCTGATGAACACAGCTGAGCGCATCCAGTATGAAAAGGAGCTCGGCCTCACTGCAGGACAGAACTATAACTATCTTTCGCTCACTGATGTAAACTGGATGGAGGCGGTCTTCAATGATTCTGCTATGCTTCAGAGTCATGAGGTGTCGGTGTCTGGTGCCACAGAGACCACGAATTACTATTTCTCTGGAGGATATTACGATCAGGAAGGAATTGCTCCGGGATCGCAGTTCACAAGATACTCGATGCGCTTTAACTTCGAGCAGCAGATGGCTAAGTGGCTGAAGATGGGAACAAACACCATGTTCAACTATCAGGATATCGCACAGGCAGACGAGGGCGCCTACACTCTTGTGACTCCGATTTCTGCCGCACGCTTCATGCTTCCATACTGGAATCCGTTCAAGGCAGACGGTTCGCTTGCGTCAATTAATGACGGAACATGGACAGGCTCAGGTCAGAACCCTCTTGAGTGGCTTGAGAACAATCCTGTGGCATATAAGAAGTACAAGTTCTTCTCCACTGTCTTTGCAGAACTGAACATTTATAAGAACCTTGTGTTCAAGTCTCAGTTCGGTATTGACCTGTCGCATACTACAGGTTTCAGCCAGTCGTTCCCGGACTATGCTCCGAATCTTGGTGAGGGAAGTGCAGCCAGAAGCTCGAGTGACGGACTCAATCTTCAGCTGTCCAACACTTTGACTTATCGCTTTGATATTGACAACATACATGATTTCAATTTCCTCCTTGGCCATGAGTGGCAGGATTATCATGTTGAGGCATTCAGTGTCAGCACAGCAGGTCAGAACAACAACCTCCTTACAGACATATCCACAGGTACACGTGTCACATCATGGACAAGTACAGCGGATTCGGACTACTCTCGAGTTTCATTCTTCGGCCGTGGAGAGTATAACTTTGCAGACCGCTACTATGCTGAGGTGTCGCTTCGTACGGACGGATCTTCACGCTTCGGAAAGAACAACCGCTGGGGAATGTTCGGCGCTGTGGGATTCATGTGGAACCTGAGAAATGAGTCATTCATGGCATCCACACGCGACTGGCTGACTCTCGGACAGGTTGCATTCAGTTCGGGAACATCCGGAAACTCTGAGATTCCGAACTATGAACACCTTGCTCTGGTCGGCGGAGGTTCAGACTATATAGGTGATGCAGGAGTCGCACCTGTCCAGCCTGGTAATGAGAATCTTACATGGGAGAATACATGGACTACCAACCTTGCTTTCCATCTCGGTTTCTGGTCCAGACTCAATGTTGACCTTGAACTTTACAACAAGAAGACAACCGACATGCTGATGTCTGTGCCGTTGGCTTATTCACAGTCAAACGGTTACGGCTATCAGTGGTCGAACGTAGGCGCTATGGTCAACAGAGGTGTTGAACTCAATGTAAATGCCGCTGTTATTCAGACTCAGGATTTCCTCTGGTCAGTAAATGCAAACGTGGGTTACAACCACAACAGGCTTACAGAACTTTACAACGGTGTGGATGAGTATGAAACATCGAACACAAGCACCAAGCTTGTAGTCGGACATCCTGTCGGTGAGTTCTACATCAACCGTTATGCCGGCGTCAATCCTGCAAACGGAGATGCCCTCTGGTATGATAAGGACGGTAACATCACAAATGAGCTTCGCGATGAAGATAAGGTGATGATAGGAAAGACTTACCATGCTCCATGGCAGGGTGGTTTCGGCACCAGCCTTTCATGGAAAGGCCTAAGCCTCAGCGCTCAGTTCAGCTGGGTCGGGGACCGCTGGATGATCAACAATGACCGCTATTTCGATGAATCGAACGGACGTTTCATGACTTACAACCAGTCAAGCAGGCTCTTGAACCGTTGGAAGAATCCAGGTGACATCACAGACATTCCACGTCATGGTGAATACACCGAATTCGACAGCCGTCTCCTTGAGGACGCCTCGTTCCTTCGTCTCAAGAACCTGATGCTGTCATACTCTCTGCCGTCAGCTCTTCTCAAGAAGACAGGCTTCATCAGAAGTCTGAGAGTCTATGCACAGGGACAGAATCTTCTTACGTTCACAAACTTCTCAGGCCTTGATCCTGAGGGAGTTGCAAACGTTTATGCGGCTCAGTATCCTATGTCACGTCAGTTTACCTTCGGTCTTGACATCATGTTTTAAAGAATGATTATGATGAAGAATATATATATGAAATTTGTCAGAGTGATGGCTGCGACAGCTGTCGCTTTAGGACTGTCTTCATGTCTTGAGAAGACTCCGGGAGACTATATCCCTGAGACTGAGAGCATGAACAGTCTCAATGGTGCCGAGCAGGTGCTGACCGGTATCTACACCGCCTATATGAGCAGCGGTCTGTACAGCGGATACCTTACCCTCTGCCCTGACGTTCAGTCAGACCTTGTTTATGCCGTTCAGGGAAACTCAAACACTATGGGCAATATATGGCAGTGGGACATCCGTTCTACAAACTCTGAGGTGGAATCAGTATATGCAGCGCTTTACAGAGTGATCGGACGATGCAACTTCTTCCTTGATCAGGTGGAGAGCCTCCGCAATACCTTGACAGATGATGACTCAATCCAGACATTGGACTATTATACCGGAGAGGTCTACTGCGCAAGAGCTCTGGCCTATTCCGAGCTGATCAAGTGTTTCTGCAAGGCATATGATCCTGCAACTGCAAAGGACGAACTCGGAGTGGTTCTTGCTGACACTTATTTCGGTGAAAAGCCAGTCAAGCGTGCAAGCCTTTACGATTCATATCAGTTTGTGATTTCTGACCTTGAGAAGGCGGAGGATCTGCTCGAGGCTGATTATGATTCATACGATGCCCCATATTTCACTCATGCGGCAGCTCATGCCATCCATGCCCGCGCAGCACTCTATATGCAGGACTGGGACAAGGCTATCGAGGAGTCGACAGTGCTTATTGAGTCTGCAGCATTTGCACTTGCGTCGTGCCGCGGATATGCCTCATCAAACCAGACGTTCCTTCAGTATCTATGGACCAATGATGCTTCATACGAAGACATCTGGAGAATCGGTTACACCCAGACTTCGTATGGTGGCGCACAGGGATCCATCTTCCTGAACTTCACCACTGACTATACATATTACTATCCTGACTATGTCCCTGCTCAGTGGGTTCTTGATCTCTATACTTCGGGGGATGCGCGTTACAGTGCATATTTCGCGACACTTCAGACAGGTTATTCTCATCAGCTCACATGGCCGCTTCTTGTGAAGTATTATGGCAACGAGTCGCTTATGGCAAACATGATATATCACGTGAACATGCCTAAGCCGCTTCGTCTTGCAGAGCAGTACCTCATCCGTGCCGAGGCTTATTGCCAGAAGGGTGCTTATTCAGCCGCATCTGCCGATCTGTCTGAACTTCGTCAGGCAAGATTCACAAGCGGAGGATCGATTTCAGTGAATGCGAACAACTGGCTTGAGACAATCTCGGACGAGCGTGTACGTGAGCTTTATATGGAAGGATTCCGTCTGCATGACCTCAAGCGTTGGGGCAAAGGATTCGAGCGCACTCCGCAGACACATTCGCAGTCTGAGGGAAGTTCGTTGAAGATCGAAGCAGGCGATCCATTGTTCGTTTGGCCTATTCCAAACCATGAAATTGTTTCACCTGGATCACAGATCCAACCAAACGAAAGCAACAGATAGCATGAAAAAGATACTTATATATATGTCAATGCTTTTTGTGGTGACTTCTGCATTTTCAGGCTGCCACGAAAGATATGTCACATACGCAGACAAGGAATATGTGATGTTTGCAGACACCTTGGCTACATATCCTGTGCAGAAGGATGTGGAGTGGTTCAATATCCCTGTCGTCTCTACGGTCGTAAGGGATTATGACCGTACTTTCGGTGTGGAGATTATTGATAAGGGCAACAACGCCATCGAGAATGTCCACTATCGTCTGGAGTCGAACACTGTCACCATCAAGGCCGGTGAAAACCGTGCGGATGTGAAGGTTCACGGTTACTATGACAACATTCAGGCAACGGATTCTCTTGGATTTGAGCTTCAGCTTGTGATGAACAGCAATCTTGAGATGCCGCTGTACGGCAGGAATACAAAGGCCGTCCTGATGAAGAGCTGTCCGTTCGACATCAACAACTTCACCGGATATTGCGTGCTTACTTCAATGTTCCTTTATAATTATAGTATAACAGGATCATATCAGAGGCTCGTGTACACAGAAAAGCATCCGACTCAGGACAATATGATCATATGCCGCAACTGGATCAATGACGGCTACGATGTCACCATGACATTCAATGCGGATGATCCTATGCTGCCGATTGTGACCATGGACAGAGATCAGGTTGCCAGTGACGAGGGATCCTTTTTCGGAACTGCACATGGAGACAACAGGATACTTGTGACAAACAGTTCTTACTATGACTCTGTGTTCTATCCATGTGGAAATTATCTCTACATCTGGACTGAAATGTATGTTGAGAATCTTGGCGAACCTGTAGGTACGGTAGGACACTTCTACAACATCATGGAGTGGGTGTCTGATGAAGAAGCAGAGCGTCTCAAGAGAGAAGGAATGTAATTACAGGAGGAAATAGATTATGAAAAATATATTCAAGACATTATTTATCGCAGCATCACTTATTGCGGTGGCATGTGAGAAGAATGGACAGGTCAATGACCAAAAGGTGGAATTCCCTGCAGCAAAGGAGTATAATGTGACTCCGGGACAGACAGTGGACATAAACTTCACTGCAAGCCAGGATTGGGAAATAACAGTTCCGCAGAGCTCTATCCAGTGGTTCTGGATCCAGGACGGCTCTTTCAAGCTATACAAACTGACAGGCAAGGCAGGTGATCAGGTGATCACTGTCGGCGTGTCGGCTACAGAGGAGTTTGACATGGACCGTACCTGTGAGGTCACTCTTTCCATGGGAGGAGAGTCCAAGGTGATTGCAACATTGGTTCGTAGCGCAAAGGAGAAGACTCTTGTTCTTTACAGTGCTGTCGTTACTGATGGTGAGATTCAGTTCACTGAGGATGGCAGCGGATATCTTTACAGCGAGACAGAGGCCGCAGGCCTTGAACTTGTCTGGACAGGCTCTGACTTCAGACTTCCTGTCAAGGTGGATGCAAACCACAGCTGGACAGTGAAGACACCTGAGTGGGCAAGCATTGACGTGCCCGAGAATGGCGTTGGCCAGACAGAGATCAACATCATGGGTGTTCCTTCTGAGTATCCTTTGGATCCGGCAAGCGGAAAGGTACAGTTCCTTGCGGGCGACAAACTCATCAAGGAGTATACTGTCAGCATTCCGGGATGCAAGGACATCTTCTCTTACAAGATGAACATGAGCATCTCTGAGCTTGAGTTCAACTATGCAGGTCAGTTC
>JAEIGA010006984.1_pt1 | contig 17166 bp, 12 predicted proteins | sample 9270691 | NCBI WGS metagenome assembly JAEIGA01 (sample SAMN17057246, study PRJNA624740) | gut metagenome | biome: biome; isolation source: fecal sample | host: Bos grunniens | place: China: Xizang | collected 2019 | reverse complement strand
TGGGTGACGTCGTTTCCCTCGTGGAAAAGGCTCAGGAACAGTTCGACGAGGCTCAGGCTCGTGAATTGAAGAAGAAGCTCGCCAAGGATCAGTTCACCCTCTGGGATTTCTACAACCAGATTCAGCAGATCAAGAAGATGGGTAACATCAAGGATCTCGCTTCAATGATCCCAGGCATGGGCAAGGCTCTCAAGGATGTCGACATGGATAATGATTCATTCAAGAGCATCGAGGCCATCATCCTTTCGATGACTCCATACGAGCGCGAGCATCCGGACTGCATCAACGGTAGCCGCCGCAAGAGAATCGCCGACGGTTCAGGTACCACAATCCCTGAAGTAAACCGCCTTCTCAAGCAGTTCGAGGGCACCCGCAAGGTCATGAAGACCGTCATGGGCGCCAACATGGGCAACATGATGAAGGGCGCAATGAGACGCCGCAGATAAAACATCATCTCATACAAAACATCCGGCCTCCAGAGTGACTTCTGAAGGCCGGATGTTTTATTCAGTTTACCTTAAGTTATTCGGCTTTGAGGTATTTGAGCCAGAATTCGCGGTTAGCGTTCTTGAAGTGGGCGCCCTGGTAGCCTCTGTAACCGTGCATTCCGTCATGGTAGATCATGAACTCGAACTTCTTGCCGTGGCGATGGAGTTCGTCGATAAGCCAGAGAGAGTTCTGGAGGTGGACATTGTCGTCGCCGGTACCATGAGTAAGCTTGAGCATTACAGGTTCCACGCCTGAAGGGGTGCCGTACTCTACAGGATATTCAGATACATAATTGATGATGCTGCCGAGCTTGTATCCGTCCGGATTTGCCTGTGGAGTCTCCATATAGCGCTCGGTATAGTGGGTGTCATAGAGGAGCCAGTCATATACTCCGGCACCAGCGATACCGTAATGGAATTTGTCCGATGCGCGGAAAAGGATGAGTGCAGTCATCATACCGCCGTATGAGAATCCCTCGATACCGATCTTCTCGTCGCGTACATATGGCTGGGCCATGAGCCAGTCAGCCCAATCGCAGAAATCCTCAAGTTCGACAACGGACAACTGACGATAGATCATGTCAAGACCTTCACGGCCGTTATGTCCCTCTGCCCTCGGATCGACTGTAATCTGGATGATCTCATTGTCAGAATACCACTGGTTGTCAGAGTTTGGAGTGATCCAGCGGTCGCTTACGAGCGGTGAATCAGGGCCACCATAAATATCCACATGTACAGGATACTGCTTTGAAGGATCGAAATTCTTCGGATATACGATCATGCCCGGAAGAGTGAAGCCGTCACGGGTCTGCATATGTACGAGCTGACCGAGCGCATACTTCGATGCATCATAATCAGGTCCCTGCATGTCAGCGACAACATAGCCGGAAAGTCCGAAGCCCTTCTGCTTCTTTGCGGGAACAACCGGCTTGTTGAGGTTTGCCGGCTCGATATCATTTCCATGGCCCTTTGAGACCATGCCTTCCGAAGTAGAGAATACAGCTACGCGGGTAGGTGTAGTCACATTTGAATAAGATGCTGCAAAATACTTTCCGTCAGGTGAGAAGCTCACACCGGACACATTATATGCCGGATCGGTCAGAGCCTTGATAACGCCCTTTGAATCGACCTTGTAAAGGGCCTGGCGAACGGTTGCATCACGCTTTGCGGTAAAATACACGTCTCCCTTCTTTTCATCGACACGAAGAACAGTCACCGACCAGTTTGTGCCGTCAGTAAGGCGGCGGAACTCCTTTCCGTCATATGAAAGGAAATAGATCTGCTGCCATCCTGTCTCGAATTCACGGGCCATATAGAGGCCCTTCTCTGTGAAGACCACAGGATTGATCCAATTGAGCCATGTCTTGTATGTCTCTTTGTAGATATGCTTCTTCGAACCGTCCTTTACGTTCACGCTGTAAAGGTCGAGGGTGTTCTGGATGCGCGGCATGCGGGCGATGAAGAATTCCTCCGAATCAGGTCCCCAGAATGGAATGCCGAAGTACTGGTCGAGGGTCGGGTCGAAGTCTGCCCAGACGATGGATTCCTCGACTTCGCTCGGAATGACAGAGGCGACTTTAGCAAGGTCAATGATACCGATGCGGACCTCCGGATTGGTCTGGCCGGCCTTTGGATAGCGGGTCTCGCTGAGGGAGCCGCCGAGGCCGAGGTCTGTGACCCTAGGGCTCTGGGACTGGGCAGCTGCCGCCTCCGGATTGTCATTTCCTGAATAGATCGGGAAGAGAGGCACCTGGGTGTTGTCGAAACGGTAGAAACCGATCTTCCTGCTGTCAGGAGACCACCAGAAAGCCTTGTAACGCGATGGACGGCCGAGGATTTCCTCATAATAGACCCATGAAGCATAACCGTTCATGATCAGGTCTGTTCCGTCAAAGGTAAGGCGGGTCTCGACGCCCGAAGCGATATCAACGACATAAAGGTCATTGTCACGTGTGAATGCGAGCTTGGTCGAATCCGGTGAATATGTAAGGTTGACAGCACCAGCCGGCTTCACAGGGAAAGCGGAATATCTGGCAGGAGCCTTGATACCGTCGGTACGTCTGCGGTTGCGCGCATTGATGGAGAATGCGCCGTCATCCTCGAATGTACCGTCATAAGAGAATGCCACTTCGCTAGGGCCTATCCATTTCCACATGCGTGGGACCGGATTGAACTCCTGGGCATAAGCGATTGTCGAGGCTACAGCCAGACCAATCGTCAAAAACAAAGCTTTAAATTTCATATCTTAATCATTAAACAATTCATCCTTGAAATTCACCAGATAGACCTTTTCGGTCGCACGGGTAATGGCCGTATAGAGCCATTTGAGGTCATCGACAGTCAGATCCTCCTGCCAGAAAGGATTGTCGATGAAAACACATCGCCACTGTCCTCCCTGCGACTTGTGGCATGTGATGGCATTTGCATATTTCAGCTGCAATGCGTTGTAGTATTTGTCTTCACGCACAGCTTCATACCTCTTTTTCTTTGTAGTGATATGGGCATAATCCTCATTCACTCCCTGATAGAGCATGTTCGACTGATCATATGTAAGAGACGCGCTCTCGGACTCCAACGTATCCAGTACCACCTTTGCGACAATCTCCTGATCGTCATAGTCAGGGAACGAGATCCTCGCTTCTGCGAAATGAAGCCCGTACCTTTCCTCGAACTTCGAGATCTTCTGAAGCTTGGCGATGTCGCCGTTGGCAATGTAGTCCATGCCCTCGATGCCATCAAGGAACTGATAGCAGTTCTTGACGATCATGAGCTTATCGTCCCGTACAAGCCTTTCCTCCTTGTACTGTACAGTCGCCCTGATGCCCATATTATATTTAATCGCACGCTTGTTCGAACGACAGAGAATGATCGTATCATCCTCACCATAAGTCGCGTACGCGTCCGTGATCTTCTCTATCAGCTCCCCTCCTCCGATACGCTCCACATCATCAAAAGGCTCGGTCTCGAGACCCAGATCACAGATATCCATAACTCCCGGACCATACTCAAGCTCGGTCTGAAGCTGACGTATCATCGTCGCATTATACAGAATGCCTGACTCATGCTGCTGACGCACGACGGTAGAAAGCTCGGCAAACTCCACATTTCCCATCATCTTCATATAATCCGGAAGCAGAGCCGGACTCGCATCCAGTCCGATCGGCGGCAGCTGTGCGGAGTCACCAATCAGGATCACCTTGCACTCGACACCGGAACGGACAAATGAAATGAGGTCCTCAAGCAGATTGCCTGTACCGAAAGCGGCAGACGACTGCTGCTGGCCGGAATCGATGCCGATAAGAGAGACCTCATCCACGATGAAAAGAGTCTCCTTATCTTTATTTGGAGCAAGAGAAAACTGCCCGAAACCGTCTCCACCGACAGATTTCTGGCGATATATATGCTTGTGGATGGTATAGGCCGGCTGGCCGGAATATGATGAAAGTACCTTCGCGGCACGGCCTGTAGGGGCCAGGAGCACACATTTCGTCTGGAATTCCTTCATCACAGAAATCACCGCAGAGATGGCTGTAGTCTTACCGGTTCCGGCGTATCCGTTCACGACAAGTATGTCGCCGTCATCAGAACTGATGAAGTCAGCCGCCTTTCGGAGAAGATTTTCCTGACATGATGTCGGCTCGAACTGAAGCCGCGATATGAAACCCGAATAAAGAAAATCCGCTCTTCCCATCACTTTGTCCTCCTGAAAATCATTGAAATGACCACAAAGACCGGATATATCTCAACACGTCCGAGGAACATATCGAATGCATATATGAACTTTGCCATCGCCGGCTGCGCTGAATAATTGTCGAGACATCCGAGTTCTCCAAGTCCAGGGCCGACACTGCCAACCGATGCGATGACGCCCGAAACAGCCTCTGTAGCTTCGGTTCCGCATAGAATCACAGCCAGTATCGACACAAAAATGACAAGGAAATATACGACGATATACATGAGGACGGCACTCACGGCGCCATCAGCGAGATGCTGGCCGCTGAGCCTTGCATGAGATACCGACGCAGGATGGAGCCTGTGCCTGATTTCATTTGATATGGCCTTGAAGGCGATCACTACCCTGTCAACCTTTATACCTCCGGTAGTAGATCCGGCGCAGCCGCACTGGAATGCAGCGAAAAGAAGCACCACTCCTGCCAGCCATGGCCATGTCGAGTTGTCACATATACCGAAGCCCGCCGTCGACATATAGCTGACAACAGTAAAGCTGGAGTCGATCAATGCCCTGCCCCATGATTCGTATCCTCCCTTCGTCAAGAGAGAGAACATGATGACCAGAGACATCACCGCAATGGAACCGAAATAATATTTCACTACCGAATTCTTCAGAGGCTTGAACGAGCCGGTTGCGAATACAGCATAGATAAGACCGAAATGCATGGCGCAGACTGCCATGAAGAAAAGTACGACAAGATTGATTGCGTCCGAATTGAATGCTCCGATGGACATGTTCCTCGTGCTGAATCCTCCGGTGGCGGCGATGCTGAACGCATGATTGACAGCATCGAAAAGCGGCATACCCGCAGCCCAGAGGGCAAGCATGGAAGTGATTGTCAAAGAAGCATATACGGTAGTTATCACACGTACGACCTTCGACGACTTGTATCTGTATCCCTCTTTCGAAAGCGAGGACATTTCCATATTCGTCAGCTTGAGACGATATGGACTGGCCTCCGGGATGACCAGAAGCAGGAAGACCACGACTCCCAGACCGCCGATATAATGGGTCGATGAACGCCAGAAGACAAGGCTCCTAGGCAGGGCTTCTATGTCATTGAGGATCGTCGAACCAGTAGTCGTATAGCCGGAAACACTTTCAAACCAGGCGTTTATCAATGTAAATTCGCCTCCGTAAAGCACATATGGAAGCATTCCGAAAATGAAGGAAAGCAGCCATGAAAGGACGATGGTAAGGAATCCGTCCTTCAGCGAAAGAGGCTGGATGCCCTTGACGAATATGAACGGGAATGAGCCGACCAGAAGAGTGATGATGAAGCTGATGAGCAATGGGCCGAACGCGGCATCACGTCCCTCCGCTATCGATATGATGAGCGAGAAGAACATGAAAAGGGCGCTGACGAGCAGAGCCTTTCCCACATTGACCGATATTGCCTTTACATTCATTATTCTGCTGTCAGATCAGATATGTTCTGGATAAGCCTCTCACGCTCATCCCTGAGATTCTTGACCCTTTTCTTGAGCTGCACATTCTCCTCCATGACCTCCGTCAGGCCGGCATTCAGATTTGCCAGCTGGTCGTCTCCGTCGAATTCATACACATGACGTCGTCCCGAAAGCCTATAGCTGTCGATTCCGTCCGACATCCTGTAGATCGGCTTGACATAGTAGACAAGAATGAAGTAGAAAAGGAGGATGATCAGAAGAAGTCCGGCAGCAGTTGCGACGACTCCAGGAATGATGCTCCTGTAGAATCCGGCATCGAAATCCGCGGAATTGTTCATAAGTTCCTCATGAATGACCTCATTGAGTGAGATAAGGTCCATACGGAGCTTTGTATAGCGAGGCTGAAGACTGCCGAAGAACCACTCGCCGGTATCGACGCTGTCTGCAAGGAAGACTTCGTCGAACTTGAGGGAAGTCTTCATGAAGGCATCGAATGAAGTCACGACAGAGTCGACCTTCGGGATCATGCGCGAAGACGTGAACGAGCTTCGGAGCGAATCAGACTGGGCATTGAAATAGTCCAGATTGAAGTCCGGCATCATCGAGATGTCGTTCTGAACCACCACGGCAAGCATCTGGTCATTATACTCCTGCGTAAGGTCGGCAAGTTTCTGCGAGAGGTTGATGCTCTTTATATTAGAAGCGATCAGTTCGGAGACATAGTCGCTCATTCGGCGGTATTCCAAAATCGATATGACGCTGGAAAGAAGAAGTATCATTGCCAGCGAGCCGAGACTGAAGAAGAGCTTCTTCTTCATTGATGGTTTCGTTTCCTTTCTTTTATTCTTGTTGAAGAGTGCCATTTCAAGCATTTTTATCCAATCAACAAAGATAATAAATTTCTTTGTATATTTGGACTGCTGAATAACAATGACCATCATATGAGACTGCAAAGCATTTTTATAGCCCTCGCAGGCCTCTCGGCCGCGATTTCATGTACAAAGGAAAACGGATTTTCCCCAGAACATATCCTATGGTACTCATCCCCTGCAGAGCTGTGGGAGGAGACTCTTCCGCTTGGCAACGGAAGGCTTGGAATGATGCCTTATGGAGGCATCGGAACAGAGAAGATTGTATTGAACGAGATATCGATGTGGAGCGGAAGCGAGGCGGATTATGCCAATCCGGATGCTGCAGAGAGCCTTGAGGAGATCAGGGAGCTGCTTCTTGAGGGAAGGAATGCAGAGGCGCAGGAGGTTATGTATGAGAGGTTTGTGCCGAAGAAGCCTTCGGACGGGGGAACCTATGGCGGATATCAGACTTTAGGGGATTTACGGATTGACTATCATGGTCTTCCGTCCCTCGACAGCAACCACGTAGTTGGCAGCTACTGCAGATGGCTGGATCTGCGGGAGGCGACGTGTCATACCGGATTTGAGGCGGAGGGAGTAAGATATTACAGGAGATATTATGTTTCAAGGAAGAGCGATGTGATGGTTGTAGAGATCGGGGCTGATGCGAAGGGAGCTGTGGGATTCGACGTGAGGATGAGCAGGGAGCAGAACTGCATTGCGGAAATGGCCGGAGACGGGATGCTGAAGATAAGCGGCACATTGGACAGCGGAACCGAGGAACCTGGAGTCAGATATGCGGCTTACGCAAAGGTGATTACAGAGGGAAGCAAGGCCGAGATTTCGGCAGATGAAGATCCATGTATCAGCGTGAAGGATGCTGACAAGGCATGGATCGTCATATCGGCTGCAACAAGCTTTTTCGAAGGCGAGGGATATGATGCGAAAGCCCTTCAGATCCTGAACGACGCGGCCGACGGATGGGACGGTGAAGCGGAGCATGAGAAAGCCGTAAAGGCTCATAAGGAGCTGTATGACAGGGCCGGAATCAGCATAACGAATACTGCGGAAAGCGCATGCCTGCCGACGGACGAAAGACTGGAGGCATATGCCGAGGGCGCAAAGGACAATGCACTTGCGGCATTGTATTACAATTACGGCAGATATCTGCTGATCAGCAGCACTCGCGTCGGCAGTCTGCCGCCAAACCTTCAGGGACTATGGGCAAACACCTACCAGACCCCGTGGAACGGAGACTACCACACCAACATCAATGTCCAGATGAATCATTGGATCGCCGAGCAGGGCAATTTGAGCGAGCTGCACCTTCCGCTTACCGACCTGGTACTCAACATGATACCAAGCGGAGAGAAGACCGCAAAGGATTTCTATGGCCAGGAGGCAGAGGGATGGGTACAGCATATGATGACGAATGTATGGAACTTCACGGCACCAGGCGAACACCCTTCATGGGGAGCTACGAATACGGGAGGAGCATGGCTCTGCGACCATCTGTGGGAACATTTCGCATATACCGGCGACATGGAATATCTCGCGAGAGTCTTCCCTGCCCTCAAGGGAGCATCGGAATTCTTCCTTTCCACAATGATCCGCGAGCCGAAGCACGGATATCTCGTGACAGCGCCGTCTTCATCGCCGGAAAACACATTCTACGAAGGAGACAGGCAGGTAAGCATCTGCATGGGTCCGACAATGGACACACAGCTTATCCGTGAGCTCTTCAACAACACAAGCGCAGCCTGCAGCCTGCTCTATCCTGAAGAGGAGAAAGCATTCATTGACAGGCTCGAAGCGGCCATCGCCCAGCTTCCGCCACATCAGATCAGCGACGAAGGATACCTCATGGAATGGCTGGAAGATTATAAGGAAGTTGACATCCACCACAGGCATGTATCGCATCTGTACGGACTGCATCCGGGCAATCAGATATCTCCGAAACTGACACCGGAACTGGCCGAGGCATGCAAGGTCACACTCAACCGCAGAGGCGACGAGGCGACAGGCTGGAGCCGCGCATGGAAACTCAACTTCTGGGCAAGGCTCGGAGACGGAGAAAGGGCGCTGAAGCTGTTCAGAAGCCTCCTTTACCCTGCATGCGAGAATGGCAAGGCCAGCTGGCATGTAAGCGGGACATACCCTAACCTCTTCTGCTCACACCCTCCTTTCCAGATAGACGGCAATTTCGGCGGAGCGGCCGGAATAGGCGAAATGCTCATGCAAAGCCATATGGGATATATCGATGTGCTTCCGGCACTCCCTGAAGAATGGTCAGACGGACATCTTTACGGATTCAAGGCCATGGGAGGAGCAGAAATCGACCTCGAATGGAAAGACGGCAAGCCTACGGTAATGACCGTCACCGGCGGATGGGAAGACTGGGTGCAGGTACATATACCAAAAGGAATGTCTGCAACCGTTTCCGGATGCAGACACAAATATTACGAAGACTTTGTCCATCTGGACATGACCGAAGGCCAGAAAGCCAAAGTAAGATTCAATTAAAGCGAGTTATAGGCCTCCAAAGCCTTTTCGAGAAGGAAGATCGCCCTCTGGAGGTCTTCCTTTTTAAGTACATATGCGATTCGCACCTCGTCCTTTCCGAGTCCCGGAGTAGAATAGAATCCGCTTGCCGGAGCCATCATGACTGTCTCTCCCTCATAGCTGAAATCGCTCAGGCACCATGCGCAGAACTTGTCGGCATCATCAACCGGCAGTTTTGCGACAGTATAGAAAGCACCCATCGGGATAGGTGAATATACGCCAGGAATCTTGTTCAGACCGTCCACAAGGCATTTTCTTCTTGCGACATACTCCTCATACACCTCTGCAGAATATTCCTCGGTATCTTCAATCGAAGCTTCAGCTACGAGCTGGCCTATAAGAGGAGGGCTGAGGCGGGCCTGACAGAACTTCATCACGGTCTTCCTCAACTCCGCATTCTTTGTAACGAGGGCTCCGATACGGATACCACATTCAGAGTATCTCTTTGATACTGAATCGATAAGAACCACATTCTGCTCGATTCCTTCAAGATGGCAGGCTGAAATATAAGGCGAACCGGTATAGATGAATTCCCTGTAGACCTCATCGGAGAAAAGATAAAGGTCATGCTTCTTCACGATGTCCCTGATCTGGTTCATCTCGTTCCTGGTATAGAGATATCCGGTAGGGTTGTTCGGGTTACAGATAAGGATAGCCTTTGTCCTGTCGGTGATGAGCTTCTCGAATTCCTCAACAGGAGGGAGTGCGAAACCGGTCTCGATTGATGACGGAACCGACTTGATCACAGCACCAGCCGAAACCGCGAAAGCCATATAGTTGGCATACGCAGGTTCAGGCACGATGATCTCATCTCCCGGATTGAGACATGCAAGGAAAGCGAAAAGAACGGCCTCCGAGCCGCCTGAAGTCACGATTATGTCATCAGGGGTAAGCTCGATCCTGTACTTGCGGTAATAATCGGCAAGTTTCTCACGAAGTGAAAGGAAACCGGCACTCGGGCTATACTCCAGGACATTCCTGTCCACATGCTTCAAGGCTTCGAGCGCGCTTGGAGGGGTCGGAAGATCCGGTTGGCCGATGTTCAGATGATATACTTTGATTCCTCTGGCCTTTGCATCATTCGCCAGCGGAGTGAGTTTTCGTATAGGTGATGAGGGCATTTCATGTCCTCTATGGGAAATACTTGGCATACACTACATGTTTGATTCTGCAAAGTTAATAAAGTTATGATAATAATAAAAAATGCTTATTTTTGATTTTCATTTCGGCATGACAAAGACAAGGCAACAATTTCTGGGACTGCTGCGGGCAGGATTATGGGGTGAAAGGGCTGACGAGAACCTTTTCAGGGAAGGTGCGGACTGGAAGGAAATCCTGAAGACAGCGCGTGCACAGACTGTGCAGTCAGTTGTCATGGACGCTATCGAGACACTTCCGGCAGAAGCATGGCCTCCCCGCGAGATCATTCATCGTATGATGATAGACCGCACCCGGAATGTGCAGATGCACGGGCTTCTGAACCGTACGGTTAACGAAGTGATCGAGACCTTGAACGCGGCCGGGATCCCATCAGTACTGCTTAAGGGTCAGGGAGTTGCAAAGAATTACGCAAGACCTGAAAGCCGCAGCTGCGGAGACATCGACCTGTATGTCGGAGAATGCAGTTTCACGAGGGCGATCGAAGTCATTTCCGGAATGAAGAACGAGAGCCTGAAGGTCGGGATCGAATGCGAACATCATGTCCAGATAAGTCTCAACGGCATCGAAATCGAGCTGCACAAGAAGGCCGATTACATGCCTGGAGCCCGCATGAACCGCGACCTGCAGCAATGGACAATCGAAAGCATCGACAACAATTTCAGCACTGGCTCACTCCCCTATTGGAACAATGGCTGCACAAAGGTAAGCCTTGCCCCTGCCACATTCGATGCATTCTTCATCCTCCATCACGCCGTACGCCACATGACCACCGGCGGCATCGGATTCCGTCAGCTATGCGACTGGACCATGTACCTCCATCGCAACCACGCCCATATCGACACCGAGGCTCTGAAAGATAAACTGGAGCGATACTGTATGACAGCCATATGGCAGGAATTCGGCATCCTCGCCGTCCGCCACCTCGGCCTCCCGATCGAAGAACTGCCCCTCGCCCCTGCCTCAACGGGCTCAGCCAAGACCGGAAGAATCCTCGACCAGATCTTCATCTCCGGCAACTTCGGCCACGCCGACACCAGCCGCAAAGACAACCGGAAGACAGGGTATATGAAAAGAAAATGGCGTGACTTCTCATACCAGAGTTCACGCCTTATCATGCTTTTTCGCCTTTTCCCGAAATATTCCGCTCATTACTTCATAAGCTGGACAAGCGGAGGAATCGGCAGATTGTTATCCAGAAAATAGTTATATACGCCCCAGTTTTACCAGCAGCCAGAATCTTACCAGATGTATCTGACGGCCGATCCTTGACGGCTGTCTCAACAGACGGTATGCCCATTCGAGATTATGCTTCACCCACCACTTTGGTGCACGCTCCACATTTCCCGTATAGACATCGAAACTGCCGCCAAGCCCCTGATATACAGCAGGATGTACGCACTGCATCTCTTCCATCAGAAGTTCCTGCTTTGGCGAGCCCATAGCCACAAAGACAACATCAGGCTTCTTCTCCGCTATATCATTCAGAAGAGTCTTCTTTTCCTCTTCCGACTTGATATAGCCGTCCCTATATCCTGCAATTTCAATCCCAGGATAATCCTTCACGAGCCTGTCTACGGTAGTCTCAATGACCTCCGGCTTGCTCCCCACAAGATAGAAAGATTTCCCTTTCCTATACCATGCATCAACGATCTTCAGCCACAACTCGCAACCAGGAATCTTCACAACATCCGGACATCCCTTCTTTTTCAAAGCCATCACCGCTCCGACACCGTCACAATACCCGATGTTGCGGTTGATGATTCCTCTGGTCTGCTCCGTAGCATGGAGAATCTTCTCCGCATTGATTGCAACAAGGATTCCCTTATGCTCCTCAACAAATCCGATCAGATCCTCCGGAGACTTGAAGGGATATATCTTTACACCCCTGACTTCTATCCTTTTCATCTGCACTGTCCTAAAATATAATAGCTTAACGCATTAAACATAAAGGCATTGCTCCACCTCATATACGGGATACGCGAATTGACTCCTTTCTTCAACTGATAATAGAAGTATCCTTTCTTGTCCCACATATTTGCCATTGTCCATTCAAGCACATTTTCTGCCAGACCCTGATATTGATCCATCTTATGAAGCCGGAAAAGTGTCGTAAGCAACTGCCCCGGACAATGAATATCTATAGGATATTTCTTATCATGGTAGTATTTAGGGCAACCGTCGGATTCAAAGAAGTTTTCAATATAGAATTTAAAGCCCTTATCAATAGCATTATGATATTTCACGTCACCCGTCATCTCTTCATATGAGATCAACGCATCAAGATTATAACCTGTATGGAAACTGTCTATCCATGACTGCACCGGAAGAATGCCATATACCCATGAACCGTCTTCTGACTGTGCCTTGCAGCATGCCTCAACTGAAGATCTGGCCGCCTCGCGGTAAGTCTCGTTGCCTGTATAATGGTAACAGCATGCAAGCAGCTTGCTGCCTAGCAATGAAGCATTGAAGACCGTATCATTTCCCTGCAATGGGCTGTATGAGAAGAGAAAACCTCCATTGAGCGGAGTACGATGCAGATCATTAAGTACAAATTCAGCAGATGACAAGGCCACATCGAGATAATCCTGCTTCCCGGTGATTTCATATGCATCCATCAATGCCGTTGCACAGAAACATGTCGCGACTACTGTTGGCGTATGTTTCGAGAAAAGGAACAATCTCCTAGCCTGCCAATCAAAATTATACCCCCAGCAAGCACCGCTATATCCTTTGGACTGCATAGAGATCAAGAGATCTGCAAGTTCCTCGACACGAGCCATCATTTCATTTTCAGAGCCCAATGATTCTGCCAGATCCGGGTTCGTGCTTACCGCCTTGTACAGGTTGCAATATCCCTGCAGGAACAATCCGATGCCCTTTGCATTATGCTCTTTGGGGACCATCGCAAGCTTTCGGAAGTTGACCGGAGACCTCTTGAAGCCCTGAATTACAGCAAGCCTGCACAATGCTGAATCCTTAAGGAACGGCAAAGCCTGAAACACCTTTGAGTTCAACCCGTCATACGGATCCCAGCCTTTGAACTGCTCGGATTCGCAATAGGATTTTAAAGATTTCATTACATCTGCTACCATATCACTATGCTTCAATATTCTGCACCAGATAACGGAATTTGCCATTTGGCGTCTTCTCGATTGACTCTACAATCCTGATGCTGATTGAGAAGTTGACAAAAATCTTGCTGGACTGATGCAATATCTCATGTTCTACATCTGAATTATAGTCTGAATCAGTCTGGAGATTAATAATCAGCTCGCCTGGCTTGTTCTGGACATACTGGTACGCCAGGATCCCTGTTATATCATGAAAGATGTCATCATTATTGGTAAACTGCACCTTATTTCCATACTCATCATATACAAACTGCTGCTTTCTACCCACAATCTTTGACGCTATCATCGGCATGTCAGCAGATGATACCAGGACTTCATCATCTGTCCTGTACCTGATAAAAGGGAAATAATGATTGTCAAAGCCTGTCACGACAACGGATGCCGGTTTTCCTTTATCTGATACCGGTCTGCCATTATCATCAAGAAACTCGACATGGCCGTACAATGGCTGGAATTCCATCTCGCCATGATTGTTCTGATAAGCACAGACAGCCTTTTCGCAATGTCCGTAAAAAGAAAGGATCTCGACTCCGAGGACTTCCTTCACCAATTTTCTATGCCAGTCGCTGATTGTTTCTGAAGAACATATCACTCCTTTAAGTCCTTCCAGTCCTTTATCGTGATTATGCTGCATCAGATGACATAAGGCGACAATCGCGCTCGGATATGCCTTGATGTACCGAGGCCTGTAAGAACGAAGCTTTCTGATATAAATATCATAATTTTCCTCCAGGACATGGAATGAGGACATGTAAATTCCATTTTCCCGGAGATTGCGCTGCCAGAATATCTTCTTTCTTATCAGGCTTTCCTTGACCCTGTAACCACGCAATGTCACTACCCTGTCCATTCCCTGCCGGTGCCTCCAATAATGATATCCACCCCAGAGCTGATAGGCAAGTTCCTTGGGTCTGGCCACATATTGGTCGATGTAGAATTTCATCGGCATTCCTGTCGTACCGCCAGTAGTCACCAATGACAACCGGCTACGGTCATATCCGGTCGAGACCATGTCTTCCATGTAATCCCTGACAAAATTCTTGTCTATGCAGGGAATACGCCTCACATCATCCAGACTGTTGAACATCGAAGGGTCGAAACCATTATCCTCCCACAATCTTCTGTAGGCGGGAATCGTATCCCAAGCATGGTTGACGAGTTTCTTGTATTTCTTGAACTGTATTTCTTTCAGGTCAGTTCCGGCGGATTTCTGCAGAAGGACCATATGTTCAAAAAAGACCCTGACAGCAGAAACCAGACAGGCTATTTTCATAGGTATTCAGAATAGATTTCTTTCAGTTTTCCTGCAATATTTTGAGGTAAATATTTACGCGACTTTTCTATGATCGCATCTTTATCCGGCAGAGTTATGGAACCGGCAGCCAGCTTATCCAGAATATTCTTCATCGATTCTTTATCTCCCGGATGAAAGAGGATGCCGCACTCCTGATCAACGATTTCCGGTATGCCACCCACATCTGTAGAAACAATGTACTCTCCATACGACATTGCCTCAAGGATTGACACCGGAAGTCCTTCAGAATATGACGGCAATACAAATACCTGACACTTATTCATCAAGGATGCCTTTTCCGGGCCATTAACCCATCCTTCGTAGTATATAACTTCTTCAAGCCCGTATTTCCGGATAAGATCCTGAAGACGATCCGCCTCGCCATTGCCGGCGACATGCAGGACTAAACGGCCTTCATATAAGTCTTTATGAGCATTCATGACATCCAGAAGGTCAAATATACCTTTGGCATCAGTAATCAGCCCCAGGAATAACATATGAAGAATGCCATCATCGCCCATCAGGCTATATTGAGGAGGTTCTATCGGATTTTCTACGACCTTCACTACGGGGCCGTTCACTATACCGGAAAAGAAATTCTTCCATGATTCCGACAAAGCAATTATGCAATCGCACTTATTGAGGACTGCCAGGATCCGCTTTGGGGATGCCTGATAGAATTCCTTGAAATTGCCTCCATGGACATGAAGGATTATTCTTTTTCCCATCAGACGACTCAGTCTTACAAAAGCGCTTGCTCTCCTGAAACTGTTGTACGATGATGTATGAACATGTACGATCCTTATCTTTCTATCACAAAGGAGTGCTGCGAAGAGTCTGAAATAAGCCGTCACAAACTGCCAGAGTTTTACCAGTCTGTTTCCCTCACGCGTATCTGTCAGCTTATTAAAGGTCGTAAAGACATATCTGTCATATATATACAGAACCTGTGCAACTCCCCCTCTAGGCGGAAGATGCTGGCAGCCGACAGTCAGAACGGATTCGCAGATATGATTATCTAGAAACTTCTTCATAAAGTCCCAAATATTTCATTGCACAACTTGAAATTGAAAAGTTCCTTTCAAAGTAATCTTTCAGGTTAGCCCCTGATAGTCTTTCATTTATAAACCGTTCCAGACAAACAACATATGCATCAGTATTTACAGGACAAAGATACCCGGTCACTCCATTCTCTATAACATCCGGAATACCGCCGACATTCGTACAGACAGGCACGACTCCGCAGGCCATTGCTTCCAGAAGACTGATCGGCAGGCCTTCATAGGTCGATGTCAGGCAGAAAGCATCCGCACAAGAAAGATAGTCGGCGACATTGCTTTTCAATCCCATAAAGTGTATATTTCCGCATGCCCTGAACTTCAATTCAGCCCCTGCACCTTGATCGAATCCATCACCAATAACAAGCAGGACAAAATCATCTCCTCTTCTGTCGAGTTCATTGAAAGCATCTATAAGCATGGACTGATTCTTCTGTTCATGATATCTTGCCACATGAATGAAGATCGGAGTAGAATCATTTCTCTTATATGAGGATACTTCAGAACGCACAGTTTCAAGCAAAGCGGTCTTGCAAGGCTTTTCACATCCGTTATCAATACGGACAGGAGCCGGAAGATCATAGAACTTCATATACGACAGCTGGCATTGTTCTGAAATCGTTACCGGAACAATATATCCTTTAGAATAGAAGAACCTGTTAATGACTCGCTGCCAGCCTTTACCGCATGCTTTTTCCGCCACGTTATGCAAGGTGTGCACAAAACGTATATCCCTGTTTATCAATGACAACCTGAAAACATATGGGATGACATTCAAATGACAATGTACAACATCTGGATTTTCTCCGGCAATATATTTTTCCAAAGAACGGACCTTACGGAGTGAGAACCCAGGTTCAAAACCCATCGAATGGAAATGGACATCAGGTCTCATGAACTGTCGGTTGAATATATACTTTTCGTCCCCGGATGACAAGAGCATGCAGACAGTAACATCATGTCCCATCTCTGCCAATTGATTGGAAAGACTTACAACAAAACGCTCTGCACCTCCGGAACACAATGAATATATCAACTGTATTATCTTCATTATCCCAACAATTCCTTATAGGTTTCTACCATCCTGTTATAGTCATATCTATCGTTATAGCTGTCCCTTGCGGACATTCCCAATTTTCTTGCCTTATCCGCGTCAGAGAGGAGTTCTATCAGACATTCCTTCAATCCCTCAGCAGAAGAGACTTCATATAGCAATCCATTCCGGCCGGATTCAATCATATTCCTCAACCCAGAAACATCTGAAGCAACAATAGGCTTTGCATTGAACATTGCCTCCAACAATGAAACTGATGTTCCTTCGAAATCCGAAGCAATCAGATATATATCTGCCATGCACATTACCTCACGGACCTTATCATTAGGTACGACACCCAAGAAAGTGACATATTCTGACAATCCGTTAGTTTCCACAAAATGTTTCAGTTCTGCTTCCATTGGACCGCCTCCGGCATATAC
>JAEIGA010006983.1_pt1 | contig 17166 bp, 18 predicted proteins | sample 9270691 | NCBI WGS metagenome assembly JAEIGA01 (sample SAMN17057246, study PRJNA624740) | gut metagenome | biome: biome; isolation source: fecal sample | host: Bos grunniens | place: China: Xizang | collected 2019 | reverse complement strand
GAAGTATCTTTCATCCAATTTTCATAAGAATCATATTTTAATTGAATTCTTGTGTTTAAAGTTTTTGTTGTTGCCATTTATAAATGTTCTCCTTTATAAATTTATTTTTATATAAAAGAGAGACGCATATGCGCCTCTCTTAAATTAATATATTATTCAGTTACTTCTTCTATCCAAAGGTTAGTTGAAGCGCTTCCGCCATTGAAAATAAATTGTTGAGTATAAACTTCAGCAACTTTAGCTTCAGCGTGAGCTTTAGCATTTGCTTCAGCAGCATCTGCTTTAGACTTAGAATCAGCTTTAAGAGCTGTTTCAAGAGCAGTGTCAGCTGCGATATAAGCATCATGGTCAATGGCTTCTAATACATCTAATCTACCTTTAATAGCAGTATCAGCTGCTTTATAAGCTTCGTCCATAGCAGAAATAGCATTTGTATTAGCTGTAATAGCTTTAGCCATATTTTCTGCTTCTGCACCATGAGTATTAATCCAATCAGCTAATTCTTTAATAGAGTCAAGACCTTCAGCATCATTTTCAAGAGCTGCAACTAAAACTCCATTAACTCTTTCGATTTCTTTAGCATTTGCTTGTTCAGCTTCTTTAGCTCTAGCGGCTTCATCTGCAATAGCTTTAGTATTAGCTGCAATAGCTAAAACATTAGCTGCGATATCTTCCGCATTCTTAGCGATTGCTCCAGCATTAGTTGAGATATTACCTGCATTTGTTTCAATTGCTTGAGCATTAGCAGAAATAAGTCCTCTAACTTCAGCGTCATTATAAGTAGCGGCCGCCTTAGCTTCATTGATTAATGTAACAATATCTTTATCCCCTCTGTTACCAAGGATAGCTTCTGTTTGAGCTTTTGTATAGTAATCAGCAATCTTTGTATCGAAAGCAGATGTTAATACATAATTATCTAATACAGATGCATCAGCTTTTGTTGCTAAAGTATTATTAATAGCAATAATAGCTTCATCATGAGCTCCAGCTTTTGATTCTAAAGCTACGATTTTTGAACCTGTAGAACCTGTTGCTCCTAAAGCAGTTTCAAGGTTTGTAATTGCTGTTGCATGTTGTCCAATTAAGTTGCCTTGTTCAGAAACTGTTCCAGATAATGCAGAGATATCTCCAGCATTTTTATCTGCTTTTCCATCAGCTTCTTCAGCCTTAGCTTGAGCTGTGTTAATTAAACCTGTTAAAGAATTTTTATCTACAGATGTTAAATAATCTGTTGGAACTGTAATATCAACTGCTTTATCAGCAATTGTTAATGCAGTACCATTAACTTTAACAACTTCAATTTTATTAACTTGAGCACCAGCTTCGATTCCACTTAATTTACTATTGATTGTTTCAATAGCAGAATCATGAGCTTCATCTTTTTCAGTAGAACGAGTAACTTCAGCTTCTAATAAAAGTTTAACTGCGGCAGCTGACTCTCCACCAGTTACATCAGCAACTTTATCTGCGATAGCCTTATCTGTTTCTGCTTTTGTATAAGCGTCTGTGATTCCGTAGCCAGCTAATGTAGTAGCAACATCTGCTTTACCTTCTAATAATGTGTCAACACTATCGATTGTATAAACATCAACTGCATTAGCTTTATCATCTAATAAATCATTAGCTTCTTCTTTTGTGTAAACATCAGCACTATTTGCTTTAGCATTTACAAAACCATCAACTTCAGATTTTGTGTAAGTATTAGATTTATCTGCCTTATCAGCTAAAAGACCATCTACATCATCTTTAGAGTATGTTGTAGCGGCGTCCGCTTTAGCATTTACAAATCCATCAACTTCTGATTTTGTATATGTGTCAGATTTATCTGCCTTGCTAGCAAGAGCTTCTGCAAGTTCAGTTGCATCTGTCATTTTTTCAATTTCAGCTTGAATTTCTTTTAAAGTATTAACTGTTTCGTCAATATCTTCACTTGTTAAGAAATTGTTAATTGTATCGCGAGCTCCTTCGGCGATTGCTCTGATAGCAGCATCTTCATCTTGAAGAGCTTTCTTATCCACTTCATAATCAGCTTTAGCAACTTTAGCATCAGCTAAATTATAAGCTTCATCTGCGCGATCTTTAGCAACTTTTACGTCAGCATCAATTTCAGCACTAATTTCTGTTCTAGCTGTAGCAAGAGCGCTTGCCGCAGTAGATTCAGCACCAGCTTTAGCATCTGCAATAGCTTGTGTATTAGTTTCTTGGAATGTAGCAAAATCATCATTTGATACTACATCTGCTGTATTAGCTTTATCTGCTAAAGTTCCTTCAATTTCTTCAGCTTTTTCTTCTAAAGCATCAACTGCTTGTTGCAATTCACTAAGAGCTGCATCTGTAGCGATACCTTCTGTTTTTTGATTGATATATTCAATCACACTTGAAGCTACTGGAACTTGTTGTCCATCTACTTCTTTAGTTGGAATAGCACCAACTTTACCATCTAATGTAGCAAGAGCAGCTTCTAATTCAGCAACTGCCGCCTCAACAGCACTTGTATCTCCTACATTTTGACATTCAAAGTTACCTTCAGCATTAAGAGCTAAAACGTAAACTTTAACTTCGCCACCGAATACAGTAGCTAATACTTGACCTTCATATGGATAAGGTACAGTATCTTTCCAATAATCAGAAACAGCTGTTTTATCTGTTCCTTTTGATAAGTAGTAATTTAAATCCCCTTGGCTGTTAAATACTTGAGAAATATCTAACGCACCATAGTTCTGTCTATTAAGGTTAACGCCAAGAGTTGCAAAACTTTGATATGTGTAAGCCATCTATATTATCCTCCCATTAACCTATTTTTACTTGAAGTGTAGTTTTTGCTAAACCATTTGCATTTTCATATACATAAACAATGTAATCCATTGCTTGATAGTTGTTAGCACCTTTTACACCTACTGTTTTTTGTTCAAATTTTGAAGGACTTGCATTGAAGATATCTAATCCCATACCGTCAACGTCGATACAAGATGTCATTCTCTTAGCATATCCTGTTCCAGTTGGTAATGCAATAATTACACGCTTTTTACCTGCGGCAACCGCCAAGTCAATATTTGCTGCGTCTTTTGCAGTACCTTTAGCAGTACAATTTGTTCTAATCCAATCAGAATCAATTGTTCCCATGTTGTCACCAACATATGTGAACCATTGTCTATATCCTGAGAATGTAGCTGTCTTTGTTCCACCTACTGTGATAGAAGCAGCTGCAATTGGACAATTTTTACTTGCATTAGTATAAACATTTCCTAAGTTAGTAACGGCATCTGCACCTTTAGTGTGAGAAGCTGTACCAGAGAATGTAAAGCTAACTGCATCATCTCCATAAGTTGTATTGTCACCTTTTGCTTGAAGTGTCAACTTACTGTTTTTAACCATATCACTTGTATTAGATGTTGAATTATTTGAGCCTTGTGATAAAGTTACATTTCCAGCTTCGAATTTAATTCCAGTTGCTGGACCATATGTGTAGCTACCTACTCCTGTGATTTCCAATGTAGCTGTTGGAAGAGTAAATGTATTACCAACTTCGTTGCTTCCTCCGCTTACTGAAATAGAAGCAGTTGGGATTGTTCCAGTTGGATTCTTTTCTGTAGCTAATAAACTACTTAAAACTTGTGTTAAGTTTTTACCTTCTGCTTTTAATGTAGCAGAACCATTTGTTAAGCTTTGAATTGTTCCAATTTTTTCAGTAACTTGTAAATCTTGTGCGAAGAATACATTATCAGCTGAATAATTTCCATCCATAGCTGCCCAAGCTTCACCATTCCATACATATCCTGTGTAAGAATATTTATTTTTTGTTGAATCTTCTGCATTTGTGTAAATTGCTGTTTTAACAACTGCAACATCACCTTTAGCTAATTCTGTTTCTGTAATTTCATCTAAACTATTTACTTCGAAATGTTTAGCTTCTTCTCCACCAAAATATGGTAAAGCTGACCACACAGATTTTCCATCACCAATTTTCATCTTAACTTTTCCGTTGCCAAGAACTTCAATACCCATTTCACCTTGAAGTAAAATAGTAGAGTCTTTAACAGCTTCCCAAGCTTGAGATGAATCGTTTCTTAAAACAATTCTTGTATTAAGAGTTTGTGCCATTTGCTGTTCCTCCATGTATTAAATTTATATTAAGCTCGCTTTCAGTATAATTTAAAGATTCATATCCTGAACCATTCCACTGAAAGAGACTAGCTTCATTAGTTACTCTATAGACATAATTTTCATTACCAGGAACCGGTAATTCATCTATAGTTTGAACGGTATAAATTTCAAGTGAAGCGGAAGCCATAGATTGCATGAATTCTTGCTCTGTTCCTTGATATCCACCCTCAAGAGCATATTGATATGCAGATTTTCCATCTTTACCATCTGCACCCTTTAAACCTGATTCAGAGACCACTGTATGCACATATTCTTTTGCTACCGCAAGAGTTCTAAAATCCATGTTAAATCTTCACCCACTCTCTTTGGTTATTTAACATATATACTTCAGAAGTTGAAATAACAAAAGCAGAACTACCCGGTGCGGCATTTTTTCCCATAATTTTTAATTGTTCTAAATCATCCGGAGTATCAAGAGTATATTCAGTAACTCTATATTCTACTTCACCATTTTGACTATATATACTAATCATCGTTTAACCTCCTTATATTTTCTACATTCTTAATATTTATATTTTTTATAATGTTGAGTTTTGTGTATTTCGCCCAATAAAAAAGAAGCATCATTTAGATGCTTCTGCTTCAGTTTTTAATAGTGGATGTATAATTTTTATATTCATTCCTTTAACACCCATACTATTTATTTCTGCTATTTTATATAGTTTTAATTTTTCAATAAGATTATTATAAACGGGTCGACTTATTGCTGTATCTTTAACTAATTTCGAAACTACAACAGTGCCAAAAGCGCCGATTTCTTTGATAATTGCATTATAAGCCTGCTCTTCAAGATTTGTAAGATGAGAGAAGAATTCTTCCTTTGAGATATGGCGGCCGCTCTCTGGCTCTTCAAAGCTTGCTTTGATGAGCTCTACAGTTGCTCGGTCAAGCAACTCAACTGCTTCTTTATCAATATCAAACATAGGTGCTAAATTGATATATAAAGTTGCTTGCCATAAATATTCATCTGCTTTTTGAATTTTTTTCTCTTCATTCCAATCTACTTGACCTGTTTTAATATCCATCATAAGTTTAGCCATATCTCCTTCAGGTCTGAGACATTCTCCATAAGGGGCGCCCGCTGCCCATTTAGAAAGAAAATAACATAATCTTTCTCCATTATACAATTTCTTATAATCAGTTTTATCTTGATTTACAGTATGTTTTAATTGATGTGCTATTGATGACATACCACGAGCCTTATTCATTTCCGCAAACTGTTCTCTATTGTTAATAAACCAAGTATTGAATAATTCTTCATATCGAGGATTGATAATATAATATTCAGTAAATAAGTTTTCCATAAAGTTAATATTTTGTTTAAGTAAATTTTCTCTGAACAAACGAATATCTTTAATATCAATATGCTCACCATTTTCTAATTCTATTGTTTTACTAACCCAATCTTTTTGTAAACAGAATTCTTCAAAGGTTGGAAAAATAATAACTCTACTATCTACATCACTTTTTTCTGTTGCAAAACCATAATTTTGAGAGCCATAGAGAAAGATACCTAAAATTCTTTCTTCATCATATCCTCTATTGATTACTTCTTGCATATGTTCTTTTAATCTTTCTATTGTTTTCATTTTAATTTTCCTTTTCTTCTTTATAAAAGATTTTTTCAAGTTTAAGTTCATTTAAATTATAAAGTGGAATTGCTCCTAGCGCAAAACATCCCCAATCTAAACAAACTTTATGTCCATCACAATATGTTATCATATCTTCTTCAAATTCTACACCGTATTGTCTTTCCATATATACATGAGGAGTATGTCCATGGATTACTATATCAGGACAATCCTTCGGCCATTTATTAAAATGATTGCGGTTCCATATACAAGCATGTCGATTATTCACTAATTCAACTGGGACTGATTTTGCATGGCTTAAATGAATTTTAAATGAATCACAATCAACTTCCATTTCATAATCAAGATTTCTAATATTTTTTATAATCTCGACTCTTTCATCATAACTTAACTCTAAGAATGCGTGATAGGTAGGGCCGCCGCCATTTGAGTACCAATGATTAAGATAGGTAAATTCTTCCTGCTCTCCTCTTGATAAATACCAGTCAAGCATCATATCTTCGTGATTTCCAAGTAGATATATTACTCTTGGGTCTGCAAACATTTCTTGCATAATTTTAATACCCCAAGGACCTCTATCTATTGCATCTCCAAGAAAGATTAATATATCATTTTCACCCAAATATTCTTTTATTTGCTTCCATAAATCATATTGCCCATGTAGGTCAGAACATACAAAATATCTTTTTTCATTCATAAAAAAAACACCTTCTTTCATTTATATAAATATTTTAACATAATTTTTATAAAAATTCAATATTGGTCAGATAGCGACAATTATTTTATTTAATTTTTTATAATATATAAGAATGAAATAAAAGGAGGATTATATATGAGTTTAATTTATACAGAGGGCTATTTAAGTTCTGAGTTAATAGGGATAACTCCAAAATCTTTGCCAGAAAATATTAAGAATATTTTTATCATACCTCCTGCAAATAATACTGAAAAAATAACAGTTTTTATTTATGATTATGATAAATATCATCCAATATATGAATTATGTATTTTAAGCAATCCATTATTATTAAAGGATTTTAAATTAGAAGAAAATCATAATTATCAAATATCAGTGGATAAAGGTTCCATATGGATTTATTATGAAACAAAGGAGGCTATTATAAATGAGTAACTTTAATTTTGATAAATTAAAATTTTACTATGGTACGAAAGAACATTATGAGATGATTGATAATAATGCTTTAGATAATTGTTTTTATTATGTTTATGAAGAAAAGGAAGGCGAAAAAACTCGTACTTATTTATATTTACGAGATGAACTAATTTATGATTCAAAAGAAATTGAAGGTATAGTTGACAGCGTTTTGACAAGTGAGTCTTTTCAAAATAAACTTAATGAGTATTTATCATTACAAGATAATAATAATCAAATTATTCAAAGTAATATTACAATTAATAAAGATTTAGTTGTAAAAGGTGGAGTTGATATAAAAGGTAACATAAAAGCATCAAATTTTATTTATGATGCAAATACTGATACCATAACAATTCCAGCAGATTTAATATTACAGGGCGTTATTACTTTTAATAATTCTGATAATCAATATCGTGGAAAAATTAATGATAGTGAAATTTTAAACTCTAGACTATCAAATATTTCATCTTTAAATTTTGGAGAGAACGCTACAATTGAAAATCTTCCTACTTATAATAAAGGTGAATATGTATACGATTTTGAAAAAGGTAATTTTAAAGTTAATATTATTGAAGCAAAACAAATTATTGGTCCAGTTGGAGACAAGGTTACTTCAATGGAATTAGAATCTTTAAGAATAGGTAATTTAGTTTTACAAGAAGATAATGGAAATTTAAAAATTACATCTGTTACTGAATAAAAGGAGGCATTGTTATGGCAATAAATATTCAAGATATAACATGGTCAAATTATGTCTCTAATATAGTAGATGATAATTTAGGTAGATTGGGTGTTTATATTGAAGACTCTAGTTCAAGTTTAACTAATATGAATTCTGAAGAAATTATTTTAAATTTAAGTTTATGGTTTCAAACAGATAAACCTGTGACACTTTCATCTTACGAATTAACTATAAACAATGACGTTAAAACTGGTAAGCCTATTATTACCAAAGAAAAAGATGAATATGTTTTATTTTATTATGATACCATTATTATACCAAGACAAATTTTAGAACAAACTATAACATTTTCAGTTGAATTAAAGATTAAAGATTTTATTTCAACTTTTTATATTTTTACACAAAAAGAGGCAGTAGCTTTAAAAAAATATTTAGTTAATATATATAATAAGGATGGACAATTAGTAGAGCAAAATTATAAATATTATAATATGACTTTTATATTAAAAGCCTCTGATTATATTTTAAATACAGATTTATATAAAAAAGGCTTTTTATTTATATATTTAAATGATAAAGATTTATATACTCAAGTTGTTTCTCAAAAATTAGAAATAAAAGAGTATAATACTTTAGAGTTAAAAGAAAATAGAGAATATCACTTTTTCCCAGAATATAAAGAACTATATAGTTTTATTACTTTTAATGGTAATGGGGGTCAAAGCAATGGGGAAAATACAATTATAAAATTAAAAGATGAAAATTTTATAGAACCTGTATTTACAAGATTAGGATATACTTTTGTAAATTGGTATTTATCTCCTTCTGAATTAACAGAAGAATTGGTAAATTGGGCTACAGTTAATTCTGATTTAACTGTTTATGCCAAATGGCAAAAAGAGCCTTATTTTATTATGTATCAAAATATAGAAGATGAAAATAATAAAGATATATTTGATATTAATCAGCAACCATTTTTAAGAGAAGCTCCTAAAAAAACAGACTATCGTTTTTTAAGATGGCGTGAAACTGGATCTTCTAAAACCTATATGCCAGGTCAATTAGTAAGTTTAACTGAAAATCTTTATGTACTTCCAGTATGGGAGAAACCAACTGCAACAATAAATTATTATACATTAAATGGAAATAATTATGAACTTACTTCAACCTCAACTATGAATTTAGATACAAATAAAACTGTAAATGAAGGTTTATGGAGTACAATTCCTTTTGATGTAAAGCCTATATATGAAGGTGGAGATGATTTAAATTTTGGCGATATTGACTTGTATGAAGTAAAAGTGGAAGAAGTTATTATTCAATATTATAATGATAAATATGGTGGTATTCAAGATAATTTAACTCAAAAAGTTAATAGGTATAATAATAATAAACAAATTACTTTTATAACACAAGATACAAATCATTATACAACACAAGATAATGATTCAACATGGTTATTTTTTCAGTATTGGACTTTAAATAGTAAGAAGTTTTATCCTGGAAAAAATTACAGTATAGATACATTAGATAATGTAATTATATTATCTGCAGTATATAATAAAAAAGAACTTGTTGAACACAATATTTATATTACAGGTGGAGAACAAGTTTCTTTAATAGCAGAAAATTTTAATGAATTAGGTTCAAATTTTATTAAAACTGACGGAGCATATCCATTTTTTAATAATGGACAAATACAAGCATCTGGTTTTAAAGAAGAAGATACTGAACAAAATTTTGGTATTTTTAATCATATAAATGATGGAAGCGTTATTTTTGAAAATTTTATTCAAAGAGAAAATTTACGTTCAACATATTTAGAGCTTGTTTTAAATGCAGATAATAATGTTATTTTGAGCTTAGGAGAAGATAATATAAAAGATAGTGATGATGATATAAAACTATCTTTGAGAGGAAGTGAAATAAATGGCTAATATAAATATGCAAGAAGCCCCATTAGTAAAAGAAACACAATTAAAAAATACAAATTTTTCGTTATTGGGTTATGATAATAATAGTTTATATAAATTTAAAGTTAATAAAGATACTTTAAAACTTTTAAATAATCAAAAACTATTAGTAGGTCAAACCACAAATAATAATGGAGAAATTTTTAATGATTATACAAATAATAGTGCAAACTATGCTTATTCTCATGTAGAGGGTAGCAATAATAAAGCTGGTGCTGAATATCAACATATTGAAGGAAAATTTAATGAAGTTAAAGGTCCTGATTATGTTCATATAGTTGGATATGGAAATTCTAATAGTGATAGAAAAAATATTTATACACTTGATAAATATGGTAACATCGTATGTATTGGAGATATAGTAGCAAATGGAGTTTCATTAGAAACTTTAAATAATATTCTTCAAGCAACAGGTTCTGGTAATAGAAGACCAGTAGTGCGTTTCGGAGGAGATGATCCAAATTCTTCTAATATACCAGGCCAAATTGGTGATATATATTGTAAATTAATTTAGGAGGTAAATATAAAATGGCAACAAGTGGACCTCATTATGTAGCCACGGGAGGAGGAGTTTCTTGTAATGTAACTGTAAATTTTTATTTAAATTTAGAGGGAAATAGTGAATCTTCTTCAACCACTTATGTTAGATTGACTTGGGATGCGAAAATGACAAGCGGTTCTTATATAGGTTCTTCTGGAGTAATGTTTCGATATAAAATTGGTGCAAATGGTTCTTGGACCCATTTTTATTCTTTAATAGGAAATGGAAATTATCCTACATGGAGAGGGTCTCATCTTTTTGATGCAAATGTATTATATAATAATGGTTATCCTTATTATATATCAACAGGGACATATTCTGGAGGAGGTTGTTTACATGGACCTTATTCAAAAGCTAATAGTGATACTTCATTAACTTTTTATATTGATATTCGCAAAAGCACAGACATGGCTTCTACATATCAATATACTGAACAAACTCTATCTATTACAATTCCAAAAAAACTATATTATTGGAATATTAATGCATATGCTCCTAATGGAAAAGAACAACTTAGTGCTACCTTTGACGAATATGTTGCGGGAAAAAAAGTTAATAAAACAGCTTTAACGAATGAACATCCCGATTATGATTATGTTTCATATGGAACTTATGGTGCAGTTGGTAATATTACGCCTTATTATGATTATTATGAACTTGATAAAGTTACAGACTCAGGTAAATATGAATTAACTAAAAATCCTACTAGTGGTCAGTATACCGTTTATATAAATGGAAAAGAAGATGATATTTGGATTTTTATGCGATACAAAAGAAGTACAATTACTTTTGATGCAGATGGAGGTTCTAATGGAAAATCTGATGTAGTAAGCTATAATCAAGATGCAAATACTGCACCAATATCTACAAGACCAGGATATAAATTTCATGGTTGGTATACTGAGCGAGATATGGGAGGAAATAAAATTTACAATGCAGATGGGAGTATTAGAAGAGATACTGCTTATTGGAATGCAAATGGTAAATGTACTATTAAAAATGATTTAACTTTATATGCAGGTTGGGAAGTTCAAAATATAGCTTTTGTGAAAACAGATACTAATGAATGGAAGCTAGGTATGATTTATATTAAAATAAATGATACAGAATGGAGACCTGCTATTATGTATGTTAAAACAAGTGATACGGAATGGACACAAAGTGGAATTTAGCGGAAGTCGGTTTTGAATTAAAACCGACCGCCGCATAAAATAAAAATAAAATAAAGGAGACAAAATAAATGGCTCAATTAAAAGATACAAAAATTGAAGGTATTTTAGAGATTACTGGTAAAGATGCCAATGGAAAATCTTTAATTTTACCAGAAGGTTCTAAAATATATGTAGGAAACTCTGAATTTAAAGGCGGAGGTGGCGGAGGTGGTTCTGCCGATACAGAAGAAATAGAAGAGCTTTTAAAAACTAAGCCAGGTCTTATAGAAAAAGATGAAAATGGTAATAATTTAGGAGAAATTTTTAATACTTATGAAGGCGAATATAAAAATCAGGCTTTAGGTATAGCTAGTTCAGCTTTTGGATATGGAACTACCGCCGGTTGTAAGGGATATTATATTAAATCTATTGATTTAGATAATAAAAAGATTTATTTAACTGAAACTCAAGTATTGCCAGTTATTTCAACTGAAGATAATACTGATATTAATTTTGAAACTCCTGCATACGAAAGTGGAGATTTAATTACTATTAGCAATCAACTTCTTTGGGTTAATTGTTCTGCTATTGATAATATTGTTAATAATGTTATCACCTATACGACAGACCTTCCTTTTACAGCTATTGAAAATAGCGACTATGCAGATGGAACACCATATGATACAGAAGAATACTCTTTATTAGTATTAACTAAACCTACTGTTGGATTAAACATTATTCAAATTGCAGGTTTTGCTTATGGATTGCAATCAATATCTGTGGGTACAGGAGCTCTTGCAGCGGGATATAATTCAATAGCTTTTAAATATGGTGATGCAACTGGCTATCAAGCTATAGCTGGATATGCAGCCCATGCAGAAGGTAAACTAACTGAGGCCCATAGATATGGACACGCAGAAGGTTATGGAACAAAAGCTTTATTACATGCAGCACACGCTGAAGGTCGTGAAACTATTGCAAATGGTATTCAGTCTCATGCTGAGGGACGATATAGTATAGCTAATAATGACCAAGCACATGCAGAGGGGAATTCGACAGAGGCGACTGGCGCTTATTCTCATGCTGAAGGTTATCTTACAGATGCAACAAAAACAGCATCTCATGCTGAAGGGCGTGAAACTACTGCAAGTGGCAATTTTTCTCATGCTGAAGGACGTGAAACTACGGCAAGTGGTTCTGCTTCACATGCAGAAGGTTATATAACACAAGCTAATAGCACTGGAGCACACTCCGAAGGTTCTAATACAATAGCCAATAAATCTGGTTCTCATGCGGAAGGATATTATACAATAGCAAGTAGTAATTACCAACATGTTCAAGGTAAATATAATATAGAAGATACTGATGGAATTTATGCTCATATTGTAGGTGGAGGTAGTTCAACTACTAGAAAAAATATTCATACTCTTGATTGGCAAGGTAATGCGTATTTTGCAGGCGGCATTGAATCTTCTCATATTAGTGCTGGTAGACAAGCGGATAAAACAATAGGTTTACATAGTTTGGCACTTGGAGAAGAGGTTGAAGCTAGTGGAAAATATAGTTGTGCTATAGGTCATAGTGCCGCGGCTAGTGGTCAAGCATCTCATGCAGAAGGATATTCTATTACAGCATCTGGAGCATATGCACATGCTGAAGGTCAAAATAATACAGCAAGTGGTGATGTTTCTCATGTAGAGGGAGGTTTTAATAGGGTTAAAAATACATTCTCACATGCAGAGGGTACTATGAATGAAATTACTGGCTCAACGAGCCATGCTGAAGGTCAAGGTCACATAGTAGAAAGTGCACAACAGCACGTTCAGGGTAAATACAGTATTACAGATACAGAAAATAAATATGCACATATTGTTGGTAATGGAACATCTACATCATCTAAATCAAATGCGCATACACTTGATTGGAATGGAAACGCTTGGTATAAAGGTTCTATTACATCAAATGGTGGAGATTATGCGGAATATTTTGAATGGATTGATGGGAATTTAAATAATGAAGATAGAGTTGGCTATATGGTTGCATTGGATGGAGAAAAAATCAGATTTGCTAATATGGGTGATGAAGTATTAGGTATCGTTTCTGGTACTGTTGCAGTGCTTGGTGATAATTACGAATGTGAATGGAATGGCAAATACTTAACAGATGATTTTGGTAGAGTAATTTATGATTCAGTTGAAGAATTTGTAAATAAAATCGTAGGAGAAGATGAAGAAGGAAATCCTATTATAGAAAAACAGTCTTTAGGATTTTTCAAACATCCAAGACTTAATCCAGAGTATGATCCAGAACAAACATATGTAAATCGTGCTGATAGACCAGAATGGGACGCTGTGGGTATGCTTGGTAAATTATATATAAGAGATGATGGAACTTGTATTCCTAATTTTTATGCTACAGCAGGAATAAATGGTGTTGCCACTTCTTCATTAGAAAAAACAAATATGAGAGTATTATCAAGGGTAAATGATAATATTATTAGAGTTCTTTTAAAATAAATTAAAGGAAAGGAATAAATAGAATGAAATTAGAATTTTCAAAAAAACTTTTAATAGTTGACTATATTTTATTCATTCTATTATGTATATGTGCAATAATTTTTACAGCGGTGGATTTTACCGTTGTAATTATTGCATGGATTGCACAAATAGGAATTTCTTCTACTGCTTATTATGCAAAAGCAAAGAGTGAAAATAAAACTAAAATTCCAATAAAAATTATAGAAACTCTTCCAGAAGAAGTTAGAAATGAATTAGATACAACTCAAATTATAACAACAATTTTACAAGGAGAATAAAAATATGACAATTCAAGTATTTTTAATTTTATTAACATTGTTTTCAACTTTAACAGGTCTATTCACAGAAGGAATTAAAAAATTCTTTGATGGACTTAATGTTAAATATGCAAGTAATATTATTGTATTAGTATCAGCTATTCTTGTAGGGGGCTTGGGAACACCTGCATATTATGTATTTATGTCTATTCCATTCACTACAATTAATATTATTTGTATTCCTTTGATGGTAGTGGTAAATTGGCTTGGAGCAATGGTTGGATATGATAAAATTAAACAAGCTATTTTACAAATAAATTTTAAGAATAAAGGAGAATAAAAATGGCAGTAAAAATTGGACACGCATCAATTGATGAAAATGGAAAGATTGCTAGTGGACAGGCGGGAGATCAAACTGGTAAGGAAGTTTGTACTAGAACTTGGTATAACAAGAGCTGGGATGTAGTTCTTAGACCGAAGACCGCAGCAATGGCAGAAAAAATTGCTAAAACTATGGAACAAGCTTGTGATAATAATAATATTGGATATGACCAATATCAAAGAAACACACTTCGTCAATTGGCGGAAGGTGTTGGATACGACTTATCTAAAGTTGGAAAATGTGAATGTGATTGTTCTTCTTTAGCTAGTGTATGTGCATTAGCGGCTGGAGCTCATATTGCATATGGATATAATCAAAATGGACCAACAACAAGAACTATGAGGGCTGTATATAAAAACAGTGGAGATTTTGAAATTTTAACAGATTCTAAATATTTAACATCTGATAAATATTTAAAACGTGGAGATACAATTGTTAATGAAGGTAGTCATACTATTGTTATTCTCGAAGATGGTAGTGAAGTAAAACCTAAACCAGCTCCAACACCAACGCCAAGTAATAAAATTACTGTTGATGGAGAGTGGGGAAAAAATACAACAAAAGCTACACAAAAGGTTCTTGGAACAACAGTAGATGGAATTGTATCTAAGCAATTAGCATCTCAAAAGAAATATCTTCAAAATTGTTTAATAAGTTCTTGGGAATTTAAAACAAGTGGAACTGCAGGCGGAAGTTCTATGGTAAAAGCAATTCAGAGATTAGTTGGTTCTACTGTTGATGGTCATGCTGGCAAAAATACAGTAATCGCTATGCAAAAATTCTTAAATGCTAAAGGTTTTAACTGTGGAAGCGCGGATGGATATATGGGAGCTAAGACTGTAAAGGCTTGGCAAAAATATATTAATAGCAGACTATAATCAAATTTGGTTTTAAAAAATCTAAAACCACTTTTGAAATTCAGAAGACGAGCGTTTGCCGCCCAAGCAGATTGGAGAATCAAAATGTATACTTGGGAAATACAGAGCTATTTTGAGAAGAGAAATTATGAAATTTCGGATTATCTTGAATTTCATAATATTTTATTGGAATCTCCTCAAATTAACTTAGTTAAATTATCAGAAATTAGAGAAGACCGCTGTAAATATTTTGTAAGTACAAATGATGGTTTTTCTTTTGAATTTTGGTTAAAATAAAAAGGGAGTAGGTTAAATACCTACTCCCTCTTTTTTATTATTCTAAGGTTTCTCTTAAAGCGTCTGCTAAAGCTTTTGCTTTTAAGGTATGCCAAGTATAATCAACAAAAGCACTCCAGTTTAATCTTACTTGATCATACACATCAATTTTTTCAGCAACAGGAAGGTTAACTCCTAATGAATGTGGTAAATGCCCCCACTTTTCATAATATTCATTTTTCTCATTTTGAAGTCTATCAACTTCTTTTAAGTCAATATGAGTCGGCCAGTCTGTAATAATAACTTCCCATTCACATTTTGACCAAAAGTAATACATAAGACTTTTTCTTAATTGTTCAACAAACTCATCTTTTGTTTTACAAGTTGCGTAAGCTTCTTCAACATCTTTTCTAAAACTTGCGTGTTCAAAAATATTATATATTTCAATTCTTTTTGTATTTACATTTTCTACATATACATGCCAAATCATAATAATTCCACCTCATCATTATTCATATACTGGTCTAAATCAATAACTTCTTGATTATATAACATAGTGCGGCGGCGCCCGTCTGTTCTAGGATAATCTCTAGATGCATGATAATGACCCCAAAGCCACGCTTTGTAATCTAAGGCAAATTCAATTTCACCTAAATATCTTTCCATAGTTTTATCTACTTGAGATTGGTCTACACTTGGTAGAAATAAATCTGTTGGCTCCCAAGCACAAGGACAAGTATGAGATAATACGAGGTCACATCCGCCAAAGATTCCGACCATTTCTCTACCAACTTGCATCTCCGCCTCAGTTAGCAATTCATCTTTAAACCAACTATATCCCATCATTAAGCGATAATGTTTATCAACAGAATATGCACCTGGAAACACCATTGTTCTATAATCTCCAATTTGATAAAAATCTGGTACATCATTCGCATATTTAATATATGGAAAATCATTTTCCACTAATACAGATCCACCAAGAAACTCTTCAAAATGCCACTTACTCATATCCTGTTTAGCCAGATTCTCCGGTCTTTCTTCGTGGTTGCCGCGAATTACAAAATAAGTAAATGGATACTTACCTAATTTTTCTTTTGTTTGTCTATCACGATGCTGACCCTCCGCCGCATCATCAAGAAAATAATTTACACAAAAGTCACCAAGACAAATCATAATTTTTTCTGCTTCATTATATTCTTTATTTGTATTATGTCTTAAATGAAAGTCACGAATAGGTTTAAAACTTCCGTGAAGGTCCCCGATTACTAGATACTTATATGCCATCTTTTACTCTCCTTTTACTCTATACACATCACCCATTATATCTTGTAAAGTAATTTTTCCTAAGCAAGAATATGGTATTCTAATTAAAATATAATTATTTTTTAAACAAAAATTATTTTTTATAACATCTCTTTCGTTAATTACATCAAAAGATTCAATATTAGACCAGCTGCCGCCCCACATACCTGTTTTATGTTGATTCCCATCAAATTCTACAAAACGATTTATTGTTCCATCTTCATTTAATATAATAAAATCAAATCTTAATTTTCTACCCGTTTCCTGAACAAGTTGTGGGAAAACACTGTCAT
>JAEIGA010006982.1_pt1 | contig 17166 bp, 19 predicted proteins | sample 9270691 | NCBI WGS metagenome assembly JAEIGA01 (sample SAMN17057246, study PRJNA624740) | gut metagenome | biome: biome; isolation source: fecal sample | host: Bos grunniens | place: China: Xizang | collected 2019 | reverse complement strand
ACTGCGGCTGAGCAGAGCAATAATATGTTCAATCATTATAATGACCAAGGTTTTTTATATATTAACATTGATAAATTAAACAATTGTAAGTATCAATTCCATTTTGAGAGTGATAGTTTTATGAATGAGAATGATGAAGCGGTTGATTCTCCTGTTGCTGAAAATTGTGAATTGAGTGATGGTTTATGTAATTGGTATAGAGAGAACGTTGAAGAAGCAAACAAATTATTTGAGGTATGGATTGATTTCTTTTTTATAGAAGATAGTGGTTGTGATTATGTAATGATTCAAGACGAAAATGATGAAACTGTATATCGTTTATACGATAAGACCAATAATGAGAATATTTGTGGTGGTATTATATGTGATTATGGCATTGAGGAGATGAGTAAATGGTATCAGATGTTATATAAGCATAATTATTGTATTGTACCTAATGTTCAAGGTTTATATACTTTATTAGTTATTGATAATGGGTATTTAGATAGCATGTTTAGTAATGCAGTTAATGTATCATTAATTGAGAATGATTATGGTGCTTATGATGAAAGTGATATATTATTATTTGACGTAACATATGATGATAATCAAAGATGTATATTACAGAATAATGGTTATAATTTATATGTATGTAAAGATGCTTCGATGATTAACTATATTGAATTTATATCATATGATGTAATTGAAATAACTAAAACAAATGGTTTTTCTGACATATTAAATTGGAATTATGAACAAGTATTTTATAATTTAAGAGACGTTGAAATTGATTATGATGAAGATGACACTATTTATGCATATAATCAATATGGTCAAAAAGTGAAAATTAATATGTATGATAGTTCTGAAGAAGTTGTAGAAGATGAAGATAATGAATAATAAATTATAATAATAATTTGTTTTTATTAAATATAATTTATATATTTGTTATATTAATTATTTAGTTATAATGTATAATGAATTATTTATATTTGATGAAAAGCGTTTATTTGATGTATTTAATCGATTAAATGTATATGATGAAATCAATTTAGTATGGAAGGGTAATAACACCATTAAGGGTTTATGTATTGCTTCTAAAAGTGGTCATGGTAGTAATTTATTTGATAAATTAGAACCAACTTCATATATTGATTTTTATGATAAGTTAATTAAATATTCAATTGATAATAGTGATAAGTTATCAATATACGATAGGGGTTTATTATATGAAGAATTAGTTAATTTAGCAAATGAATTTAAGAATGGTGTTGAATCATTGAATAATCATATAAAATTTGAATTATGTGATTATATTGATTACATAATGTATGTAAATATTATTCAGACATTTGATGGTCATATAAATGAGGTCATGTTAGTTAATTATATAAAGTCAAAATGGTATAATGATGCCCATAAAGTTAATGGGGTATTAGATTCCAAATATGGTATTGATATATTATATAGGAATGATACTCGTGGCATACAAGTTAAGTCTATTAATTTCTTTTTTGGTAATAAGAGTAGTTTAATAAATGATAGGAAGAATCTTATTAAATTAAGTTATGAAGTTAAAGATAAATTTAACATTGATATGTATTATGCCATATATGATAGGATGGAAAAAAAATATTTACTTAGTTCAAATGGTACACCAATATTTTCTTTTAATGAATTTAAGGAAATATTAGAAAATAATAAAAAAATATATAAATATAAAAAAATTTATGTTTAAGTATTGATTATTTTTATTAGATATATAATATTTATATATGGTGAAGGAAGAAAAATAAAAAAACCTTTTTTATTTTATGCCTTATGTTAAATTGTAAATGGTGGTTAAATGGCATAAGGTTATTTACATACTTTTTTTTAAGGTTTTTTTTAGATTTAGATTGGATTTGTTGGGAAACAAGTCCAATTTTTTATTTATATTTAATATTTATAAATAAAAATACACTAATGAATAATTCAGAAGATAATAAGAAAACATTTAGACCTACTGTTGATTGGATGAAAGAAAAATATGATGAAATGAATGCTTTATTATTTAATAATGATTTAAGTAGTTGTTATTTTAAAGTATTTACTAGTGGTCGTGGTTCTCAAGGCAGAACATTAGGTTTTTTTCGAATAACTGGGTCAAATTTAAAATATAACATTAATGATAGAAAGATATATAAACATTATGGATATTATGATGATATTTATGTGAATAGAGAGAATTTTTTTGATATTTGTGAACCTTTAATTGCATTAAATGGAAATTACAGTGGTACTGAGGAAGCTTTCTTAAATACGCTAGTTCATGAAATGTGTCATTATTACACTTATATGAGAGGTGTTGTACCAAAGCAAGCACATGGTACAGAATTTAGATATGTATGTGATATGGTGTGTGCTCGTTCTAATGGTAGATTTATTATTCAGCGTTTAGCGAGTGCTGAAGAGATGAAGAGTTATGAATTAGATGCTGATATTAAGGCAAAGAATGATGCGAGAAGAGAAAAACTTAAAGCAACTAGAAAGTCATCAATGAATGCTATTTTTATGTTTCAAACTAATGGTAAGATAACATTAACTACCACATCAAGTCAAAAATTAATAGATAGGGGAATAGAATATTTGAAATATAATCATATTAATAAAGTTATTATTAGTAATGACCAACATTTAATTGAAATCTTAATGAACAAAGGTTACAATATTAATATGCGTACATTTAAATATTGGTATGTTAATGATGAGGAAATTTTAAATATTCTTGATAAATCTGATAAAAAAATATATACAAAAGAAGATATGGTTGAAAATAAAATTAATATTAGTAGAATTATCAATGAAGTTATTAATAAATACATTGATGATGAAGTTATTAATAATGGAAATAATATGGATATTGATATAAATCCTAATATGAATTTAGGTATTGAGATACCAGACTAGAAAAAATATTTAATAAAATGAATAAAAAATCTATTGATAAAATAATAAATGAGTGTTTAAGTAATTTAATTGAGACTAAAATTGATTATAAAATTGACGCTAACAGTGATAAAGTTGTTAATAATGCTCAAAAGCGTGTTCATGATTATATGAAAGGTCTTGTCAAAAGTGGTGATAAGAATGCTAATCAAATAATGCGTGATAAAGGTTTTCAATCTTCATTAAATCCAAAAGAACTTCAGAAAAAATTAGATGATATAAATCCAGATTCTAATATTAGTCAAGAATTGAATCAAGATGTTATTGATACTGCTAAATTATTAAGAAATTATACAAATGATAAAGGTGGGATTAATTTTGAAAAATTAAAGATTGATTATCCAAATGATTATAACACCATCATACGTATGAAAAATTTTATGGATTTAAGAGGTTTAACTCGTATGTATGATAAAAGTGCTAATCCACCGTCTCGTTCATATGGTATTAATTGGGGAGATGATGAAAATATTGATGATTTAGATTTTAATTCAATATCTGATGCTGAAGCAAAAACATATCGTGACAATAAAATGATGAGTTTAGGCATGACAAAACAAAAGATGAAAGCTAGTGTTATTGACCGATATATGAAATCTAAATATGGTATTAATTTAGATGTGCCTAATATAACATTTTCTAATGGTAATGGAAAATTACCAAAAAATACCTTAATAATTAATTTTACAACGGCAATAGGTTGTCCAGCATGGAATGAATGCTTAGTTAAACATGCTTGCTATGCTCGTCAAACAGAAAAGCGTACACCATCTGTATATGATGGTAATGATAAACGTTCATTATTTTGGTTAATGACACAACATGATGACCAATTGTTATCTTTATTGATGGATTTTGCACGTAGTTATTGTTTTGATTATACAAAAGTTGCTGATGATTTAATTATCCAAGGTTTAGTTAAAAGTAAGATGCAACCACAAAATTTAGCAATTAAGATTTCTAAGATGCAATTAACTGATTCATTTTTCACATCTGAAATTATTGAGGTAATGAAGAAACATAAACGTATTGAAAATATACGTTTAAATGAAAATGGTGACTTTGTTGGTCAATGGCTTGTTGATGCTTGGGATTCTGAAGCTGGAAAATATCAACCATATGGTATTAATGTTTCGGCATACACTTGTAGGCATTTAAATTATGAAGGTATAAAAAATATTATATTAAATACCTCTTTTAAAGGTGGTAAGGGTAATATTGCACGTCATTTTATTGCGTTACCAAAAGATGTTTATAATGCTTTAGATGAAACATATGGTGGAAATAATAATCAATTGGAAATAATTGATAACAGTGTTAAACCTTCACCTCAACCATTATATGATAGTGATGCTAATGGTAATTTAACTCCTAATGGTAAAATGTATTATAAATGTCCTTGTGGTAGAGAAATGGGGAAAGATAAAAAAGTAAATTGTTATGAATGTAGTCTTTGTTATCAACCAAAGAGTGATAATAATGAATTATTTGTGTTTGTGGAAGCTCATGGTGGTGCTAGTTCTCAATTAAAAGGTTATGATTTAATTGGTAATAATATAGGAGTTTCACGTAATTTTTTAAATAGATATAAAAAACCAAATGTTGTAGGTGAATCAGATAACAAGTCTAATACAATGTTAAAAATGGCAGAAAATGATGGTGTTAATGGTGTTGCTACAAATGCAATAAATTCAACTTATAATCATTTTATGAATTTAGATAGGGTTAATGAATCAATAAAAAAATGTAAAAATATATTTATTGAAAATTATAATAGATTCTTTAAAAAAATGTTATAAAAACATATGTCATGTTAAATATTTTTCTTAATTTTGCATTACAATAAATAATTAAAAAATTAAGACAATATGAGACAGAATAAATTAAGTAAAGAGGAAATATTCTTGAATGCTTTTAAGAAGGTTAATAGAGAGATTGAATTAGAACGAAATGGTGGCAGATGGATTGCCATTAATCGTCCTCATAAAAACCTCAAGAAATATGACAGAAAAAGAGATAAGAAAAATTGGTTTGAATAAAAAAATAGCATGGTTTTTTTAATTACCATGCTATTTTTTTTATTATTATTTAACATTATCATGAATTGTTATATTACCTTCACTATCATGCCAAGTATTTTTTTCAATAGATTCTTGTAGTGTATCATTTAAAAATATTCTTCTCAATATTGCTTCCCATGTTGCCATATTTTTAATTGAAGAATTTTTATCATTTTTATTAATCCAATTAAAAACCCATATAAAGTGATAAGTTTGGAATAGGCATATTTGAATGAATGGGTCCCATTCATGTCTTGGTTCATCCCATTTCCATTTATATCCAACGGATGACATTCTAAAGTGTATAAATTTATTATAAAAATTTTTATTAATGTATAGTCCAAACCACCATAAATTTTTTCCAAATATGAAATGGCATTTTGGTCTTTTAAATTCTTTTCTTACTTTCCACCAATGATATAATGGATTATGATATTCATTCCAAAGTTTAATTTTATCTTTTAGTTTCATAAATATTTTTTTAAATCTTCAATTTGAAAAACATTTTTTACTTTTTCATATGATTCATCGTTATATGTTACTAAAACTGAATCATTTTGTTCTTCTATATGTTTTATATTTGGATTATTTATAAATTTTGGTTTATAATTAAATTCATCTTCATTTATAAAGAGTGCGTCTTTTAATGTAAAAGTTTTAGTTTTACCATCCATATGATGCATATTAACAATTAAATCACCAATATTATCAACAATTTTATCATTACCAAGCATTTGTAGATAAATTTTTTGTCTTTTTTCTAAAGAAGCATCATGCCCACCAAACATAAATAATTCCCAATGATATTTTAGGTATGCTAAAGTTTTATTATTAACAATAATATTATCAAATTGTCTCCAATCAAGTGATGTTTCTGATTCATGGTTTGATACATTTGAAATAATAGGTCTTATTACATACCAACATACACCATTTAATTTTTCAACCATTGCTTTTTCATTTGGAAATCTAACATCATCAATAACATATTTTTCATTTGGGTCAATCATTGATTGAATTTGTTCAACATGCCAATTAAAATTATATTTTCTAATGACATCAGTTCCAACAACTTGTAATAATTCTCTTACAGTATGAATTACTTTTCCAAAAATACTTTCATTTAAATTATCATATGGTATTTGTGTTGTTTCATGTATAATATCAACCCAATCTTTTCCTACAGTAATATTAATTGGTGTATTATTTCTTTTTAATACATTTAATTCATCAATACTAATGTCTAATAAATCAGCACATAATTGTTTAAGTGGTAAAGCAAAATATAGTTTTTTATAACCATATTGTTCACATATTGATGATAATTCAGTTTTTCCACTTGCCAAACGTCCAGAGAATGCAATTATATTATGATTCATAATTTGTATTATCTTTTATTAAGTTGATTAGTTCTTTTTCGCTAACTAATCCGATTATTTTCTTAATTGGTTCATCATCTTCATCTGCAATAACAATTGTTGGTACATTTCTAATATTATATTTTTCAACAAGTTCCACTCCTTGTTCATCTTCTTCAATATCATATGAAATAAATTCAATATTTTTAAATTCTTCCATTGAACTAACCTTATCAAATGTAGGTTTCATCATTTTACATGGTCCACACCATGATGCTGAAAATTTAATAATTTTATTACTCATAATTTTTTATATTTTTTTTATTAATCTTTTAGTTTGAAATGCTTGTAATTTATTTGTTTTTTTACTTTTATTTTCTAATGTTGTTTTATTTGTTGTAAAATGTGTTTCTAATTTTTTAGCATTTCTTATTATATTAAGTGCATCACTTACATTTTTAATATGTAATGATGTACTTTTATTTAATACGAAATTAACTTGTTTTTCAATAGTTTTTAATGAATTGTTTGAATTATCTAATAGATAAGCAAAATCATTTTCATCTAGAAATACCAATTTATCTTTTGCTCTAGTAAAAGCAACATACATTAGATTATGTTCTTGTTCTTTTTCCCATTTTTGTATTGCTGTTTTACTAGGCATTAATGATGCACATGCAATATAAACATTTTTTGACTCAAGTCCTTTTGATTTATGTACGGTTGATAATGAGATACCTTCTTGTTTTTTATCACTAAAAATATTTTCAATTTTTTCAATTAATTCTTGTTTAGTATTAATTCCCTCTGATAATGTTTCTAGTGCTTTAATCATATCTAATTTATTAGATAATTTACTATCATTCATTATAGTTTCTTCATCTAAACCACTTAAAATCATTTCATTATTTCTAGTTTCAAATAGATTTTGATAAAGTCTAACAAATACGCCATCTTTGGTTAAATCAACATTTAATTCATTTTGGTCAACACTTTCAACCATTTCTTTTAGATTAATTCCAATATCTTTTCCTTTAATATAACAAGTTTTTCCTAATTTAATTAATTCATTATATAATTTAATTAATGGTGCATTATTTCTACATAGAACCATATCACCATATTCAATATCACTTATTTTACCATTTCTAATAACTTCACCTTTTCTTCCATCATTATTAGATTCAATATTTGAAACATAATTTTGTGCGAATTTAACAATATTTTCAGCACATCTATAAGATATAGATAATGGTAAAGAAATTGTATTAGGAATACTTTTTAACTTTCTAAATGATTCAATATCAGCACCAGCAAAATTATAAATGCTTTGATTTTCATCACCAAAGAACGCATATCTAGTGCCCATTTTTTGGCATTTCATTAGTAATTCTCTTTGCACTGTACTTAGGTCTTGTGCTTCATCAACAAAGATATAATCATAATCAAAACCATATGTCTTTAAAAATAAAACATTTGGCAACCATACCATATCACCATAATCAATTCTATCAATGTTTTCTTTTCCCCATTGTAATGCTTGAATAGTAACATCAATTTCATCTCCTATGATGTCAATATCATGTCTTTTAATTAATTTTTGAATATCTTTATGCGTTTCATAAAGATTATATCTACTATAATCAATTAAACTACAAATATTATTTATAAATTTTAAAAATTTTTTTCTTCCTAATGCGTATGTATTTAATGTTGATAAATAAGAAATATTATTCATAACATATTCTCTATATTTAGTATGATGTGGTACAACATCAATACCTTTAAAATTACGCATTAAAATGCTAAAACCTAAACTATGTATTGTTTTAATATCTACATTTGGACGCTTTCCAACTTTAGTTGTTAATTCTTTTACAATTTCTTTATTAAAAGCACAGAATAAAATGCGTTTATCTTCTGGTATTAAACTAATACATTTAATAAGTGTAGAAGTTTTTCCACTTCCAGCACAAGCTTCGACAACAACATTACCAACACCATGTTGTATAAAATCAAAAATATTTTCTTGATATTTACTAGGTACAAAATCAATTGTTTTTTCAGAAATTTTCTTTCTACCCATATATTTTTATTTATTTTTAATAATGCAAAAATATAAATAAAAAATATGAATAACAAAAAAAAGAGGAGATAAAAATCTCCTCTTAAAACATTAATTATTAAAGACCAAAAAGTCTAACAAAATTTTCTCTCAACTGAGGATTATTTGTGAAAAGTGATTGCATTTTTTGCATAATGCGTTCAGTATCAGAATCATTTTCACAATTTGGCATTTCACCACAACCATTTTCAAATTCCTCATCAAGTTCTCTTTGCTTTGATGAGAGGAAATTAATCAATGCACTACGTGTTGCTCTGCACATATCAATTTCAGTTTCCCATCCCATTTCAAAAACTAGGTCAACAAGTTCTTCACGTGTCTTTGTGTGAAGTTCCATTTCACTAAATGAACATTCATCAATAATTTCATCATCTTCATTTTCAAAATCATCTTCGACTTCTTCATTGCAATTATTAACATTACAATGATTTGTATGTTGACAATGATTAAAATTATTTTCACAAACATTTTGTCTCATCATATGAGGTGGTACAAGAGAACGCACTTCAATTGCGTTGCCAGTTGCTACCATCATCTTGATAAATGAATCAAGAGAAATATTTGCATTACCATTAAGCACATTTCGCACATCACGACTGTCTGCTTGTGTAAAATGACTAAACTCTTCAACTGTCTTGTTATGACTTGCAAAAAAGTTTTGCATCTTACTACAAATGTCTGACTTAATACGATTCTTTACATCACTGACAACTTGTGCCATTTCTTCACGTCTTACTCTCATGTTTTTTTCTTTTTTTTTTAATTAATACTATATTTTTGTTGTTTAACAATGCAAAATTATAAATAAGATTTTACATCACCAAATATTTTTTTAAAAATTTCTAAAAAATCTCAAAAACTTTTCAAAATCACACTCTACTTCATCATCTTCATCATCCCATTCCCATACATTTTGGCATTCATTACAATTACAAAAACATCCATGGTTATTAGAATTTGAAGTATTATAAAATTCAACTCCCTTCATTGGTTCACGGCATTCCCAATCACAATCCTTTGCAACATCTTCCAAAGTACGATATTTTGCCATTGCCATTGCCCAATCATGATGTGAAGCGAAATTTTCACGCAAAGGACGGTCTACATGAACATCAATACCATCTGGTTCACCAAAACGTTTAAGTTCATCAAGTTCAGCATAAGAACGCTTTTTAGGACCAAAGTTATTATCACAACAATGTTTATGACATTCATGTGTAGGTGTTTGCTTAGGTTCTGTCTTACGTTCAAGACCAAATTCATTATTAAACACATCTTTCATAATTCTATCCATAACGTCACAAGGGATAGAATCAACACATTCCCAAGAAGTGGTTGCTACGGGTTCAAAGCGGAACAAACCGCCACCCAAATCCATTTTAATTACTCTCATAAAATTTTACTTAAGATTTATAAATTATTAATTTCAAACTAAATTTTCTTGTTTGACTGTGCAAAGATACAAATAACTTTTATAATAACAAACATTTTTCAATTTATTTTTGTGTTTTACTAATTTTTTTTTTCTTGAAGAGATATTTATAAATAAAAATAATAAATCAATTTATATTTATATATATATGGAAAAGAAACAATTAATTAGACTCACAGAAGGTGATTTACACAATATTATTAAAGAAAGTGTCAACAGAATTTTAGAGAATAATTATAAAAATTTTTTCAATAAACTTAAAGTTATACAACATTTGAAAGGTAAAAACTATGATGAAAAAGGGGAAGAGTGGAAAGAAATGATGGCAAGAATGCAAGCATTACATGACATAAATAAATATAGAAGTGTAAGCACAATGTCACCTCATGAACAACAATTTAATAATATAATTACTAAAGACACATTTGACATTGATTTCGATACTTTAAATGATGAATTATTGGATTATCATGATGGAAATTATAAATATTAAAAAAGTAAAGGTTGTAAAAAAAAATGAAAAATGAATCAGTTTATATAAAAAAAAGACGTGGATATCCACGTCTTTTTTTTTTATATTGCAAAGAATCCCATAGGTTTTTTATTAAGTATATTTAATAGACTATCTAGCATTTCAGCATTATTTTTCATAATATTCCATGGTAGCATTGCTTCTAATCTTTCTTTTAGTTCTGTATAGATTCTATCTTTTTCTGTTTTTCCTAAGTCTAATAACATATTATAATCTAATTGAAGTTCTGCATTAGGTATTTTTACAACACCACTATTAGTACCTCTAATAATACCTAGTGTTATCATTGCTTCAGCAACTAATAATCTACGTATAGTTTGTTTAGTAGCATCATTAAAAAATTCATATTGCATTTTATTTAATGGAACTTGGTCTGGTGTTATTAAAATATCATCAGCATTTTCAAGTCTACATTCATCAACATCACCATTTGACACATCATAATATGTATACCAAACATAATAATTAGCATATCTATTCCATCCCCAAGTATCATCAGCAGCAACGCCACCAATCATATTTTTAGAACCTGGAGTTGAAAGTAAATGTAAAATATGTGTTCCATCGGGTCCAGCTGTTACTTTATATGTTAAATCACCTCTTAGGAGTGAGTTTTTATATTTAAGGTCAGTTGCTAATAAAGCACTATCATAAGCACTACCAACATAGAATCCAGTAATACCCATACCATTACCTAAATTACCATATTGTCCATAACCACCAGCAATACCAGTATCTAAAGTACCTAAATTACCATATAAGGCTGCTTTTGTGGTTGATGGTGTAACATACATAACTTTATTAATTTCTCTTCCACTTGGAATAATATAGCATTGTTTTCCTTTTTCAATTTGAATAAAATCTTTTTTTAGTTCAAAATTACCTCTTTGTTGTAAACCAACATCTTTACTAAACCAATAAGAAAAATCTTTTGTAAAGTCTAATCTTTTAGAAGAAAACGCAAATGCCAATTCATGTGGATTTTTCAAGAAATTAATTTCTTTTCCTGACATATTTAACCAATTGGATTGAATTATCCAATTTTGCACTTTTTCAGAATAATCACCAATTACAATTTCTAATAATGCACATAATTGATTATCATCTAATTGAATTGGTCTTATTGGATGACCAAGTTTAACTAAAACTTGATGAAACAATTCTTTAACTTCGTTTGTTATTTTCATAATAATATATAATATAGTTTATTTAATTAGTTATATAAGTATATATTATATAATAAATTAATTATATAATATTAGTATTATTAATAATAAATTATAAAAAAATTATATTAATTTAAAGTTATTATTTAGTTTATTAAAGTTAAAAATAACAAATTGATTTTCACATTTAACTCCATCATATCCTAATTTTAATAATAAAGATGATATAATAGGAACATAATCACTTGAAACATTATTTTTAACATATTTAAATACATTTTCTAAATTATTAGGGTATTTGTTAAATGCAAGTTTAAAAATATCTAAAATATCTTTTTCTTTATAAGAAAATTTATTTTTTTCTTCTTTTAATTGTTCTATTAAATTATTATAATAATCATAATCTTTATTATTATAACAATTATCTAGTTCATATTCATATTTTATTATATTTTCATCAATTTCAAAATATTCTTGGAATTTAGTAATATCTTTCCCGTTTAAATCCCAAAAGTTATATAAGTCTTTTTTTGTTATATAAATTTTATCTCCATATTCTAAACATTTATATGTTTCATTGCTAAAATATATACCATAACCAAATTCAGAACGAAAACCCCCTTTAATTTTTGCTTCATCAAACAAGTCAAATTCTTCTGAAGTTCCATGGCATAAATAACCATTTTTTATATAAGAACTTACAATAGCATATTGATTTTGAAAATCTTCATTTAAGAATGATAATATCTTATTAAAATTATTTTCATTAATAATAATTTTTTTACCCATAGTTTTTTATATAAATATAAAAATAAGAGAGATTTACATATCTCTCTTATTATATTTTTTTAAAAATTTAAGATAATATTTGTCAGTGGATTTTTTATTATAGTTACATCCACCATTCCAAATACGCACTGCTTTTTCAATATTTTTTTCTTTATTGTATCGTTCTTGAATTAAAATGAACATTTCTTTTGATTTTTGAACGTCATATCTATCATCATATGTATAACGTTTTTTACTTTTTTTTAATTTTAAATATTCATTACAATCATCAACAACAATTTTTGCAATTTGCATTGCTCCAACATACTTACCACTTGGACTAACAGCATAAGGATTACCATTAGATTCAACTTGAATGATTGCATCCATAACTGGTTCCCAATAATTTTCATTTGATGCATTAGAAATTAATGATACAAATGAAAAGATAAATAAAAATAAAGTTTTTTTCATATATTAATTATACCATTTTTTTAAGGTATCCCATAGGAATTGGTTTCTATCTTTTTTATCTTGCAATATATTTTTAAATTGTGTTTGTAACATATAATAAACTCTTTCAATAGGTATGAATTTTTTTGTTAATTGTTTTTTTGTATCTAATATAGAAACAATTTTATCAATCTTTGGAAGACCAATTTCATCACTTGTTTCATTTTCCATTGCTTTAAAATGGTCATTTAACCATTTAATTACAAGTTCTTCTTTATCACCTAAATAAGTTGTTTCTTCATTTAATAATGAATCATATAATTTTTTTTCTTGTTTTTCAGATATAATGATTTTTTTCATAGAAAAATAAATTTTATTTATCTATAAATAGTTTTTTACTGTGCAAAATTAATATAATTAAATGAATTAGAAAAAAAAAATGTGACAAATAAATAAAAATCATTTGTCACATTTTGTAAAAAATCAAATTAATAATTGAAAAAATTATGCTTCGTTGTTATATTCAGTATTTTTTAAATCAAATACTGCTTTTGTGAATCCATATTCAAAATTCTCAACAGTTTCATTTTTAATAATATTTGCAATTTCATTATATTTCATGCATAAGTTATAAACATTTTCTCCTAATGCAGTAATATGTGAAGATAAATCCCAAAGTTCATCATCTGAATCTGTTATATTACATTTTATTAATTCATTTTGTAATTCTTTTCTTTTGTTAACAAAGAATTTTTCTAAATTAATAATTTCATTTATTGTATAATTTTCTTTTAGATATTCTCCTACTTTATCATAAGGATAATTAGGGTATTTTTCAATTAGTTTGCTCCAATTGATTTCTTCAATAATTTTCCAATTATGATTTTTATTATTGATATTAATTAATTTGTAGTTTTCCATTTTCGATTGTGGCATTAAATGTATAGTTATATTCGTATTCATTTTTTAACATGAGTTCAGTTACTTCATCTTCAATATAATTTTGTATAATTCTAAGAATAGGTCTTGCTCCATATTCTTTTTCTTTTATTGCTAAATCATGTAAGAATGTAATAACATTTTCATCATATGTAAAGTTGAAATCAATTTCATTCATTCTATTAATGAATTTTTTAAGTTCGAGTTCAACAATCTTTTTAAGATTATCATCAGATAATGAATTAAAGTAAACAACTTGGTCAATTCTATTTAAGAATTCTGGCGTAAATGTTTTCTTTAATGATTTATCAATAATACTTTTTTCATTATTATTTTTATCACTAGTGAATCCAATACCTTTTCCTAATTCTGATGCTTGTTTTGTTCCAACATTAGATGTCATAATAACCAATACATTTTTAAAATTAACAATTTGTCCACTACTATCAGTTAATCTACCTTCATCAAATAATTGTAGGAATAAATTATAAACTTCATTATTTGCTTTTTCTATTTCGTCTAATAAAAGAACACAATGTTGTTTATGTTTTACCGCTTCTGTTAATTGCCCACCATTTTCATAACCAACATATGAAGGTGCTGCACCAGTTAATTTACTGATACTTGATTTTTCAGAATATTCAGACATATCAATTCTAATCAAATCATTTTCACTACCATATATTTCTTCTGCAATTTTTTTTGCTAGAAGCGTTTTACCAACACCTGATTTTCCGAGAAGAAGTAAGTTCCCTTTTGTTTTACTTTTATTACCTAAACCTACTTTATTTCTTTTAATTATTTTACAAATTGAATCAATTGCATCATCTTGTCCAATAATTTGTTCTTTTAGTACTTTATCAATATTAGAAACCTTTTCTTTATCATTTGTTTGTAATTTATCAATAGGAACATTTGTCATCTCTGAAATAGTTGACATAATGTTTTCACTTGTAATTTCAATGTATTCATTTTCTTCATTATTTTCATTTAATCGTTTTAAGTTTGCAATTTCTTTTTTATGGAAATTTTCTCTTTCTTCAATTGAATCAATGACTTCAAAATTACCATTATTTAATGCATCATTTTTTTCTACATTAAGTGTTTCTAATTTTTTTCTATGTTCTAAAATTTCTTCTGATTCTCTTTTTAAGAGACATGTATTAGCACCACTCAAATCAAGAACATCAAATGCCGAATCTGGTAAACTTCTTTCTGTTATATATCTATCAGAAAGTTTTACGCATAATTTAATTACATCATCACTATATTTAACTTTATGATGTTCTTCATAATAATTCTTATTTTTATTTAAAATTTCAATACTTTCTTCAATTGTTGTTGGTTCTACAATTATCTTTTGTAATTTTCTAGCAATAGATGTGTTAGATTCAATTGAATTTCTATAATCTTTAAAATTAACAGTTCCAATTACTCTAACATGTCCTTCACTTAATATATTACCAATCATTGGTGAAATATCAGTATCTTTATCTTTATTAGAACTTTTAAGTACTGTTTGCATATCATCAATAAAGAGAATATATTTTTTATTTTGTTTAAGTTCTTCAAACAAACCATTAACACGTTCTTCAAACATACCTCTAAAATGAGTTCCACTAACGAGTGCTGTAATATTAATCATTATAATTTCTTTTCCTTGTAAAATACTAGGAACTCTATTTTGATTAATTAAGTTTGCAAGTCCATAAACAATTTGTGTTTTACCAACACCTGATTTACCAACTAAAATTACATTATTTTTCTTTCTTCTTGCTAATACTTTAACAATTTGTTCAATTTCTTGTTCTCTTCCAATTAATTCATCTATTTCACCTTTTTTTGCTAATTGGTTTAAATTTACAGTAAATTGGTCAATGAATTGATGTTTTCCATTATTTGTTAATGGTGCTTTTGTATTGCCATTATTTTTAAGTTGCATTAAAATACTTTGTTTATTGACTTTTGTTTCTTCTTTACTTTTATTCTCTTTTTCAGAACATTTGTCATATAAAAATGAGTAATCAACTCCAACGTTCTTAAACACATCAATAACTTCAGTCATATTATTATTAGGGTTTAGAATTGCTAATAAAATATGTTCACTACCAATATTAATTGTTTTTAATTTATCACATTCAATTTTGACATTATTAAAAATGTTTTGCATTTTTTCATCAAATTGAATTTCATCATTATTATTTTTATAAAACTGTGGTGTTGAATTTTTACTTAAAAATTCAGCATAGATATTTCTAAGTTCATTCATATTAGAAGATAATAAACAATTGTTTAATAATGCATAAGCATGTGTTTTTTTATTATCTAGCATTGCAACAATTAAATATTCTACACTAATTTTTTTCGTTGGATATTCAACATTCAATGTGTCCATTATATATGAAAACATTGTTTGCAATTCCAATGAAAAATTTTGATTCATTTTACTCATTATTTTTCCAATTTTTATTAAATTAATTTTTATTATAAAAAATAATAAATTATATAAATAAAATCAACTAATTTTTATTTAAAATATTTGGTTTTATTAACATTTTTAGATATATTTGCCATAAGCAAAAAAAATTATAAATATGGGTAAAAGAATTTGTATTTACGAAAATGACATTGATAAAGCATGGTATGATAGTTCAAATGTGCTTTATAGTGAATGTGATGACAAGGAAAATGCTTTAAAAAGTGTAAAGGTAGTTTTTAAGAATGGTTCAACTTATTTGTATAAGGATGTTAATGTAAATGATTATTTGTTATTTAGAGAAAGTCCGTCTCAAGGAAAAGCATTAAATAAATTCTTAAAGAAATATGAATATGAAAAATTAGAGCCAACTGACCTTAATTTATTGAATGAAGATTATGAAAAAGTAATGAATAGATTAAGTGAATGTTCTGATATTAATACTGAAAAAAATATTGAAAACAATGAATGAAGATGAAAGAATAAATTATTATGGACAAAATCAATTAACTGATTATTTAATAAGGTATGATGAAAGTATTATGAGTGATTATAGTAAATATTTCACAGTGGCCGATAAAAGTGTTACGGTTTATAATGATTATAATGATGACTTAAAAGAAATTAAGAAACATATGTCTGAAATGCAGACTGAAATCAATAATTTAAGAGCAACTAATCAAGTTTTGGCTAAATCATTTAGAGATTTGATTAATGAAATGAAAATAATAATTAATGAAAAGAAAAATAAATAAGATGAATAAAGTAGATAAAGAATATTGTAATCTCTTAAAAGAGATTTTGGATTATGGTAGATATAAAACTAGTAGAGCTGGGGAAACAATTTCACTATTTGGTAAAACAATGCGTTTTGATTTACAAGATGGTTT
>JAEIGA010006981.1_pt1 | contig 17166 bp, 10 predicted proteins | sample 9270691 | NCBI WGS metagenome assembly JAEIGA01 (sample SAMN17057246, study PRJNA624740) | gut metagenome | biome: biome; isolation source: fecal sample | host: Bos grunniens | place: China: Xizang | collected 2019 | reverse complement strand
TACTCGTCGAGGTCGGTACGCTTACCGTAGCCATTCTCGCTGAGTACAAGCACATCCTCCTTAGAGTCTGGCTCGATGGCAATCATGCCGATAACCTCGTTGTCGTCCTCGATAGAGATAGCACGTACACCCGAGCTTACACGACCCATAGGACGCACCGTAGACTCGTTGAAGCGGATGGCACGACCCTCGCGTGCAGCAATCATAATCTCGGCGTTGCCACTTGTGAGCTTAACCTCCAACAACTGGTCTCCCTCTCTAATAACGATTGCCTTGACACCGTTAGTACGTGGACGTGAATAATCCTCGAGTGTTGTCTTCTTCACGATACCGCGCTTGGTACACATCACGAGGTAGTTATTCTCTACGAACTCCTTGTCGTTGAGGTTCTTGACGTTGATATATGCGCGTACCTTGTCGCCAGGCTCAATCTGGATGACATTCTGGATGGCACGGCCCTTCGATGAGCGTGTGCCCTCAGGAATCTGGTACACCTTGAGCCAGTAGCAACGACCCATCTCGGTGAAGAACATCATGGTGTTGTGCATAGATGCAACGTAGATGTGCTCGATGAAGTCTTCGTCGCGTGTTGCACTACCCTTGGCACCCTTACCACCGCGGTTCTGTGTGCGGTACTCTGCCAATGGAGTACGCTTGATGTAGCCCATGTGCGAAATGGTGATTACCATATCCTCATCAGCGTAGAAATCCTCGGGGTTGAACTCCTCTGAAGAGTAGATAATCTCCGAGCGGCGCTCGTCGCCATACTTCTCCTTCATCTCCTGGAGCTCGTCCTTGATAATCTGCATCTGCATATCCACATTCGTAAGCACTGCCTTGAGGTAGTCGATGGTCTTCATCAACTCGTCACGCTCTGCCTCGAGCTGCTCGCGCTGGAGTCCTGTGAGCTGACGCAAGCGCATCTCCATGATGGCTGCTGTCTGGAGCTCCGAGAGACCGAAGCGCTCCTGAAGGCGTGTGCGTGCCTCCTCAGTTGTCTTCGATGAGCGGATGATGTGTACAACCTCGTCAATGTTATCCTGCGCGATGAGCAAGCCCTCAACAATGTGCAGACGCTCCTCAGCCTTCTGCAAGTCGAAGCGCGAACGGCGTACGATGACATCGTGACGGTGGTCAACGAAGTGACGGATAAGCTCTTTGAGGTTGAGCAACTGTGGGCGGCCATTAACCAGCGCAATGTTGTTTACTGCGAATGATGACTGCAAAGGTGTGTTCTTGTAGAGCGTATTAAGCACTACGCTTGCAACAGCATCCTGCTTCAGGATGATGACTATGCGCATACCCTGGCGATCAGACTCATCGTTGATGTATGAAATACCCTCGAGCTTCTTCTCGTTGATAAGGTCGGCGATACGCTTAATCATATCGGCCTTGTTTACCATGTATGGAATCTCGGTGATTACGATGCACTCGCGACCCGATGCAGTGTGCTCAATCTCGGTCTTTGCGCGCATAACCACGCGACCACGACCCGTTAGCAAAGCCTCCTTGACACCCTCGTAGCCGTAGATGATACCGCCAGTAGGGAAGTCGGGACCCTTAACGTAGTCCAGCAACTCCTCGCACTCACACTCGGGGTTGTCGATATATGCACAGCAGGCATCTACGACCTCACCCAAGTTGTGGGGAGCCATGTTGGTTGCCATACCTACGGCAATACCGCTGGCACCGTTTACGAGCAACAAAGGAATCTTGGTTGGAAGCACGGTTGGCTCCTTCAATGTATCGTCGAAGTTCAAGCCCCAGTCGATAGTCTCCTTGTCGATGTCGGCCATAACCTCGTCGGTAATCTTCTGCATGCGTGCCTCGGTGTATCGCATCGCCGCGGGTGAGTCACCATCCATAGAACCGAAGTTACCCTGACCCTCAACCAATGGATAACGCATTGACCACTCCTGTGCCATACGCACCATAGCCTCGTAAACCGAGCTGTCGCCATGGGGGTGGAACTTACCGAGCACATCACCGACAATACGGGCACTCTTACGAGTAGGCTTGTCCGATGAAAGGTTCAGCTCGGCAGCCATATCGTATAGAATACGACGATGCACGGGCTTCAAGCCGTCGCGCACATCGGGCAGTGCACGCGACACGATAACCGACATTGAGTAGTCGATGTATGCCGCTTTCATCTGCTCTTCGAGGTTGACCTGGACAATGCGTCCTTTGGTCTCGCTCGTGTTGTTGTTCAACTCTTCACTCATACTTTGTTTTGTATATTTATTATTTATCTCTTGTTTGCGATTTACGCTACCTATATATTATATATATAGACGCGCAAATTTACGCTTTATTTTCGATTTGAGCAAACGTATGAATAAAAAATTGAGGTCTCGAAATACGTATTTTGCAAAAATATGGGCATAATGCCACTTTTTAGGCGATTTAAGAGCGTCGGCTTGTTAAGTAAAGGGGAGGGCGAGGTTAAATTAGTAGTGAGTAATTAGCTGAATTATCATTAAACATATTCTTCTTGCTTTAATCGATATCCAACAGCAAAAGATATTTGTCTTTTCTAGAAATTTTACTATCTTTGCAAATAAGAGAATTATTAAACTTAAATATCTATGATCAGAAAACTTCGACTATTGGTGACTCTTGCGGTTTTTGCTATGGCGTCACTAACAACTGTCACAGCGCAGGACCTATCGTCACAGCGTGGCGAGAGACAAGATGTGGGCGAGATGCTCGGCCACAAGGTAGATCATGGTGGTATGGTTATCAACCCAACGCCACAACACATCTACACACTACGTTCTTTGCCACTCGATATAGCTAAGGGTGTGGCACTTAAGGGTGAGGCCAAGAACTTCGCTCAGGAGATAGACTTCGTCAAGATAAACCGTAAGGGTGCAAAATTAAATATAGAGTATGTAGATGGCAGCTGGGCCAAGGAGGATGAGATGCCAAATAAGAGCGGCTCTTATACACTTTCGGTGCACAACCGCGAGGGTATTGCTATCAAGGCTTACGATGAACTTGGTGTATTCTACGCTTTGCAGACTTTGCGTCAGATTGTAGAGAGTCCTTGCGCTGCTGAGGGCACTATCCCCACTATGGTCATCCGCGACTGGCCCGACTTGAAGTATCGTGGCGTGGTGGAGGGCTTCTATGGCACACCATGGTCACACGAGACACGCCTCTCGCTCATCGACTTCTATGGTCGCCACAAGATGAACTACTATGTATATGGTCCTAAGGATGACCCATACCACTCATCGCCATACTGGCGCGAGGAGTACCCCGCAGAGGAGGCAGCAGAGATTAAGGAGTTGGTGGAGGCTTGTAAGCGCAACCGCGTACATTTTGTGTGGGCTGTACACCCAGGTAAGGATATCAAGTGGGAGGAGTCTGACCTCGACAACCTGCTACGCAAGTTCGAGGCTATGTACGACCTTGGCGTTCGCGCCTTTGCTGTGCACTTCGACGATATCGAGGGTGCGGGTGCCAACCCATATCCTCAGACCGAGTTGATGAACATCCTTAACGAGGAGTTTGTGGCTGTAAAGGGTGATGTGGAGCCTCTTATCGTATGTCCTACGGAGTACACACGCCTATGGGCTAACCCCACGGAGCGTGGTAGCCTTGTTATCTATGGTAACGAGCTCGACCCCTCGGTAGATGTGTTCTGGACTGGTGATGCAGTATGTAGTGATATGACGGAGTCAACAATGGAGTGGATATCGTCGCGCATCAAGCGTCCTGCGCTCTTCTGGTGGAACTTCCCCGTTACGGATTATGCACGTCACATCGTTATGCAGGGCCCTGTGTACGGCTTGGCAAACAGCATGGATGAGACAAAGACTCGCGGTATCTTGAGCAACCCTATGGAGCACGGAAACGCCTCAAAGCTCGCTCTATACAGCGTTGCTGATTTTGCGTGGAACACCGAGGCATACAACCCCATTGACAGTTGGGAGCGTGGTATCGAGGAGCTTGCTCCCGAGGTTAAGGAGGCATATCGCCTCTTCGCTATCCACTCATGCGACACCGAGACTGGCTACCGCCGTTGGGAGTCGTGGGAGACCGAGACATTCTCGTTCAGCTCATACGACGCAGAGGTTGCTCAGCGCCTGAAGGAGGAGCTTCAGCGCATCATTGCTGTGCCTGCCGAGATGGAGGCTATGCAGAACAAGGCGCTGCTTAATGAGTTGCGTCCATGGCTGGTTGAGTTTGCGAAGCTCGGTGAGCGCTGCTTGAAGGCTATCGAGTGCTATGAGCTCTATCGTGCCGGTGATTACGATGCATTCTGGACGCTATACGTCTCTAACCTTATGTCGGAGGAGGATATCGCTAATTACGATGCTCACCGCGTGGGTACAATGAAGCTTAAGCCATTCTACGAGCGTCTTATGGATGATATGGCGGCAGCATACTATGAGAGCCTTACAGGTGTTAAGGCATCGACACTCGCCCCCGTAGGTAGCTACAACTCGCTGGCTGCGCCACAGGGTAAATATATGTTCGATAACGACCCTGAGACATACTACCACTCGGGCAATGGTCAGCGTACTGACGACTTTGTAGGTGCTGATATGGGTGTTGTGCGTGAGGTGCGCGAGATACGCATCCTTCAGGGTCGCAACTCTGTGGATGATGTTGACTACTTCGACCACACCGTGTTGGAGTACTCGGCTGATGGCGAGACATGGACAGCGCTTACAGAGCCTTTGGAGGGTGTCTATGAGATTGAGTGGAAGGGTGAGCCCTTCATGGCACGCTATGTAGGTATTCGCAAGCTCGAGAGCAAGAAGCGCAACTGGCTCGCTATACGTTCGTTCGATATCAACCCTGTCACCGAGGCGGAGTATGGCGCAGACAGCAACCCATTCACATTCCTCGTAACCGAGGGTGAGGCAACCTTCGCAATCAAGCCCACAACGAAATGCATAACACTGCTTATGGGCGACGTTAGGGCAGATGCTCGCTGCAAGGTCTTCGATGCTGAGGGCGCTGTTATCGCAGATGTGCCAGTCGATAAGGCTATCCTTCACCTGGATGTTACCAATGCTGCATCATTGACACTTACGGGCGTTGACGCGGTATTCGAGTGCGTAGAGTTGTAGAGATATAAAATGTAGAATATATGCTGACCCCAGAAGTTTGTCAAAGCTTTTGGGGTCTGTCAAATTGTAGTAACCAGCCACTATGTTGCACAGATTTGCGAAGGATGTTGAGGGTGTTGCGTTGCCCGAGAAGTTCACATGGCCATTTCATTATGTGCCACATGCTCTCTCGCGCCTTGCTGCGGATGAGGTGATAGAATATATATCCCACTCTCGCGTTGAGTGGCATCAGGAACTTGCTCACGGCAAGATGTTCGGTGTTATGGTCGTAGAGTGTGAGGATGGCTCGGTAGGCTATATCGCGGCCTTCTCGGGAAACATCGCGGGTGAAAACCAGCACGACTTCTTCGTCCCTCCTGTCTATGATATGCTCAAGCCCAACGACTTCTTCCGTCGTGGCGAGGCCGACATCACAGCAATTAATCAGCGTATTCGTGCACTTGAGGATGGTGAGGAGTATCACGCTGCGAAAGAGGCGTTGTCGCAACTTAGAGTTACACTTGATGCGGAGCGTAGTGCGCTTATGGAGCAGTGTGCCGAGCGCAAGGCCGAGCGCGAACAAAAGAGAGAGTGTGGCGAGTATGACGAGGCGGAGTTGGTGCTTGAGAGTCAGCGAGATAATGCCCTGAAGCAGCGTATGAAACGCGCTCACAAAACGCTTTTGGAGGATGCCGAGCATAGGGTGAATCTATTGTCTTCGGAGATTGTTGCGTTGCGCAAGTTGCGTCAGGAGCGCTCTGCAGCGTTGCAGATGGCTCTGTTTCGTGAGTTTCGCATGCTGAATGGGCGTGGTGAGGTGCGTGACCTTGTGGAGCTGTTTGCGCCTACGCCACAGCTTGTTCCTCCGGCTGGCGCTGGTGAGTGCTGTGCTCCCAAGCTGTTGCAGTATGCCTATCTCAACAACCTAAAACCTAAGGCTATGGCTGAGTTCTGGTGGGGTGAGTCACCGCGCGGCGAAGTGCGTAAACATGGCTCATTCTACCCGGCGTGCAATGGCAAGTGCAAGCCAATTCTTATGTTTATGCTCGAAGGTCTCGACGTAGAGACAAACCCTCTTACGGAGATAGTACCCCCAGAGCCAAAGATACTCTTTGAGGATGACCACATCGTGGTTATAGACAAGCCAAGCGGCATGCTCTCTGTGGAGGGTAAGTCGGGCGTTATGTCTGCCGAGCGTTGGTTTAGAGATAGATATGCGGAGTGTGACACACCGGCTATTGTCCATCGTCTCGACCAATCTACTTCGGGTGTCTTGGTGCTCGCAAAGAGCAGGGAGGTGCATAAGTCTTTGCAGGCGCAGTTCATCACGCGCACGGTCAAGAAGTGTTATGTGGCACTCCTTCAGGCGAGGGTGATGGAGCCAAAGGGGCGCATCTCTCTGCCGCTGATGCTCGATTATGAGAACAGACCGCGCCAGATGGTCAGTCCAGATGGCAAGAGTGCTGTCACGGAGTATGAGGTTATTGGATATGAGGGTGACTATACGCGCGTAAGATTCTATCCCCTCACGGGCCGCACACATCAGTTGCGCGTTCATGCTGCACATTGTGAGGGTCTCAATGCTCCTATCGTTGGTGATGACATCTATGGCTCGGGAGGTGCCGACGAGCGCTACAATAGGTTGTGTCTGCATGCCGAGCGTTTGGAATTTGACCATCCTGTCACGGGTGATAGGCTACAAATAGAGGCTAAGGCGGAATTTTAACCCTCGTATGGATGATATTGTCAGTCGTGGGTGACAAATTGTCAGTAGCAGGGTAGTGGCACGCTGTTTGTCATAGGTATATTCTCGGAGACGAAATCCAAATGTCTGAAACGATAATATAAAATATATGACTATGAGAAATGGTAAGATTGGGGTAACAACAGAAAACATATTCCCCGTAATTAAGAAGTTCCTTTACTCGGACCACGAGATATTCCTTCGCGAGCTGGTATCCAATGCTGTGGATGCTACGCAGAAGCTCAAGACCCTCTCATCAAAGGGTGAGGCAACGGGTGAGCTTGGCGATTTGACCATCCATGTCGATGTGGATGAGGCATCAAAAACTCTAACCATCACCGATAGAGGTATCGGTATGACAATGGAGGAGGTTGATCGCTACATCAACCAGATTGCCTTCTCGGGTGCTGAGGAGTTCATGGCGAAGTACAAGGATCAGGCTATCATCGGTCACTTCGGCCTCGGCTTCTACTCATCGTTTATGGTGGCAGACAAGGTGGAGATATTCACGCAGTCATATAAGAGCGAGGCAAAGAGTGTGCACTGGAGCTGCAACGGCTCGCCCGAGTTCGAGATGGAGGAGATGGACGAGAAGCTCGATCGCGGTACACGCATCGTGCTGCACATCTCGGAGGATTGTGCCGAGTATGCCAAGCGCACAGAGATAGAGAGTCTTCTTCGCAAGTATTGCCACTTCTTGCCCATATCTATAGCCTTTGGCAAGAAGCAGGAGTGGAAGGATGGTAAGTATGTAGATACCGAGGAGTGGAACATCGTTAACGACACAAATCCATTGTGGATGCGTAAGCCTGCTGACATCACCGAGGAGGAGTACAAGGCCTTCTACAACGATTTGTACCCCATGAGCGAGGAGCCACTGTTCTATATCCATTTGAACATTGACTATCCATTCAACCTTACGGGTATTCTCTACTTCCCCAAGATTCATTCAAACTTCGAGATTCAGAAGAATAAGATACAACTCTACTGCAACCAGGTCTTTGTAACAGACGAGGTTACGGGTATCGTCCCTGAGTACTTGACGCTCCTGCATGGCGTTATCGACTCTCCCGATATTCCTCTCAACGTGTCGCGTAGCTACTTGCAGAGCGATGCTAACGTAAAGAAGATTTCGGGCTATATCACCCGTAAGGTGGCAGACCGCCTTCAGGAGTTGTTCAACACCATGCGTGAGGACTACGAGAAGAAGTGGTACGATCTTAAAATCTTCATCCAGTATGGCATACTCACCGATGAGAAGTTCGCTGAGAAGGCTGCCAACTTCATGCTTGTAAAGAGCATCGAGGGCAAGTACTACACCCCTGCGGAGTACGTCGAGAAGATTAAGGAGGCGCAGACCGATAAGGATGGTTTTACCATTGCACTCTATGTTGACGACGTTGAGGGTAAAAACTCGTTCGTTGAGGCTGCCAAGGCTAAGGGGTACGACATCCTTGAGATGAATGGTCAGCTCGACAGCCACTACATCCAGTACTACGAGTCGAAGAACGAGAAGGTGCGCTTCGTGCGTGTAGATAGCGATGTGGTGGAGAATCTCATCCGCAAGGAGGAGCGCGCTGCGATGTCACTCTCTTCGGAGCAGCAGGATATCATGCGCCCTGTGTTTGAGAGCCAAATGCCTACCGACGCAAAGATACACTACCACGTATCGTTCGAGGCTATGTCGAAGGATGCGGCACCCGTTGTCATCACGCAGAACGAGTTTATGCGCCGCATGAAGGATATGGCTGCGACAAGTGGTGGCGAGATGAGCCGCTTCTATGGCGAGATGCCCGACAACTTCACCATCACCGTCAATGGCAATCACCCCATCGTCCTCGATATCCTCGGTGAGGTAGAGCGTGAGTATGGCGACAAGCTCCGCACCATGGGCAAGAAGATTACTGCGGCAGAGCAGGAGGAGAGCCGCTTTGAGGAGACTGTTAAGGGTAAGAAGAGCGAGGAACTCACACCCGAGGAGCGCGATATGCGCGAGACACTCTCAAAGCGCATCGTAGAGTTGCGCACAGAGCGTGACAGTCGTCTTGAGGAGATTGGCAAGGCAAACGCAAAAGTTCGCCAGATTATCGACCTCGCACTCCTTTCAAACGGCATGCTTAAGGGTAAGAATCTTACGGAGTTTATCCAGCGCAGCATCTCGCTTATCGAGTAGGCGCTCAATGTGTAAAAGAAAAGGCTGACTTTTAAGGTCAGCCTTTTTTATTTGGTGTTTAAGATGATTACTTTTCCCAGAGGTTGCGTGGGTACTCACCCGCCGCAATAAGCTCCTCAATCTTTGCCATAAGCATAGGCTTATCCTCCTTGTAAGTCACGCCAAACCAGTCAGATGTGGTCTTAAGTACACGCATAGTTGCTGTGCCCTCGTTGATAACCTTGTTCACCATGAGTGGGATGAAGAACTCGGCCTTGAGGTTGTCGATGTTTGCGGGGAGGAACTCCTTGAAGTATGCCTCCGAGTGGCGGAAGTAGTCGGGAGTAAAGCCGAAGAGGTTCATCGACACTGGGGTATCCTCCGCAAGTGGCTCGTCAGCACCGCCATCGTGGAATACGATAGTGCCATCGACGCGCTCAATCTGTGTGCGCTCAACCATGCCACGAAGGTTGCCCTCATCATCAACAGTACATACACCGCGCGATACTGTGCCATTCTCCGAGAGAGTCTTTGACACCTGATAGCCTACCATACAGTAGCGGCCCTCGCTACCCTCCAAACCTTTGAGGTAATCGCCAATTGTGACGTATGCTGTGCGGCCGTAGAAGTCGTCGGCGTTGATAACCGCGAATGGCTCGTTGATAGCCTTTGCTGCCATCATAACCGCGTGGTTTGTGCCCCAAGGCTTAACACGACCCTCAGGCAATGTGAAGCCCTCGGGGAGGTAGTCGAGTTCCTGGAATACATACTCCACCTCGATCTTGTGACCGAAGCGCTCGGCGTTGAACACCTCCTTAAAATCTGCCTCGAAGGAGTGGCGAATTACGAATACCACCTTGCCGAAGCCGGCACGTATAGCGTCGTAAACTGAGTAGTCGATGATAGCCTCGCCATTAGGGCCTACGCCGTCCATCTGCTTGAGCGAACCATAGCGCGAACCCATGCCCGCTGCCAATACCAAAAGTGTAGGTTTTACCATAGTATAGATTTGTTTTTATAGTCTTTTCGTAGCACAAAGGTAAAAAAAATAAAGTAATATACAAAGTATCCCGCTATTTTCGTTATCTTTGCGCGATTATGTAATTATGTATAGGTGATACTATGAATGAGGGATTTTGGAACTACCTGACTAAGAAACGCCAGATATCGATGAGTGACCGTAATACGGGCGAGTCGGACTGGAAGATAAATATCTCGCCCCTGGCACTGGGTGTTGTTGTCGTAGCCTGCTTTGTGGTGATTATTGTGGCACTGATGCTACTTATGGCATACACTTCTGTTTTGGATGTGTTGCCCGGCTATCGCACAAAGTCGGAGCGCATGACCGATGTGCTTACCGAGAACATCATGAGAGTCGATGCCATGGAGCGTACTATGGCCGACTCGCTCAAATATAACGAGGTGGTGACGGCCATCCTGAGTGGCAATACACCCACGTTGCACTCGACGGTGATGACCGATACCATACGCTACGACAAGTCCACGGTAATGCCCACGCATGCCGATTCGTTGTTGCGTCGTGTGCTGGAGAGCACCGAGGGTGAGTATTCGCTTGCAAATACCAAGCCACTGCGCACCGAGGCAGCTATGTTCAGCGCACCGATGCGTGGTACGGTTACGCGCAGTTTCGATGCTCCGGAGTCGAGCTACGACATGACTATCGTTAGCCTTGGTGTTGATGATTCGGTTATGGCAATTGAGAATGGCACGGTTGTGAGTGTGCAGCCCAACGCAGATGGCAAGGCGATGATAACCATGCAGCATGGCGAGGGCTATGTGTCAGTATATAAGCAGGTTGGTGAGGCCTTGGTGCGCAAGGGTCAGCATATAACCTCAGGTACGGTGATAGGCCATCTGGCAACCCCAGGTGCGGAGGAGGATGTGGCAACGCTGGAGTTTGGCTTCGAGCTATGGCGCGATGGAACGGCGGTGGATCCCGAGCGTTACATATTGTTCTAACAGGTTGTTGCACAGATGAATAATTAAGGCCCCGACTTGAAATTATGGAGAGAATTAGCATATTAGGCTCTACAGGCTCTATTGGTGTTCAGACGCTCGACATCGTGCGTCGCAACCCTGAGCGTTTCAGTGTTACGTCGCTTGTTGCGCACAGCCGCTGGCAGGAGTTGGCATCACAGGCCCGTGAGTTTGGCGTTGAGCGTGTTGTGATAGGCGATGAGCGTCACTATGAGGCACTTAAGAGTGCTCTTGCCGACACATCGATTGATGTTGCGGCGGGCAGCGATGCTATCATCGACGTTGCACGCGATGAGCACTGCGACACTGTTGTCAATGCATTGGTCGGTTACTCGGGTCTGCACCCCACATATGCCGCTATCGAGGCGGGCAAGCGTATTGCTCTGGCAAATAAGGAGACGCTTGTTGTTGGTGGTGATGTCATAATGGCGGCGGCAAAGCGTCGTGGTGTAGATATTATGCCTATCGACTCGGAGCACTCGGCAATTATGCAGTGTTTGGAGGGTGAGAAGCGTGAGAGCGTGCGCAACCTGATTATCACTTGCAGTGGTGGCGCTTTGCGTGATATGTCGGTGGAGGAGCTGCGCAGTGTGACTCCCGAGCAGGCATTGAAGCATCCGCAGTGGAGCATGGGAGCAAAAATAACTATTGACTCTGCAACGCTCGTAAATAAGGGATTTGAGGTTATCGAGGCGCGCTGGTTGTTTGATATGGCTCCCGAGCGCATCAAGGTGGTTATCCATCCGCAATCCATCGTTCACTCCATGGTTGAGTTTACGGATGGTTCGGTAAAGGCGCAGCTCGGCTCGGCAGATATGCACACACCAATCAGCTATGCGTTGCTCTATCCCGACCGTGCAACGGAACCAATGGAGCAATTCTCAATATTGAACTACCCAACGTTGACATTTGCTGCACCCGACAGGGTTAAGTATCCCGCCCTCGACATTGCGTACGAGTGTCTAGAGTGTGGAGGAACGGCGGCATGCGTGATGAATGGCTCGAACGAGGTTGCTGTGGCGGCATTCCTGAATCATAAGTGTGGATACCTGGATATTGTAGGTGCTATACGCTATGCGCTCGATAACGCAACCTTTGTGGCAAAGCCCACATTGGAGGACTACACAGCCTCGAACATCGAGGCGCGTATGCTTGCGGAGCGATATCTCGAAAACCGAAAGAAATAAAAACAAGATAGATTAAAAGATGAGTACAATTTTAGTTCAGACATTGCAGTTTGTCTTTGCATTGTCGTTGTTGGTGACAATCCACGAGTTGGGTCACTTTCTCGCTGCCCGTATGTTTGGCATCCGCGTAGATAAGTTCTACCTCTTTTTCAACCCTATGTTCTCGCTATACAAGCGTAAGATTGGCGATGTGGAGTTCGGTATCGGTTGGTTGCCATTGGGTGGCTACGTCTCGATATACGACAGCCGCGAGAAGCTCTTTAATGCCGAGGAGGAGGCTAAGAACAAATTGAAGGGGCTTAAGAGTGAGTTGAAGCGTAGCATCAGGCGTGGTGATTCATATACCGAGAATGTGTTGCGCGAGAAGATAGCAACCGTTGAGGAGGAGATTAAGAGTCTCAAGGAGCAGCAGCGCACGTTGGCTCCCGAACCTAATGAGTTGCGTGCCAAGCCAGCATGGCAGCGCCTTATCGTGATGGTTGCAGGTGTGTTCATGAATGTTGTGGCTGCAATGGTCATCTACGCCTCTATTCTCTTTACGTGGGGCGAGAGCTATCTCCTTAATGAGAATGCTGTGCATGGTTACGCCTTCAGCGAGGCTGCCAAGGAGCTCGGCTTCGAGGATAGAGATAAGATCGTGGCTATCGATGGCCAGAAGATAGATAACGCCGAGGATATCGGTATGACACTCCTCTTGTCAGAGGCAGATCGCAATATCACTGTTGAGCGTAACCGCGAGATTGTTACCTTCACAATCCCTATGGAGGAGCTTATTGCTGTGCGTGAGGCACGCAGATTTGCGGGTATGTACACGCCTATTGTTGCGCCATTTGTTGTCGATAGTTGCGCTACGGAGGAGGTTGCGGCACTCGGCTATAAGGAGGGTGATCAGATTGTTGGCGTAGGTGGTAAATCGCTTGTCAGCGGCGAGTATATCCGCCCCGAGTTGGAGGCACACAAGGGTGAGACGGTAGATGTCCGCGTATTGCGCTATGAGACTGATAGCTTGAATGTTGAACGTCCCGTGTTTGTGGATATTGCTACTCCTATCAATGCTGAGGGCCAAATTGGTGTGTTGCTTAAAGAGTGTGCTCAGGTGGAGTTCACTAAAAAGGAGTATGGCTTTATTGAGGCTATCCCTGCGGGTATCAAGCTCGGTGTGGATCAGATCAAGTCGTACTGGGATCAGCTTGTGATGATGGTAAATCCCGATACGAAGTTGTACAAGGAGGTGGGTGGCTTCCTCTCTATCGGCAGCATCTTCCCCAAGACATGGAACTGGCTCGTATTCTGGAATATCACAGCCCTTATCTCTGTTATGTTGGCCGTGATGAACTTGTTGCCCATCCCGGTGTTGGATGGCGGCCATGTGCTCTTTGCGCTCTATGAGATTATCACACGCCGCAAGCCAAATGAGAAGTTCCTGGAGGTTGCGCAGACCATAGGCTTCATGTTGCTCATGTTGCTGCTGATCTACGCAAACGGAAACGATATTATCAACCTGTTCAAGTAGAGTGGGGTAGTGGCGTATGGCAAAGGTTAAGCGTGCATATTTCTGTACATCGTGTGGCTACGAGACCCCAAAGTGGTTGGGTAAGTGCCCCTCGTGCGGCGAGTGGAACACCATCACGGAGCATGTCGTAGCGAAGGAGTCATCGTCGGTGGCCTCACGCCTCACGTCAGTGCCTCGTGTTGAGCCACGCAAGGTGCAGGACATTGAGGAGCATAACACCGTGCGTGTCGATGTGGGCATCGCCGAGGTAAACCGTGTGCTCGGCGGTGGCATGGTGCCCGGTTCGCTTATCCTGCTGGGTGGTGAGCCAGGCATAGGTAAATCTACCTTGTCGCTGCAGCTGGCATTGACAAATAATGGCCTCCGCACGCTGTACGTATCGGGCGAGGAGTCTGCCGAGCAGATAAAGATGCGTGCTACGCGCCTTGGCATAAACAACGAGGAGTGTACAGTGTTCACCGAGACGCTGCTCGAGAATATCGTTGCGCAGATTGAGCAGTTGCGCCCCGATATGGTAATCATCGACTCGATACAGACGATGTCAACGGATGTCGTTGAGTCATCGCCAGGCAGCGTTACGCAGATACGTGAGTGTGCTGCGACGCTCCTGAAGGTGGCAAAGACATTGAATATCGCCATCTTCATCATTGGACATATCACCAAGGAGGGCTCCATCGCGGGTCCAAAGATACTGGAGCATATCGTCGATGTGGTGTTGCAGTTCGAGGGCGATGGCAACCATACGTATCGCATCCTGCGCGGCATCAAGAATCGCTTTGGTGCTACGTATGAGATAGGTGTCTTTGAGATGCGCGATACGGGACTTAAGGAGGTCGCCAATCCGTCGGAGATATTGCTGTCGCACTACGACGAGCCATTGGCGGGCTCGGCTGTTGGTGCCGCTGTGGATGGCTTGCGCCCATACCTTATCGAGGTGCAGGCATTGGTTAGTGGTGCGGCATACGGCACGCCCCAGCGCTCCACTACGGGCTTTGACCAGCGCCGACTCAATATGTTGCTTGCCGTGCTTGAGAAGCGCGTGGGCATGAAGATGTTCCAGAAGGATGTATTTCTCAACTTTGCTGGTGGCTTCAAGATCGCAGATACGGGCATGGACCTTGCAGTTATCGCCGCCATCATATCGTCATACTACGACAGACCTCTTGCCGAGGGCGTATGCTGTGCTGGTGAGATAGGTCTCTCGGGTGAGGTGCGCCCAGCTCCGCGTACCGATCAGCGAATTTCGGAGGCCGCACGCCTAGGCTTTAAGCGCATTGTGGTGTCGAGCTTCGCCGAGAAGAGCGTCAAGCGACATAAGGATATAGAGGTTGTCTTTATATCGAGCATCGAGCAGCTGCCCAAGGCACTATTTTAGTCGATAGAGGTAGTTAGGTATAGATTTTGAGACTCTCCGCAGAAAATGTGGGGAGTCTCTTGTTTATACGCCCCTTAACCTAATGTAGAGCTATGAAACTATCCGATTTCGACAACCTTATAGCTGCCGACCACCTCATCCTTGTTGACTTCTACGCCACGTGGTGCGGTGCCTGCGGAGCCATCGATGGCGCCCTTAATCGTGTTGTCCTTGCCATGGGCGATATGGTAACGCTTGTGCGCATAGATACTACCAGTCGCTCCAGCTTCGACCTCGTGCGCAAGTATAACATCGTCGCCCTGCCTACGCTCATGCTCTTTCGGCGTGGCGAGGTGCTGTGGCGCGAGTGCGGCGTGATAACCTATGAGCGCCTTGCGCATGTCATCCACCGCCACCATGCCGCCGCGCTGTATTGATGCGGTGATTATGCTGTTTTTGTGTTGTTTAGGCTATTATTGTTTGTTGTAGTTTTATTGCGATGGAAATTTTTGCTACCTTTGCATGATATTTCCAACGGGTGTGCTTGCCTGTTGAAATTGTGTTTGCAATATAAACTAAAAAGATATAGAACTATGACACTAAACAAGCAGAACGACTACCTCGCACCCGATGTCGAGGTTGTGACTATTTTCGTTGAGGCGGGCTTTTCGGCATCGTCAAATATTGAGGACCCCACAATAGGCGATGAGCAGGAGTGGTAATAATTAAAACTATATACACCATGAAGAAACTTTTACTTTTCGTGTTGGCAGCCGTGGCATTCGCGGCGTGCGAGCAGGCTCCCATCGAGGAGATGCAGGGCGTTGCGATGAGTGACCGCAGCCTTGAGGTATCGTTTGAGGGTGCTGATGATACCCGCATCCAGCTACAAGGCGGCAAGACCGTTTGGACCGAGGGCGACCATGTCTCGGTCTTCTACCGCAGTACCATAAATGAGGAGTGGCAGTTTATGGGCAAGACGGGCGACCGCACTGGTCAGATTGTGCCCGTGGATAACTCCGTAGTCCCTCCCGCAACACACAACCACGTTGTTGTTGCATATCCCTATAATGCGGATTACTTCTATAATACAGAGACCTATAACGTCGAGGCGTCGTTGCCCGCCGTGCAGAACTATCTGAAGGATAGCTACGGCACAAATGGCAATATCATGATTTCGTCGAGCGAGTTCAATCAGGTGTCGCTTAAGAGCGTCTGTGGCTGGTTGAAGTTGCAGCTTATGGGCGATGGTGAGGTGGTTAAGTCTATTACCTTGCGCGGTAACGACGGCGAGCAGGTTGCGGGTCGTATCTATGTGAACTCTGCTACTGCTACCGCTACACTTGCTTCTGCATCGGCAGAGGTTGGTGACGATGAGGTTGATGGCGCTCTTCTCCGCCCAGACACCATCCTTACCGAGGTTACCCTCGACTGCGGCGAGGGCGTAGCGCTATCGAGCGAGGCAACATCGTTCTACATCGCCCTTCCACCCCAGACATTCGAGAATGGATTCACCGTAGAGATTACAGCACCCAATGGCGCAACAATAACCAAGGAGACAACCAACGCTCTTGATATTCAGCGCAACTGCATCCAGCCAATGAAGGCATTTGAGGTGGAGTTCCCCACACTCGAGTCGGAGTGCAGCGAGATTTGGTATACATCGACTGATGGCATGGTAGTTAACCCTACGCTCTCAAGTGCATTTGATGCAACAATCGTGTCAAACACATACGAAAATGGTAAGGGCATAATTAAGTTTGATGGTCCTATTACCAAGATTGGCGAGGGTGCGTTTGAGGGTACTCCCTCTCCTGACCAAAGACTAACGAGCATCACTATACCCGAGGGTGTGACAACGATTGGCCTACGAGCATTTAGAAGGTGTTACGCACTAACAGAGGTAAATCTTCCTGAGTCACTAACAACAATCGAGGAGCGCGCATTCATATATTGTCCATTCAAGAGCATAGACATCCCCGACGCAGTGACATACATCGGTGAGCAGGCATTTGACTCCACCAGTCTCAAATCCGTAGTTATACCAGACAACGTTACCGTAGTAGATAGAATGGCGTTCGGCTATTGCGACTATCTGGAATCTATTACCTTTGGCAAGTCTGTAACTGAAATTGGCAAGCAGGTGTGTGAG
>JAEIGA010006980.1_pt1 | contig 17167 bp, 8 predicted proteins | sample 9270691 | NCBI WGS metagenome assembly JAEIGA01 (sample SAMN17057246, study PRJNA624740) | gut metagenome | biome: biome; isolation source: fecal sample | host: Bos grunniens | place: China: Xizang | collected 2019 | reverse complement strand
TTCTTCTTCATAACTGTGGCACATCACGCTCAGGAACATACGGTCCACACCGATACTTGTTTCGATCACGTATGGAGTGTAGCGTTCGTTGGTTTCTGGGTCGAAATATTCGATCTTACGGCCAGAGTATTGTGCGTGTTGCGAAAGGTCAAAGTTGGTACGGCTGTGGATACCTTCGACTTCTTTAAAACCAAAAGGCATACGGAATTCGATATCACAAGCAGCATTTGCATAGTGCGCCAACTTTTCGTGATCGTGGTAGCGGTAGTTCTCTGCACCAAAACCAAGGGCTTGGTGCCATGCCATACGGGTATCTTTCCACTGGTTGAACCATTCGAGTTCGGTGCCGGGTTTCACGAAGAATTGCATTTCCATTTGCTCGAATTCGCGCATACGGAAGATGAACTGACGTGCTACGATTTCGTTGCGGAACGCCTTACCGATTTGCGCAATGCCAAAGGGCAACTTCATACGTCCTGTCTTTTGCACATTCAGGTAGTTTACGAAGATACCTTGCGCCGTTTCGGGACGAAGATAAATAGTAGACGCGCCCTCAGCAGTAGAGCCGACTTCAGTCTTGAACATCAAGTTGAACTGACGTACGTCTGTCCAGTTTCTTGTACCAGAGATAGGACAAACGATCTCTTCGTCCAGAATGATTTGCTTCAACTCTTCCAAGTTCATATCATTCATCGCTACAGCGAAACGTTCGTGGAGGGCATTTTTCTTTTGCAAAAGTTCCAATACACGAGGACTTGTAGCAAGGTATTGTGCTTCGTCAAAAGATTCGCCAAAACGTTTGCGCGCCTTAGCCACTTCTTTTTCTACCTTTTCGTCGTACTTTGCAATTTGGTCTTCGATCAAAACGTCAGCACGATAGCGCTTCTTTGAATCACGGTTGTCGATGAGGGGATCATTGAACGCATCAACGTGACCACTCGCCTTCCATACTGTAGGATGCATAAAGATAGCGCTATCGATACCCACAATATTTTCGTGAAGCAACACCATAGATTGCCACCAATACTGCTTGATATTATTCTTCAACTCCACACCATTTTGACCATAGTCATACACCGCACCAAGTCCATCATAGATATCACTTGATGGGAATACGAAACCATACTCTTTGCAGTGCGAAACAATTTTCTTAAATACGTCTTCTTGAGCCATAAGTTATTTATTATATATTATTATATACGTTATATATTGAGCGGGTGATGTAAATGCTTTAATAAGCCTGGCAAATACCCATCTAATGTTTTACTTTTTCTTACCAAAGAACTTTCTACAAGACTTAGAATCTCTGCCACCATAGCCATAACCATAGCCATAACCATAGCCATAGCCATAGCCATAATGGAGTTTTGATTTAACATCAGCATCATTTATCACGACAGAAAGGTTTTTCAGACGCTGAGATTTATGCATACGTTCCAAGTCTTTCAAGAAAGCCTTATCCTGAACGCCTACTCTCACCACAAACAGCAACATTTCTGCTATACGAGACAGAACCTCTGCATCTGCCACCGAGAATGCTGGCGTAGCGTCGAAGATAATGAAATCGTACGACTCTTTTGCTTCTTCAACCAAAGCCTCCAAGCGATCAGACATCAACAACTCTGTAGGATTAGGCGGAACGGCACCTGCTGGCAAGAAATCCACATTTTCTACCAAAGCATTGGAGATGATATAAGGCGTAAGGTCAAGCGAGCCTCCTTCATCAGCTAAATAGTTCGTTAGACCTTCATCACCGCCATAATACTTAGTCAGCGTACCCTTACGGATATCTGCGTCAACAAGGAGCACTCTTTTACCAGCCATTGCTTGGGTCACGGCAAAGTTACGTGTCACAAAACTTTTACCTTGCCCCGGTGTACTCGAAGTACACACCATCACCTTTGCAGCAGGCTTGGTAAATTTGACACCATACCTCATCACTCGGAATGCTTCAACAATAGACGCATTACCTTCGCACGTCGAAATAAGACTTCCGCGGGCACCTTCTTTCCAATGTGGCAATTCACCGACGACAGGGATCGTTGTCAGGTCCTCTACATCTCTGCGACCACTAATAGTCACATCCATTTGACGGCGCAACCAAATGCATCCTGCTGGTATTATTAAACCCAAAAGCAGACTAACGAGGAGGATCATGTTTTGACGTGGCGACACTGGAGTAGTATTTCCCATGGGATATTCCACCATTCGTACGTTTGCCTCGTTGATGGCTAACTGCAATGCCACTTCTTCGCGCTTATTCAACAGATAATTGTAGAGCGCAGATTTCAAAGCTTGTTGTCGTTCGATATTTACGGCCTCCTTTTCGGTTTCTGGCACCGTGCCAATCTTTGCTTCAAACTTTGCCTCGTAGGCTCGCGCTTGTTGCACCTGCAATTCGAGCGAACTAATATGACTATTTACAGACGAAACGATACTCTCTCTAAGCGCATTCAGTTGGTAATCGATATTTATAATAGCTTCTGCCGATTCCGAAGTATTTTGCAGCAACCGATGTCTTTCTGTCATCAATTTATTATATTCTGCCACAAGTGGTCCGTAGCTTGCTCCCGCAATATTAAGCGCAGGGATCAAATCGCCGTTATTGCTTTTATCCAGCAAGTGGTCTTTCAGCAATTTTGCAACGGAAAGCTCCGTCTCAGCTTCGATAGCTTTAGTTCTTGCAGCGGCATTTTCTGAGGCGAACAATTGTGCATCTCTTTCGAAATCGATCAATTTGTTTTTTATCTTAAACTCTGCCAGTTTATTTTCGATTTCATTCAATTCGCCCCCTATCAGCGCAACACGCTCGTCCACAAATTTCGACGTACTTTCTGCCACTCGGTTTTTATTCTCTACAACATCATTTTTGTAGGCTTTGTACACCTCATTCAGCACATCTTCTGCACGCTGTTCGTTGTTATCACTGCACGCCAGTACGATCAGTGTACTTTCTTTGCTATATTCTGTTGCTGAAAGTTTGGCACGGAATGTCGCCGCAGCATTTTTCTTGGAAACTCTGGTTACAGAAATTTCTCCATCATTTGGAAATCTCTTCGCCTTGTTGGTATTTTTGAGCGTCAATTTACCGACTGGCGTATGCGTCAACTTACCGACCTCTGCTATTACACTTCCATTCAATTCTGCATTATTTTGTGTAAAATCATAGAGCTCATAAAAGCCATCCCCTGCAGGTTTTATTTTGAACGATACGGATTCTTTGCCCTTCAACACACCTTGGAAAGCCACCTCAACGGGGCGCTCCTTATACAGCGTGACATCATGCAGACCACTTTTCATTTTGTAGTCCACATCCAGTCGCAAACTATCTACGACATTTTCCATCAAGCGCAGCGAAGTCAAGATAAACATTTCGTTCTCCAGGTTATCGCCAACACTGATACCATTCAGCTCCATCAGCGAAGTCATATTACTGCGCACACGTCGCGAACCGCCCCCCATAGCAGATCCTGCCGACTCTGCATCTTCTATCAGCATCACGGCTTGACGTTGATATACTCTGGGTTGACTTTCATAGTAAAAATAGCCTGCTGCCAGACAAACTACAACAGACAACAGAAACCAATACCACTTACGCAAAAAGATTTCCTTACAAAAAACAAAGATTTTTGCAAGATCCATTTCGTTTTCTTGTTCTATTGGTGCAATAGGATGATTTTCCATTCTTTATTTGATTATTGCGGCACGAAGGGGGATAGCACTCCGTTATCGCGCGCACATATATTATTATAATTCCGTGCAAAGTTAAGCAAAAAAAACCACTCCGCCAAAAGCACACCCCATATTGGATGCTTTCAAAACCCTTTTTTCCTGAAAAACATGAAGCGCACCCAAAACACCGGTTTTAGACGGCTTTAAAAAAACCAAGACCTTTTTTAAATTTCCTTAGACTTTTTTTCAACGAGACGTCGCGAAATTTTCACAAGGTCTTACTTTTTTTTCAGACAGTCAATATGGGCTATTTTTTACTAAGGGAAGCGAGGCAAAAAGTCTGCTTCTACGCACATTATTGCTATCGAATCAAAGAAAAAGCGGCTTTCGCTTTCGTTTTCACCTGCCTTTCATTAAATTTGTCGCTTAAATGATTATTTTAGCCCTATGATGGAGTGGAAAAGATTGATTTCAGACAAACGCTTGGGTAAGGAAGACAGCTCGACCCAAAGCCCAGAACGCCGCACGGAGTTTCAACGCGATTTCGACCGCTTGATATTCTCCGCGCCGTTCAGACGTATGCAAAACAAGACGCAGGTATTTCCCTTGCCGGGTAGTATCTTTGTGCACAATCGTTTGACGCATAGCCTCGAGGTGAGTAGTGTGGGCAGATCTTTGGGCACAGACGTGGCACGCGAACTCATCCTGCGCCACCCCGAACTGGCATCGGCAGGACTGCAGGACATGGGCGCCATCGTATCTGCCGCTTGCCTGGCACACGATATGGGCAATCCGCCATTTGGCCATAGCGGCGAGTGCGCCATCCGCACTTTCTTTTCAGAAGGCAAGGGCAAGATGCTGACAGAATACATGAGCGAGAATGGCGACAAACTGAGCGAAAAAGAATGGGCCGACCTGACCCGATTTGATGGTAATGCCAACACCTTCCGTCTGCTGACGCATCAATTTGGTGGCAGACGCCGCGGCGGATTCGTAATGACCTACTCCACACTTGCTTCAATAGTAAAATACCCTTACGAATCCTCGCTCGCAGGCAAAAAGGCGAAGTTCGGATTCTTTGCCAGCGAGACAGAAGACTACCGCAAAATAGCCGACGAACTAGGAATCCCGTACACTTTCGAAGATGGAGCGTTGCGCGCTGTCAGACATCCTTTCGTCTACCTGGTCGAAGCTGCCGACGACATCTGCTACGAGATCATGGATATTGAGGATGCTTTCAAGTTGCGCCTGCTCTCGAACGAAGAAACGCAGACCCTGTTACTCGGTTTCTTTGACGAAGAGACACAAAAGGACTTACTCAAGAATTACCCCGAAGGCACGGACAACGGCGACCGCATCGCGTATCTGCGTTCGTGCGTCATCAATTCGCTGGAGAACGCCTGCGTGGATATTTTTATGACTCACGAGACCGAAATCCTAGCGGGCACATTCCAGGGTTCACTCATTTCGCATCTACCCGAACACTTGAAAACTGCCTATAAGACCTGCGAGCAAGTAGCCAAGAGCCGCATCTATTCATCCAAGGAAGTGACGGATATCGACCTGGCCGGCTATCACATCATCTACACCTTGCTCGAACTGATGACCGATGCCGTGCTCGAACCCCAGAAGGCGTACAGCCAATTGCTACTCGGACAGGTCTCTTCGCAATACCAACTGCACGCACCCCGTTTGGCTGATCGCATCATGGCTGTGCTCGACTACATTTCGGGTATGACGGACGTCTATGCGCTTGACCTTTATCGCAAGATCAACGGACACTCTCTGCCCAGCATTTGATACTGAGCGAAGCATGGGAGACATCCGATGCAACCAAACAATATTTCGGCAAAAAGGCCGTTGACTAATACAGGAGATAGTACACCTAACACCCAAAACACCACACCGCCTTGTCTTATTCCCACATATTGAAATACACAGGTCTGCTGGGGAGCGTACAGTTCCTCAACATTCTCATCTCAATCGTACGCAACAAAGCCGCAGCCGTACTGATTGGTCCTGTGGGTATGGGTTTGGCGGATTTGTATTTTAGGACAATCGACCTCCTCGGCAACTCGACGAATTTTGGTCTTGGTTTTAGTGCCGTACGCCGCTTGTCGCCGCTCTGCGAACAAGGCAATTTGCGCGCACTCAAACTACAGTCCCAAATCATCCGTACCATGATTTTCTGGGCTGCTCTGTTGGGCGCAATTGTCACAATCGTCCTCTCCCCCGCTCTGAGTTTGTGGCTTTTTCACGACACCTCGCACGCCCTATCCATTTGCGCCTTGGCACCAGCCGTAGCCTTCGGCACACTGACAAGCGGCGAAGTAGCAATACTACGAGGCACCAGTCGCCTGAAAGCTATTGCGTCGACCTCGGCCCTTATCGCCGGATGCACATTGCTTTTTGCTCTGGTCATTTACAGCATCTGGGGCATCAGCGGCGTTATCCCCGTATTATTGCTCACCACCCTCGCCACTTTTTTACTACATCTGCGCGTTTCCACCCGCCAGTTTCCCTACCACATCAGCCCATTCCGTTTCCGCGTCCTTAGATCTGGTCGTCCCCTCATCCAATTAGGGGCAGCCTATGTCGGCGCAGGCATTTTGGGGTCGGGCACCGAGATGCTGATTCGTGCCACCGTGGTCAATTCGGAGAACGGCCTGTATGCCGCAGGACTTTATGCCGCAGGTCTGACCCTGACGGTGAGTTATGCACGCATGATATTTGTGGCTATGGATGCCGACTATTTCCCACGCCTGTCTGCCGCCGCACAAGATATATCACGACAAAATATGACGGTGAATAGCCAAATCCACGTGTTGTCTCTGCTGATGGCACCTTTCCTGATCATTTTGGCGATAAGCCTACCGCTTGTGGTGCGCTTGCTCTATAGTGCAGAATATTTACCAGTGATGCCGATGGTGTGGGCGGCGCTGCCTTTTATGTACTTCAAATCTATCTACTCGCCCATAGCCTATCTGTCGCTGGCACACGGCGATTCACGCGTTTATTTCGTGATGGAATTGCTCTACGACGTTGTATTTGCTGCCGCCGTAGTCGTAGGCTACCGGTACTATGGACTCTTGGGTGCAGGCATCGGTTTGTCGCTGGCCAACCTCGCCGATTTGTTGCTACTCTCTCTGTTCTACAGAAAAAAATATCAATTCCGCTTCACCCGCCAGGGGGCATCGCTCTATCTCCCACAGGGCATATTGCTACTGGGTGTACTGTGCTGCATGCTGCTCGAATCTGCATGGTTGCGCTATGGTATCAGCGGCGCCCTCTGTTGCATATCAGTGCTCTTTAGTTTCATTCAATTAAAAAAACTGTGGCGATCCCGTCTCACAGTCTAAACCTCGCTCAATATGAATCCGCGTTTCACCATACTGACCGCCGTATACAATGCCCAGGCCTACGTAGCCGAGTGTATCGAGTCCGTCTTGTCGCAAACCTGCGGCGAGTGGCAGATGATATGTATTGACGACTGCTCGACAGACGACTCCAAGCAAATATTGCACCAATATGCCGCACGAGACAGTCGCATCCAGGTGATGCAAACTGAGGTGAACAGTGGACAAGCCGTAGCGCGCAACGTCGGACTACAGGTGGCGCAGGGCACATTCACCTTGATGCTCGATGCCGACGATATGTTGTCGCCCGATGCACTGGAATCGGTGTGGCGCGCCCATCTGCAGCACCCCGAAGTCGACACCTTTTTGTTTCGCCTGGAGCGCTTTGATGACACGGGATGGCGAGAAGCCGAACCGCCAGTAAGTGCCCAGGTCACGCTGAGTGGTCGCGATGCTTGTCTGCAAGCTATCAACTGGCGCATCCATGGCTATTTTGCCATTCGCACAGACCTGCACCAGCGCTTGCCTTACGACGAGAGTCTGCGCATTTATGGCGACGATGTCACCTCTCGCATGCACCTGTTTCATAGTCGCGCCGTGGGATTTTGCAGTGGGAAATATCTGTATCGCCAGCACAGCGCATCGTGCACACACCACTTCAGCGTGCGCCGCATAGACTTTGTGCGTGCCAACTCGTTGCTGAGACGATTGCTGGAGGAACGCCATGCCGATCAAGAACTGCTACGCTGCTGCGAGGAGCACGCCTGGCGCATATTCGTAGGCATCTTCCGCGAAATGATCGTGACGGCGTCGACCCTCAGTCCCACCGAGCACCAACAATGCGAATGCTTTCTGACAGAGCACCTTGCACTGATGCGCCCTTCGCGCTTGCCGTGGTCACTGCGTCTGCATCCGTCGTTCCTATTCCTGCGCCCCTACAAATTGTTCAAGTGCTATCAGCTCAGCCTTTTAAGACTGAGAGCCCTTATCAAGGGGGAAAAGAAGAATTGATACCACCTTTTGCTATCCCGATATAGCAAAATGCCACGATATTTGTTAAAAAATATCACAAACGACATTATTTTCATACTCAACACTTGCAAAATGCGAGAAAACATCTACTTTTGCATTGTGTTTTTCATAGTATTAGATTTAAGGTTAACAAGGTTGGGATACGGCGGTATCCCTTTTTTTATGCCCAAAAGTCTGGAGGCAAGCCATCTCACCGGGCAAAAACACCCAGAATGCTGCTTAAATTTTATTGAGGGAAACTGAATCCAGAACAAAGACGAAGGACTAGCGAACTATGTTCCACGACACTGGTTTTTAGGATTATTTAGGAATCTTTAAGCATTTTGCAGACTTCTCCTTTGGAAAAATCACACGAGAATAAGACAAAATTTCACAAACCGTTCTTTCGTTTCAAAAAAGCCTAGGAAAATTTCAACAAGGTCTAACCTTTTTTCAACGCGCCGTCGCGAAATTTTACCTAAAAAAACGCCTTTTTCACAAAAAAATGCAGAAAAAAATATGGGGAGTCATCCACGTCGGACATCTCCCCACATTTGTACTACAAAGATAATACTTTTTTCAACGAAATCCAAATCCACGTTTGCAATTATTAACAAATTGTTTCACGCACCAGAGCGCTACTTTGCAATCGGTCGTCTGCCCCTCAAGACATCAGGCTTCACGCATTTTCTGCCATCACCCCTTTCTCAAAACCGCCCCAGGACGAAGCGTGGACGTATGCGCAGATACACGCCAAATGACGTATTGAGTCCCGCCTTTGGCCAAGACAATACGCCCTGAGCATCACGCATGACGCCAGGGCGATGATAATAGGTTTCGACCTTTGCACCAAAGGTATAGCGCTTAGCAAAGGTGTGCGAATAGTCTAGCCCTACGTTGAGGGTCTGAGGACAACCCGTGTAGTAAGCACCCTCCTTCTTGGTCGACACACTGCCGAAATAGGGGATGCCCAATAGGGAAATAAACTGATTGGAGCGAAACCAACCTAAACGCAGATGCAATCCGTATGCAAAGCGCGCTGTTGCTTCGGCATAGATCCCGCTACCACCAGCAAAGGGCCACATCCGACCCGACTCTTGGAAATAGCCCAACAATTGTGCCTGCGCTTGCACATATTGCAACCACCGCTTGTCAGCATTCCACCTGACCCCAGCGCCCACAGCACCATTCATCCATGTCTGCACACTGATTGCTGTATCCTGCTCGCCACCACGATGCTGTGCCACACCTTGCAACGTCATAAAGGCATGTATATGCGAAGTATCGGCATTGATGCGAAATTTTGACGAAGTACCCACGACGAAAGCCTCCTGATGTGTGTCGCCCTTGAAGATAAAACTCTCCCAATTCAGCCATGCATCAAAATGCAACAAACGCGTATCTGCCAAGACTTGAAATCCAAATTCGGGATCGGCGGTAAGCACCAATTCGGGATTATACAAAGGCAGGGACAACCCATGATTTGCGCCACCATACAAGTTGCCTAACACCAAATTTACCTTGTTCATCGACAGATGTGCGCGAAACCATGGCAAGACATGAGCCCCCTGTTGAAACTGGTGCCCTTTCCACGCCGCAATGTCATGATACGCATACGTGGGATAACGATAAGCTCCGCTATATATTAAGGCATGAACCCCTGCTTCTACTTTCAGGTTTGACAAGGGTTGATAGGACAACTTTGGTTCTATCCACAAACCTGGCAAGGTGTAGCCTTTCATCACCGAACCCCCAAACTCGTTGTCCTTGAAAAAGGAAATATTATCAACCTCCAAACTCAGTTCTTTTTCCTGAAGACTATCTATCGTATAGTCCACACGCCCTGCCACCTCTTCCAATTGTGCCACAGCCTCTACCACACCAGCGATCCACAGGAGCACAGATACGACAAAAAAACGAAGAAGAATTAGCTTTTGCACAAGATCAAATTTTGCAGGAGAAAAACATACAGACCAGAAAATCTTAATAAAATTTTACACAAATGGTCTAAACGGCGACAAAGATACAACTATTTTTCCAAAATTTATCGACCAATCTATCTATATCCTATACAAAACACACAAAGATAGCACCTGCTGCTCACCTTCTAACATAAAATACGCACACCAACAAAACGGAGCTATACAAAAAAGACTTTTTTACCCTAAATCAATGAAATAAATCTACACGAACACCTTTTCGATCGATAAAGTGTTAAAAAAAACATCTTCTTTCTAAAAAACCTTTCAAATAAAAAATAAATGTTTACATTTGTCGCTATCATAGAGCAATTCATCTCTGTAATAACAATCAAAATACAAAATACCATGAAAATGACTCTCAACCCTAAGAAAACAATCCCAACTCTACTGATTTTGTCAGCAGGATTCTTGGGCACTTCATGTATTGACAGCAACTACGACTTTAGCGAAGACATAGACCTGACTATGGGCCTCGGCGCAGAAGGTCTGACACTGAAGGTCGGCTCTACTGGAAAGTTCTTGGTGAAAGACATCTTGCAGGTGGACAACACCATCAAATTGGACCAAAACAACACCTACTACTTGGTAGAGGAAGGTACGACAAGCACAGAATTTCACATCGCTGACGTGAGCGCCGAGGTCGACGCCGCTACACTGAGTACACACCAACGCGTAGTGACCTTCGACGACATATTGGACGAGATGGGAATACCCGACGAAATGTCGGTGCCTGTGACTACAGGCTTCTGCGTCAAAGAACATGGCGAGGGCGAAACGGACAAGTTCGACTTCCACGTAAAAGATATACAAAAGGATATTACACAGATCTCGAAGGTATTCCCCGTGGAGGGCACACACATTCGTCTGGACTTGAAGCTCATCGAACCCAAGTCATTGGGCTTTGCGCTCAGCACAATCGAAAACCTACAAATCACTATGCCAGAATACCTGGTCATCAAGAGCGTAGAGCACGGCACATTCAAAGACAACGTCATCACAATCCCACGATTGGACAACCCCGAACAAGGTTCCTTCTGCGACATCGTCGTAGACCACTTGAATCTTGGCAAAGATGGCGTCATCAACAACCAGGAATTGACCCTGCCCACAGAGAAAAACCTCATCAAGATGTCGGGCGACTTCACCTTTGCAGCAACCCGCGACTTCACAATGAGCCACGAGGACTATATCGACGTGGAATTGAACATCACCATCACATCTGACGCTTCGAACAACAAGAATAAGGTGGAAATCGAAAAAGTCACTGGCAAATTCAATCCACAGATCAACCCCATCACAGAAAAAATCGATATCGCCAACAATCTGCCCGACTTCTTGCAAGACGAAAGGGTCAGCATCAACGTAAGCAACCCTACATTGAAATTTGACGCCGACTTGACCAACATTCCACTGACTCTAGACTTCAGCGGCGAACTTCGAGCAGTGCGAGATGGAGACGACAGTTTCACAAAGACTGTGACTATTCCCGCAGACAAAGATGAAGTCATCCTGAAAGGTAGCCAGCACGACTTGATATACTTCTATCAAGACAACAAACCCTATGATCCCACTATCGAGGGAGAACCTGCTGGCGAATGGCTGAAGATACCCAACCTCTCTTCTTTGATCGAAAAAGTACCCGACTATGTCGAAGTCAATATTGCCGACGGCAAAATACACGTAGACCAAAGCCAGGAGTACACCATCCACTTGGGACACGACTATCACGCCGACTTGGCATACTCAGTATTCGTGCCCTTCGAATTCAAGAACGGCGTGTGCCTCATCCTCAAGGAAAGCACAGAATCCTTCGGCGAGGACTTGAAAGACTTCCAAGCTGAAGGCCTACAAGTGACCGGAAAAATCCTTAGCACTGTACCAATGAACATCACAGGTACTGCCGTGCCCGTCGACGCTCAGGGCAACCCCGTTGAAGGTATCAACATCAACACCATACAAGTACCGGCATCCGACGGCACCAACGTGGTGGAAACAGAGGTATTGATTGATATCACACTATCCGACCCCGCATTGCTACACAAGGTAGATCATTTGACATTCGAATTCAAGACAGAGTCAGCAGATAGCGAAGTGCCACGCTCACTCAAAGCGACACAATATCTGCAAGTGCAAGACTTGCGCTTGAAACTTAAGGGACAAATCATTGCCAACTTCAACTAAGGCTAAACATTATCCCCATCCGAAGCTGTCCTGACTTGTCGCAGACACAAATCAAACATTGAAGGACCAACGCCTCGGATGACACCAACACTCCCTATTGTCACACCCCGCTCACGGCACTTCGTAATAACACGACGAATAGTTTTTATCATAGCACGTGAGCCCCATATATCAAAAACTATGAAACGAATCATAAGACTTTTTACCACAGCGTTAGCAATTGCTCTGACACTCCCCACATATGCCCAAGAATTACGCACCAGTTACTTCATGGAAAATTCACTTTTCCGCCATCAAATGAACCCTGCCCTACTGGAAGATCCCTACCTTTCAATCCTGACAGGAAATATCAATGTAGGAACTACAGGTAACATCGGCGCAAAAGACTTTATCTACGAACTGAAAGATAATCCTGACTACAAATATACAACGTTTATGAATCCCACTGTGAATGCAGAGGAATTCCTAAACAAATTGCACAAAAACAATCGCGTGGATGCCTATGTCAACGTCAACTTACTGTCTGTAGGTTTCAAAGCGTTTGGCGGCACCAACTTGATTGAAGCAAACCTACGCTCAAACACCAACGTAGCCCTACCCTACGAGCTCTTTGAATTTGCCAAGACCACCGGCGCAAAAGAAGAATATGACCTGAGCCGATTCGGCGGTCGCTCGCAAAACTACTTTGAATTCGCCCTCGGACATGCGCACAATATCGGCCAAAAAGTACGCATCGGTGCAAAAGCTAAATTCTTGCTCGGCGTAGCATTTGCCGACATCAGCGCCAACCAATTCAAAGCAACACTGAACCAGGACAAGTGGCAAATTCAGACTGACGCACAGATGCATTTGGGTTATCTGGGCTACACACCAGCAGGTATGGGTCTCGCCGTCGACCTTGGTGTGACCTACAAGCCTACCCAGCACCTCACATTGAGTGCTGGCGTCACAGATTTGGGTATGATAAAGTGGAAGCCACTCAAGGGCACGTTCAAAAAGGAATTTACCTTCGACGGCTTCGAAGACATCAAAGTGGGCAACAGTGGCACAGGCAATAATATAGAGGACGAATTTGACCAAATCGCAGGCGACCTGGAAGAACTGATCGAATACACCGACGAGGGAGAAGTTACCTTGACACACAACATCACACCCACGATCAACGCAGGTGTAGAATACGCTCTACCAACCTACGACAAACTGCGCTTTGGTCTGCTCTACACTGGTCGCATAGACGGCCTCTACACATGGCACCAAGGTATGTTCGCAGCAAATATTCGTCCTGTAAAATGGTTCGAACTCTCGGCCAACTGCGCCTACTCCAACACAGGATTTACCTACGGCGGCGCGATAAGCCTAAAGGCTAAACACTTCAACTTCTACGTCGGCGCAGATCGTATCATCAGCAAAGTTTCAAAACAATTCATCCCGCTGGATCACACCAACAGCAGCGTAAACGTAGGTATAGCTTTCCCACTATAATTATACGTTGCGCAAAATCATTTGCAAAATATTCACACACCACCTTTGTTCGTCGTCTGCACGAGCAAAGGTGCTTTTTATGTACAAAAAGGGGGCGTAGAAAAAAGCCTTAATCTTTTTCAAAAAAACCTAAACCTTTTTTCAACAAGACGTCGCGAAATTTCAAAAAGGTCTTGGTTTGTGAAATCGGCATCTCTCCCCGATCAAATTTCATCCCATCTGCGCCACTGGTGGCCTGTGCCAACGGATGCGGTGCGGCAGGTGTTTCTCGCACACTTTCGTAGTATCAGAAATCAAAAAAAGCGTATAAAACTTACTATCTCGAAAGAAAAGCGTATCTTTGCAAGTTGGAAAGGAGTGCTTTGGCTTATCAACGCGCCACGTACCAATGGGCGCACCCAGTCAGAGCAAAGACCGGCTTAGACTACCATTTTGTCAACAAAACAAACAATATATTATGGAAAAGAAATTCAACAGAACCCTTGTTACCTCCGCTTTGCCCTATGCCAACGGAGGAATTCACATTGGGCACTTGGCAGGCGTATATGTCCCCGCAGATATCTACGTGCGCTACCTTCGCTTGAAAGGCGAAGAGGTACTCTTCATCGGTGGTTCGGACGAGCACGGCGTACCCGTGACTATTCGCGCAAAGAAGGAAGGCATCACGGTGCAGGAAGTGGTGGACCGCTATCACAATTTGATTAAGGACTCGTTTGCCGAATTTGGCATCTCGTTTGATGTATACTCACGCACCACATCCGACACGCACAAGAAGCACGCTTCTGACTTTTTCCGCAAACTCTACGACACGGGCAAATTTGTCGAACTCGAATCTGAACAATTCTACGACGAAGAAGCACAAGAATTCCTGACAGACCGCAACATCAAGGGAGAGTGTCCACGATGTCACGCTGCCGACGCCTACGGCGACCAATGCGAAAAATGCGGTTCGACCCTCTCTCCAGAAGAGTTGATCAACCCCTACAACGCTGCTACCGGCAACACACTGGTGAAGCGCCCGACAAGCCACTGGTACTTGCCACTCAACGACTATCAGGGATGGCTCGAAAAGTGGATATTGGAAGAGCACAAAGAATGGCGTCCCAACGTATATGGTCAATGCAAGAGTTGGCTGGACTTAGGATTGCGTCCACGTGCCGTAACACGCGACTTAAACTGGGGTATCCCCGTGCCCGTAGAAGGCGCCGAGGGCAAAGTACTCTACGTATGGTTTGACGCACCAATCGGCTACATTTCAAACACCAAGGAGTTGCTCCCCAATGATTGGGAGAAGTGGTGGAAGAGCGAGGACACCAAGCTCGTACACTTCATCGGCAAGGATAATATCGTATTCCACTGCATCGTATTCCCTACTATGCTCAAAGCAGAAGGTTCGTATATCCTTCCAGACAACGTACCCTCAAACGAATTCCTCAACCTCGAGGACGACAAGATTTCTACGTCGCGCAACTGGGCGGTATGGTTGCACGAATACCTGGTAGATTTCCCAGGAAAGCAGGACGTGCTCCGCTATGTCCTTACTGCCAATGCGCCTGAGACAAAGGACAACAACTTTACATGGGCTGATTTCCAGGCACGCAATAACAATGAGTTGGTAGCAGTATATGGTAATTTCGTCAACCGTGCACTGCAATTGACCAAGAAGTATTATAATGGCATCGTACCCCAATGCGGTGAACTCACTGCCTTTGATCAGGAAACTATTGACGAGTTCCGCAACATCAAGGCTAAGGTGGAATCATTGCTCGATGGTTACCGTTTCCGCGACGCTTTGAAGGAGACCATGAACATGGCACGTATCGGCAACAAATACCTGGCCGACAGCGAACCATGGAAGGTGGTGAAGACAGACCCCGAACGCGTGAAGACAATCATCAACGTATCGTTGCAAATGGCAGCCAATCTGGCTATCGCATTCGAAGCATTCCTGCCCTTCTCGTCTGCTCAATTGCGTCAGATGCTTAACCTCGGTACACAGACATGGAAAGATCTTGGCCGCATGGACTTGCTCCCTGCCGACCATCAGTTGGCTGAACCTGCGTTGCTCTTTGAAAAGATAGAGGATGAGGCGATCGCTGCACAAATGCAAAGACTTGAAGATATCAAGAAGGCGAATGAAGCGGCAAACTATCGTGCAGAAGAAGTTTTGCCCGATACAGATTTCGACAATTTCTTGAAGTTGGATCTACGCGTCGGCACCGTATTGGCATGCGAACGCGTCCCCAAGATGAAGAAGCTACTGAAATTCCAAATTGCCGATGGCTTGGAAAATCGCACCATCGTATCGGGCATTGCACAGCACTACGAGCCCGAACAATTAGTAGGCAAGCAAGTCTGCTTCGTTGCTAATTTCCCACCACGTAAGTTCAAGGACGGATTGATAAGCGAAGGCATGATCCTCTCTGCTGTAAATGCTGACGGCACCCTGAGCGTGATGACTACAGACCGCGAAGTGTTGCCAGGTAGCAAGGTGCAATAAGTCTCGCATCAAATCTATGTAGAAAAAACCTAAACCAAGAATATTAAAATGAAAAGAATCTTCACCCTAGTATTGGCACTATGGACCACAGCCGCTGCGCTGATGGCCATTCCTGCCGACCCACGTCCACGCACCTTCAAGCAGGCCGATGGAACTACTATCACGTTGCGATTGCGCGGTGATGAGTGCTTCCACTTCATGTCTACGCTCGACGGTATGCCCGTGGTAAAAAATCAAAACGGCTTCTACTGCTATGCCGAGGTATTGAATGACGTACTTGTGCCCACAGCGGTGATCGCACACGATGTGGAAAAGCGCGGCGCAGAGGAACAATCTTTCGTAGACAACAAGAAGACTGCTGTACTCGCATCGTTGACCAAAATACACAACGAGGCGAAAGCTACACTCAACGCACAGCGTGCAAAGCAAATGGCACAGCAGCCAGCACCCAACAAGGCGAAGTTTGAAGGTACTAAGCGCGGTCTCGTGATCTTGGTGCAATTCAAAAACAGAGCAATGAGCGCTGCAGGTACCCAGGCAGAGTTTAACGATATGATGAACAAGCCTGGCTACGACCACCATGGCCACATCGGCAGCGTGAATGATTATTTCAAAGATCAAAGTTACGGCAAATTTGACCTCCAGTTCGACGTAGCAGGTCCAGTGCAATTGAAGTACGACTATTCTTACTACGGACAAGACAACAGCGACTCGGACATAGACATTCATGCCGGTAGTTTGGTCAAGGAAGCTATCTTAGGCGTAGATGCCGAGATCGATTTCTCTCAATACGACTGGAACAATGATGGCGAAGTAGATCAAGTGTATGTGATCTACGCTGGTCCTGGTCAGCACACTGGGGCAGAGAGCAGCACCATCTGGCCACACCAATTCTACTTGCAATACTCAGATGTACGCCAAAAGGTAAAACTCGACGGCGTGTACGTCAACACCTACGCTATCGGTAGCGAACTTCAGTCACC
>JAEIGA010006979.1_pt1 | contig 17169 bp, 23 predicted proteins | sample 9270691 | NCBI WGS metagenome assembly JAEIGA01 (sample SAMN17057246, study PRJNA624740) | gut metagenome | biome: biome; isolation source: fecal sample | host: Bos grunniens | place: China: Xizang | collected 2019 | reverse complement strand
TTTTAACATATTTGTCGACTTACCTACATAAACTATTCTACCTTGTAGTTTTATGCAGTAGATGCCAGGATGAGCATATTTCTTGCTGAGCCCTAGAGCTTTTAGATTCTCCTCTATTAGCTCCCAGGGCTTTTTTTCTTGCTTTTGTTCTTCCATTAGACTCCTTTCTATTGTTAAAATACAAACCCATCATTCTGGGCTGTTGTTTCAGAGGATGAGATCAGCCCGACGGAGGAGGGATGAATCTCAGCCTCTCTCTTATCTTTTAAATTTATCTTTTTATTATCTTTTATAAAGTCATTTTGTCTATGTTGGTTAGACAAATTGTCTATGTTCACTTGGACATTTTGTCTATGTTCTTTTGTTGAGCTTTCATCTTGGACATTTTGTCTAAGTTTTTCCTCAACCTTTTCCTTATTGAATAATAGAGTACGATTCCTACTTCTTGGGCTAGTAATTGTAATATACCCATCATCTTCTAACTTACTGATTGCTCTTGATACTGTCCTCTCACTAATAAAAAGCATTTCCGCAAATTGTTGGTTTGTCATGTAACAAACTTTGTTATTAGTGTGAAATTCCATAACCTGAGCTAGAATTATCATTTCTGTTGGATTTAATTTTAAGTTAAAAAAATCCTTGTTAATTTTTAAAAATAAATTTGTCATATTAGTTTCTCCTATTGTCTCTTTGTGAATTGAGCTAGTGCCCTTTGGAGCTCTGAGCTGTTCTCAAAGATATAAGTATTAAATTGTGGGAAGTTTTCATTAATCCCTGTGCCCAATAGCCTAAAACCTAGTTTTCTAAGCTCTAAAGCTACTCTTTTACTGTAAATGATATAAGTGTCCATCTTATTTCTCCTTTAAATACTCTCTAACAGCTTCTCTCAAGAGCTGGGACATTGGTATATCTCTCTGTGCGGCAGCCTGCTTAAAGAGCTCCTTATCGCGTTCTGAGAGTCTTATAGTGATTGTTGCGTCTTTTCTGTTCATCATTGTTGTAATTATCCTTTCTATTGTTGATATTTTGTCCTACATCCTCCTTAAAAGAAAAAGAGACTGTCCATGTGGAACAGCCTCAGTTTCGTAATGTATATAAAAGTTAAGAAGGACCAAAGCTAATTCCTTTCTATTTAAGAGATATTGGGGAGTAGAGGCTAGTCCAACTCCCCGTCTAGAAAGGAGAATTTTATGAAAGATTACTGCTAATATCTTTCATAAGTATGTAAAAAATGACTGTAACAAATTTTACAATGTTGCCCAAATGAAGCATCAACTCGAGCAACTTTTTTAAAAAAAAGATTATAAAGGTGATATAATAAATGAAATATAATAGTTAAGATAAAAGAATGAGTTTAGCATACAAATCAATTCTGATAATCAATCTTAATTACTTTTTCATATTATATGATATATATATTTTATCAAAAATTTTCTAACTTTTCAAAATGGTGTGGAATAGGAGCTAACCCACATAACTCCTATTCCTTATTATCCTTTACACATGCCCATATCAGCAAACTGGGTTATATGTTAATAAAGTTACATGTGAAACAAAAGCCAAAATCAAGTGCGGCTGTCAGAGCTGTTATGCTTCCTGTGATCTCCCTCCCGCAATCTTTATTTCTTTGCTTTTGTTTCATAAATATATAAAAATTAAAATAAGCAAATTTATCACACTTGCCCAAATGCTACTCGATACCTAAATAATTTTTAAACTCGTCAATTGTTTCACGAGAAACATTTTCTAATTCTTTATCACTTGGATAATAAACATTCTTCCAGTTATTAATAATAGCAGTCTCCAACAATATCTTCTCAACCTTGATATTATTCTTACTTAATCTTTTTGCTCTTGATATAAGCTTCTCTAATCCCACTTCAGTTAGAGGAGCTTTTATACTTTCTCTCATTTGGACATACTCTCTATACAGGGCTATCAACTCTGGATCGTTAGTATTTAATAACATAAATATTTTATCGAATAAGTAATTAATTGAATTAGTATTTAATTGTGGCTGGTTTTCCGATATGGGATTTTCCGCATTCTCATTAGCCGATATAGGTTTTTCCGACATAGGTTTTTCAGGTTGCGGCTGTTCATAAATATTATATTCGATTCCCGCAAATTGTCCCTTTTCATTTATTACTCTTTCTCTTGTTAAATAACCAAATTCTTCTAACTCAGATAGGGCAGACATAACACTATCTTTTCCATCCTTACTCAAGGTAACTAACCCAGAAACGCTGTAATTCCAAGTATCTGGCAGACTTAACATAAGAGACAAAAGCCCTTTAGCTTTCAAACTCATTCCTTTCTCTTTGAAATGATAATTACTCATTACTGTAAAATTGCTTGTCTTGTGAACTCTCATAATTGACATAATATTAACACTCTCCTCTGGATAACAATAGCACTTATCCACAGGAAAGTCCAGTTGCGGTTTTAACGATATTGGCAATTTTTTTCTTAACACCCATTCAAATACTCACTCAACCATTTTTAACTAAACTACAGCTCTCAAAAATTTAACTCAGCTATAACAAAAGTAGAAGTCAGAGACGGAAAGTTTTAATAAAAACAAAAATGCGGCAACCGGTTATGAATCCCTATCCTGGACTAAAGATCTTTAACCGATTGCCGCAATTATTTATTCAGTTTTAGTTGCCTGTGTGCCGAAATAGAATGAGATAATCATTGTGAACACAGTCATAAATATTTCTGGGGAAATTGCCCCTGTGATAGCCAAGAAGCAGAACACTCCAGTTGTAATAAGTGTTACTATGCTCTTGATATTGATAAGTTTAGTCAACTTTTCTTTCATCCTTTTAATCCTCAAAGATATGCTTGATACCTTGCTCCATTAAGAAGTCTTTCTCTTCCTTTTGTATTTTTGCAGCCATCTCAAGTGCTGCGGTCATATCACCATTGCACTTGGCATCAGGTATTCTCTGAACAGCTTTAGCAGTAGCAGTAGCCAATACATTATTAGCTCTGCTAGTCTGCATAATCATCAACATTATTTTTTGAATGTTTTTGTCGTGTTCATCTCTCTTTCGCTCTTGTTCTTCAATATATTTTTTAAATCTCCAAACAAGTAAGCCACATACCGCGCTAGGAATACCCATTGCCGCAATAAATGCTAATATTGATTCCATTGTTCAATCTCCTATTTCCATCTTCCTACTGCATAAATACTCACTTTAGCTGAAGGTATAGTAACTGATGTAGGTGACATAAGCTTGAAACCTGGTAACATACCCGCATTAGGCAATCCAGTTACCATTACAGTAAAAGGATAACCGCCAGTATTACTATAAGGTGTAATCTGCACTATGTCTGGAGGAGATGTAAAGAAGTTAAGTGGAAAGCTTACTGCAAATCCTTGTGTAGATACATATACACCACCAGAAGCAGAAGTTACCGCTGTATTACCTACATTCCAAGTGCCATAGCATACAGCCTTACCACTAGCCCATTTCTCAGCATACCAAGTACCATTACTACCAATAGCTGAAGTTGTAGTTTCTAATATGTAGTCCATTTGTTTGCCATTCATATAGATAGGCACATTAAAGTTAAAGTTATCCTCGCCCCAATCAAACACTGGGAATGATTTAACTGTATACTCTTGTGAATAAACAGTATCAAAAGCACTTGTAACTCTAGCCTGGAATGAGTACACCTTTGTATAGTCTAATCCAGTTAATTCTTTACTACCTGAGAGCGTTTGATATTTGCTAGTTTGGTTTATATACCCAGTACCAGGTACACCAGCCCAATCTGTCCACTCTCCATTTCCCTCTTTCATTCTATATTGAGTTGAGAATGGGCAATATCCACTTCCAATATAGCCATGATAACCTTTAGAAGTTATTGTAAGAGTGCAATTACCTTCTGTAGTAATCTTAGGCTCTGGAAAATCAACTGTAGGCTTAAAGTAATTGATAAATATAAGTGTTACATCTTTTGTTGTAACTAATCCTCTACTGTCTGTAATAGTAAAGGAAATTTTATTAGAGCTAACTTTATCAAATACACCAGAAGTGCCAAAAATGTAACCCCAGCCGCAATAAGCTTTAATTTCCTTGATAGTTGCTCCCTTATTTGCTGTAGCTGATACTGTATATTCAAGTGTGCTTAAACCTTTAACCAGATATCTTTCATCCTGGGAAAATGCTAAAGTAACTGGATTAGTATCTTTTGTTGTGCAGGAGTTGTATGTAGGAGGAGCATCTACAATAGTAAACCACTTAGCCATTCTACTGTAGTAAGTAGTCCCCGCAATCACTGTCTTAACATAGAAATATACCCAGCCGCCAGTTGTATCAGGAAAAGCACTTTGTAAAGCTAATCTCTCTGCATCAGTTAATGTAAAGGTGTAGCTTGTGCCAGTTTTAGAAATATCTCTATACTTAACATTATCCGTCGCTCCTGTTACAGAGATACATGCCTGAAGAGTGGTTACATTATTACCTGCTGGGTTAGAGTAAGTAATTGTTGGGTTTTGTGTATCATCAAAAGCTGGAGCCGCTGTAATTGTAGCTTGCTTAGGAATCGTATCAAGAGTGAATGTAGTTGAAGCTGTAACATTATAAGCACCATAAGTATAAACAGCCGCGCCCACATATACAGCAAATGCTCTTGTGCCATCCGTATTGTGTGTGATTGTTACCGATCCTGATGCTACCTCTTCTTCTCCATATCTTTCTACTCTTGTTGCTTTAGTAAATACAGTCTTTCCATCAATCTGCACTATAAATTCTTTTTCGCCTCTCCAACCCTCTGCTCCTTTTGATTCTACCTGCCAGTTAATTGTTGTTGTATTGTTTGCTATTGATTGGCTAGCAGTTTGCCAATTAAATGAGTAAAATCTATCTTTATAGCTTGATGTAGCTATACTGCCCATGCTTGACATTCTTAACCTCCAATCCAGAAGCAACCTGTTCTTGCTTCTCCATCTACATTTGTATAATCTTCAAAACGACTATTTGTGCCAATAATGAGATATGTAGTTGCATGCAAGTTTGTAGCTTTTACACCTTCACTATCCGCAACCAATAGCTCAGTAGCATCTTTATATACTGTCATACCATCTTCAGTAATCTGTGTGCTAATTGGGTTATCAGATTTACTAATGGTTAAACCTTCTTCATTAAAAGTAAATCCAGTTGTAGTTTCAACTGAATTAATACCACCCTCAAGAGCCTGAGTAATTTGAATCTGCACATCTTCAGGAGTAATTGTTAAATCAACTTCCTTTTTTAATGACTCAAAATTCTCGCTCAAGTTATCAAATCTGTCATTTAAGTCTTTTTCAACTTTTGCAACAGAAGCAGTAATACCATCTGTGTTTAATTGAAGTGCTGAAATTGAAGATTTATTTGCTTCAACATCATTTACAACTAAATCAATCTGCTGATTAACCTTATCTACCTTAGCGAATGTCTGTTTAATAGCCTCACCAAGAGTAGCAGGATTAGCTGGAGTCTCTGCTTCATTTTCTTCCCACTTCCAACTAGATACTTCTTTTAATCCACCTGTATAGGTTATCGTGTCGGATAATATGTAAGAAGTAACTGTAGCATCATCCTTTGTGATTAAATCAACCTTATCACCAGGCTCTAACAAGTAATTACCGCGCCAAGAGCAATTGAATTGGTTAATAGTTAAACCTTCAACTGCGGCTGCCGCTTCTAGCACCACTGCCCCGATATCGTCAACCTTTTCCCAGAATGGATTGTTTCTAACGTATTGAGTAATACCTGAGCTGCCAATTGTAGCAGATCCTACATTATCACCAAGCTCTGTAACGTGATAAATATTATTTAATGTTTTATTACCTGTGCTAGTCAAATCAAAGTATTTAGTCTTGTCAATGGTATATACAGCCGCGCCACTCTTATCTAGCTTCTTGAAAGTTAATATATCTTGTGAATTGATAAAGTAAATTGTTTGTGTAGCCTCTGCTATATCATCTAAAACACTTCTTAATGATTCAGTGCCTTCCAAGTTAGCTCCATCAGGGAAGCTAGTATCAAATATATCTCCCTCTACACTGTATCCGATAGAGAAAGGAGCATAGCCAGTCCCAGAGATCTTAGAAGCGATTGCCGCAACCACATCTTTATATGTATAAGGTGCAGTTAAACCTAAATCTGCCACAGTAAGATTATTTGTTTTATAGATATAATCATAAGCCTCAAATGTTATTTCGTTTGTTACTTCATCTCTTGTTGCCTTGTGTAAACCGAAAGTAGGAGCAATTCTTAAATTACTGTTATTTGTACTCATAAAAGCTCTAAAGTTGCCCCAAGTAGTAGGAAATTCTCTGTCTTTATCTAATACTTTAAAGGTAATTTTTTGACAAATACCAAAGCCAAAAAACTTGTCTTCTCCTGTTCTTTCGATAGTAAATTCTTTTAAAAAAGTGCCATTGCTATATGGAGCACTCATTGCTGTTGTTACGTTACCATAATGATAAATAGTAGCTCCAAGTGTTCTTACAGGAGAGTCAATTGCTGCTAAATGAAACGCATTATTAATCATTAGCTACCTCCTATAATTCTATAAAGTTTAATTCCATAGGCTTATAAATAATATGATTGCCTTGAATTGTGTAGTATTCTGGCTCTGGTGTGCCTGTGTAAGCCTGGATAGTTGCTATTCCTCCAGTCTTAGGATCTTTAAATCCAACTTCCACTACATAGCCAGAGATAGCCGCCATAAAAGCAGCCATCTCTTCTTGATCCATGTATCTAAAGCTCACATACACTTTAGTTTTCTTATTGATAACATCTAATACAGTGTTACCAGCCGCATTTCTACCGCTGTTGTCACTTACTAATGTTTCAAATCCTACTTTTAAACCAGAAACTATAGAGGAAAAATCTTTACCGTTAATTGTAAAAATCATTTTAAGCCTCCTATATTAATTGTAATTGTAAGTTACCAGTTTGTTTTGTAATTCCGTTAATGCCGTTGATACTTGCCCAGCCTAACTCTCTACCATCTATTTGAAGTACAATCTTAGATGGTGAAGCATTTCTAGAGGCAATTTTATCAGCTAATTTATCCATCCATTGTGTGTTGTTTTCAAGTGGTAATACAGCCTCTGCACCAGCCTCACCAATGTTAGCTATAGTGCTCTTGGTTACGATACCACCAGTAGCAAGTCTAGGAAGAGATACTTCTTTAACTTTGCCGATATTTACACCTGGTATCTTGTTAATAGCTGAAATAGCACTGTTAATCATCTTAATAAAGCTGTTAATTCTAGTTTCTATTGTTTTAAAGATACTATTAACGACACCTTTAACAGAGCCACCAACAGCATCACCAATAGCAGTACCAACTTTCTTAAAGATGCCAGTTACTGAATTCCATAAGCCAGAGAAAAATGTACTCCAGCCAGCAAAGATATTTTTGATACCAGTCCAAGCATCCTGGAAGTGTTTTTTCATATTTCCTGGTAAATTTTTAAAGAAGTCAACAATCTTGCCTGGTAAGCTAGCAAAGAATGATAAACCGTTATTCCACAAATTTTTCGCATTGTTGATTGCGTTTAAGAAATGTGTACCAATTGACTTTCCTAAATTCACAAAGAAATTACCGATAGCTGTAACAAGAGAGCCAATAAAGCTCCAAAATCTGTTCCAAATACTTATAATTCCTTGTACGCAAGCTGTGAAAATTACACTGATTTGCTGTCCTAATTTAACAAACCATTTTCCTACGTCAGTAATCCATTCACCTAAGCCCTTGAAAAATTCCTCAAAGAATTTACCAACAGCATCAATGATGTCCATGATAGCGTTTCCTAAGCGCTCCCAAGTACCTCCTTCTCCCATACCTACAGAAATACCTAAGCCCGCGATTGCTATACCTGCTATAGCCATGATAAGGTTACCAGACATAAAGCCAATAACAGCCATAAGAACACCAATTCCTATTAAGCCAAAGGTTGTAATATCTTCAATGATTGTTTTATATTCTTCAAATTTTGCTCTAATGCCGCTTAAATCAAATTCAGGAACTTCAAAATCCATTCCTGCACCAGCTCCACCTAACATTGAGCCAATGCCACCACCTGCACCAGTACCACCTGATGATGATGCTGCATTTGGATCACTTACTACATTCAACTCATCGAATCCCATCTGCACGCGTTTAAGCTTCTCTACAGCCTTTGCCGCACCTTCTGTAGCACTTGTATAGTCCTGCATACCAGAAGCCATTGAAGAGCCTCCTTGTGCGGCTGGTGAGCTATCTAAATTAAAGATAGTCTTAAAGAATAAACTTACTACTGCTATTGCCTTTGCAAACCAGTTAATAATTGGTGTTAAAACTGGCATAATTGCTTCAGCTAAGTTGTTTGTCATGCTAGTCCAAGCTGTGCTCAAATTACCAACAGCCATCTGTAATTGATTTGATTTATTGATTAAGTTTTGAGAAGTACCGCCACCTAATTCATTGTAGTTTTTAATCAATTGTTGAGTCTGTGCACTGCTCATGTTCATTACATTTGCTAAGTGTGCGGCATCCTCTCCAAAGATCTGGTAAGCTATAGCTGTTCTCTCAACGACATTTTCTACTTGTTGTAATCTATTTACTACCTCTGTAAATAGCTCTTGCTGTCCCATATTAACAACTTTTTCTGTTGATAAGCCAAGTCTGTTAAATGCGTTTGTAGCACCTTCAGCACCATCTTTAATCTGTGCTTGTTCATCAGATAAAGTTTTAATGAATGAAGACAACTCATCTGCCTGGACACCAACAGTCTCTAGTACATAGCCCCATTCCTGATATGCCTGTGTAGTCATACCTATCTTTGCGGCTGAAGTATTAATTTCTTTTGTAGTCTTTGATACTGATAAAGCCAGAGCGCTCCATGCGGCAGCCAGTAAACCTAATACTGCTACTGCGGCTGCGACTATTCCAGCTACAATCGTTAGAGCACTTCCTAGAGCTGTTATAGCCCCTTTTAAGGCAACCGCGCCTCCACCTGCAGAAGAAAAAGCTTCTTTTAGCTGTATGCCTATGCTCTGTGCATAGTCTCTAACACTTGAAGCTCCACCTTCTTTAAAGCCTTTAAAATTAAAAACTCCCGCAAGCTCTTCCCCAACTAATCCAGCATAACCACCAAAAGCCTGAAAACTATTCTTCATAGCCTGTACGCTTGTTTTTAAGGTGTCCATCTTGCCTTTAACTGTATCTATGGTTTTTCCCAAAAGCTCAAAGGCATTCATATTTCTAATTTGCTCAATCTGCCCTGCTAACTCCTCTGCGGATTGAGCTGCTTCTTTGGAGCTACCACCGACACCCGCAAGTCCAGTTTTTAATTTCTTGACACCTTGCTCAGCCTCGGTAGTATCCATCGACACTTTAATCTCTAAATTTTCAGTTGCCATTGTCCAATCCTTTCTTTCTTGCATTGTGCTGTTGTGCAAATGCCAAGAAATTGTTAATTGATTGTTCCGTTATTCTTTCCTCCTCTGTCGGATAATCTGCTTCCTGCTCATCACCAAACAAGCCAGGATAAGCTTCCTCAAGAGTAGGAAAACTTGAATCATTAGCAATAATCCTTCCAACAGAAATACCAATAAGATTAGAAAGGTTATAGTCAAATTGAGCCTGAATCTTTTGACGCCAAGTCCACCCCTCCACATAACGCTCTATTTCTGCTACAGTCATCTCCCAGAAGTCTTTTTCCAAGAGTCCACAGTTAATTGCGGGCTGCAGTATATTCATAATAGCCTCGGTTAGAGTGGTTGGCTCTGTTAGTTTTTTGTTTCAGTCTCAGCCTCTTGTCCACCTACTGTAAGGTATCCGCTATTCTGGAAAACCTCAATAATAACTGGAATTAAGTCAAACATACCTTTACCGTCTTCAATGTATTTATCAAATAAGTCATAAACTTTATCCAATGTGTATCCATGATGATATGGTTGAAGCATTGCCTGTAAAATAATTAAAACATCATTTAATTTAGGCATTTCACCTTCATCAATTTTCATAAGTAATCCAATTGGGTTATACCCTAAACTTTTTTCAAGAGCTACACTTGCTCTAGTATTTAATCTTAATTTGTAGACTTCATTGCCTACCTGTAATTCTGTATACATTTTAAATCCTCCATAAAAAAATTGGGAAGGGAAGTTTGTGCTCCCCTCCCCTCAAATAGTTAGTTATTACGCAAATGCAATGTCACTTTCAACTAATACAGTTAATGTGTATGTAAGAGCGGCATTTGGAGCTGCACTATCAAATCTAACACTAGGTGTTCCTTTGAATGTAGCTTTAACACCGTCTGGCATTGCAACTTCCCAATCACATGTTTCAGTGATAGCCATTAATTCTGAGAATTGAGCTTTTTCATATAAGAATTTGAAAGCTAAGTCCTGTCCGCTATCACCTAAACCAGCAATGTACTGTTTATTAGCATCAGTTAAAACTGTTACTTCAATTTTTTCACGAGCGCCATTACCGATTTCTGGGATTTCTTGTAAGTTAGTTAAAACTTTAAGTGTACCTTCTGCAGCTTTGTAGCTAAGAGTGATACCTTTTGTTAAAATACCTGCCATTATTGATTAATCCTCCACATTTTCTTCATCAGAGGCTACATATTCTTCTTTACCAAGAGCCTCATAAGTCAATATTTTCTGTATCATTGATGATTCATTATCGTAGAGCTCTGTAGCTGCTACTCTTTTAAAACCAAGAGGCTTAAGAGCTTTATCAACCATCAATGAGTATTTTTGTATTAATGAGATTTGATCTGCCCACACTTTTACCTGGTAGCTTATAACGCTATATCCTAATGTATCTCCATCTGCGGAAGTGTAGTTATTAGTCTCCATGTAGCTCAAACAAGGAGTTGCAAGCCCGCTGTGTAGAGTCATTTCGTAATGTGTAGGCAAAATCTTGTTAAGGGCAGTTAATAATTCTTTGTGATAATCAATCATTCAGTTATGCCCTCCTTGATTATTCGAATCACTTCTTCTCTGTTTTCTGTAAGCGCGGGCCTCATGAAAGGCTGTGGATGCATACCTGAAGTAGTATGCCACTCTCCCTCATCATCTTGATAACACCAGGGAACATCCTTTCTACCACCACTTTCAGCAAACAAACCAGTACCATATTCAACGTATGGTGCGTATTCAAGAGGAGTATAAACAATACCCTCATTACCTTCTATTTTGCTAGTAATAGAGCGTCTTAACTCACCTGTGCCTTTTGGAGTACGCTTTTTAGCTTCTCTTTCTAGGAATGCACAGGCTTTACCAAGAGCTCTCTCAACATCCTCATCACTGATTAAGTTATCTAACTTAAAATTAATTTCTGTTAGATTTTCAATTTCTATTTTCATTGTCTAACCAAATAAACCTGTGTGTATTTTCCTTTTGGATTTACATACAGTACTTTTAATTTTTCTTCATTGTAGTTAATTACATAAGTATCATTGATTGATTTATCTAATGTAAGCCCTACATATGAGCAATTTTGAAATAAAACATTATCAGCTGAGGATTGACTTGCTATATTGATAGCCATTTTAATTTTGCCTTGAGCTTCTTCTGATACTGCAGGTTGCCCATAAGCATCCATTTCACCAAGAGTAAAGTAGTCATAGAGTCTCATATCCGCATTAATCATTGCAGCACCTCCTATAAAACTTTAATCTTACGTTTTCTGTTAAGCACCGCTAGGATCTCTGCTGGATAACCATCTATGTAGTTTTCTGACACTCCACTGTAGCTCTGGCTTGTTAAACCTTCAGTATTCATTCGATTAAGCTTGATAATTGCAATCTTTTCAGCAATAATCTCTAACTCATAGTCAAGACTTCTATTACAATAGGCTTCAACCTCAGCAAGTGACATTTTAAGAGCTAGCCCAATTTGAGCCTCTGTATAATTGCTTGCGGCATCCCCTAAAAGTAATTTAATTTCTTCTAACATTTAATCCTCCTATGAGTTTGCGGCAGGCAGCCTATAACCACCCGCCCGCAATCAATTATTTCTATTTTGTAATTTTACAAATCTGTGTAGCGTCAACTAATGCAACTACATAAGCTGAACGTAAGTAGATGCTGTTTGTACGAGTATCAGCGTCACGATCCTGTTCAACTTCAACATCTTTCTTCATGAATAATTTGATAGCATCTTTAGATAATACAAATGCTTTATCTGTAAGAGCTTTTGTTGCGATAACTGGAAGTCCGCAAACTGTACCAATCTGTCCGTTGTAGATTACTTCACCCATACGAGCTGACTTATAATCTTCATCTTTACGGATTTCTGCTTTCCATGCGTTTGGAATAACTACGAATAATTTTGATTCGTCTTCAATATTTAATTTTGCAATAGCATCAACGATTGCGTCATAACCAAATGTTTCAGCTGTGTGAGCTACTGTTGCTTTTTCACATTCTGCAACAAAGTCTGCTGTCATTTTGTTTGTCATAACCTGAGTAGCACCTTTAACACCATTGTCTACGATTGTGTTGTCTTTCATAAAGTCTTCATCAAAGTAGTCAAATGCCTGTTGTACCATTTTTACTGTGTAGTCTTTACCTTCATAAGCGATAGAGCCTCTGTTAGTATTTCCTTCTCCAGCTGCTACTTCTTCTGCTTCACCAGAGTATGTGTATACGTTGATAGTTTTTGTCATGCCAGCTTCCTGAGCTAAATCAGTATCAACTGCCATTAAATTTCTTGTGTTTACTGCTGTAGTAAGTAAATCTTTAGCTTTAGCTTCGATTACTTTATTTGCGAATACTACGTTTGCCATTATTGATTAATCCTCCATTATATTAATTGAAGAGTTTTGCAAATAATTCTGGGTTAGTTTTCTCAAGAGCACTTAACTCAGCCATGCTCATCTTCTTTACTGATTCTTTAGTGATTTCTGCTGGGTTGCCGCCATTTCCTTTAGGTGCGTTACCAGCTAAACGTTTTTCTACCTCAGCTTTAACTGCGGCTTTGAATAATTTATCAAGTTTATCAATGTTAGCCTGAGATGCTTCAATATCATCAGTAATAGAAATGATGTCCGCAAACTCTGCACTTAATCCTCTATTGCTAAGTACTGATTTCAATTCGCTTTTGTTTCTTTCAATTTGAAACTGTGCTAATTGTTCTTCCAATTCAGCTATACGGTTATCTTTCTCTGCTTTTTCTCTTTCGTTTCCATCCAGTTTAGATAAACTTAATTGTTTTTCATATTTAACCTGTTGTTTCTTGAGAGCTTCTGTTACTCTCTTATCACTTTCAGATTGTAGTAAAGCTAATACTTCTTCCTGTGTATAAGTCTTTACTTCTTCTGCTTTTGTATCTTGTACTTCTTCTACACTAGTGTTTTCTAAGTTTTCCATTTAAACCTCCAAGTTGCAGCTCAATGACTGCCCCTTAACTAAATAATTATTTAGTTGTTTCTTTAGAGCCTAACCCCTATACAAAAGGCATGTTAATCGACTACTGGAAGCATGCAGCATCTACAGCGAGGATGGAAAGGAACAGGCATCTTATCCGTTACCAAATATCTTTTTCCCTCGTATTTAGCACACACTGGACAAGTACGCTCATCCTCATCTACAAATACTTCTACTTCTTGTACTCCATAGTCTTGGTATCTCTTTTTGGCAGCCTCTGTTTGGATATGTGCAACTTCAGTTCTGACTAAACTATCAGCCCTGTTATATCCAACATTAAACTGCTGTTGTAAAATCTTTTTTAAATCTGAAGTCTTTTTACCAGTTACAACACAATCAATCAAACCATCATTTAAAGTTTGTTGTAATAATTCTGTGTTGTCCCAAATACGTTGACTCCAGCTCTTCCCATCAGCCACCCAAATTTGATTAATCATTTGAGTAACTATTTCTTTATCAATTGAGTTATAAGTAGGCTCACCCACAAGAGCAATGGAAAAGTAAACGTCAAAAAATTGCAATTCAAATTGTTTTGTAAGTAATGCAATTTGTTTTTCCCCTAATTTATTCAATTCTTGTCTTAACTGACTTTGCATCTGCCAGTATTTATCTAACTTGTATAGATCGGCTGGTGTAGGTGTTTTACCCGCTTCCACAGTTAAAAGAATCTTGTCATAGGTTGCCTCAAATTCTTTAATGATGTTTGCGGCAGTCCTTGAGTAGTATCTTTGTAACTGTCTCTCAATCTGCTTAATCTTTTTGTCGGCTAGGGTTTGTTGAGCCCTAGCCATTCTTTCTTTCCAATAACTCATTGCCACTATCCTCTACTGTATCTAAAAAATCTAATAGACTACTTTAAAGAGCGTGTCCAAAATTTTTTATTCTTCTTCCTCTTCTGATTCAAAAGAGCCAAAACTGTAGAGTGACATATTTTCTTGCTTCTGTGCAGTAACCGCTTCTAATTCAGCTTCTACATCATCAACAAAAGGAAGTAAGCTAAGTAATGTCTTATCACTTACTAATCCATGTAATGAGTTTACTAAGTTTACAATCTCAGTATTATCACTTGGAATGTTTCTTTTGAAATCAATGTTAATATCTCTGAACACTTCTTCTCCAAGTTTAAGAGAGGCAATCCCCGCAATAATCTCAACACGTCTTTGAAGTGCCTTTTTCATTACCGCTTCAATCTTACCTGCTCTTGTTTCCATACCTGTTAATCTATATCTAATAGCAATACCTGATGAAACACCGCCAACAAAAGACTCAGAGCTAAAATCTGGACATGCGGCAATGCGATAGATGGAATCATGAATTCTCTTTAAGATATTCTCTACCTGGGCATCACTCGCATTCTTAGTAAGCCAAGCTGCCTGTGATCCCTCTGGAAGAATTAATACTCGGTTTTCCTTCATCATCTGGATATCATCTTTATCTGCATCCATTCCCATCAATGTTAGGTATGCGTCACAGAATGCTGCATAATCATCAATCTCATTACTTACAAGCTCGTTTGCGGCATCCTGTAAGCCAACAACGCAATCAAAGATAGATTTTTCATCTGGCATTACGAAAATATTTGCTGGACACTGTGAAAAATAATGAAATTCTTCCGATACAAAAGTAAGGTGTCCATTAGTACCATGCATTTGATAATGTTTAACCATATAATCTGAATAAACATCTACATTGTATAAATCACCGTTATCCCAATCACTTGCTTTATACATTCTTACAAAGTAAAGTAAATCACCTGTAAGAGAGTCGTCATAAACTCCAAAGCATTGTGTAGGATTGATTAAGCGGAATCTAGTTTGTCCCATTGCGTCATTATACATAAGCTCAGCCGCAACCCCATATACAAGAGCATCAAGTAAGAAATCTGCATCCTCTGCTTGATAATCATTGTATTTTAAAATATTCATAACAACTTCAATATCATCATTGCTGCTATATGTAATGTATCCTGGTGTAGCTAAGTATCCACAATAGGAGTCAACTATGTTTTTGCAATAGTTAATTACTGTGCGGCTGCATGGCTTAGAGGCATCACTATAGCTCTTGTTGAGGATGCTCTGAATACCGTCATAGTAATTTTTATTCTTTCTCAATTTTGGTTGAACTTCTACAGTAAACCTACTAATCATCTTGTTTAATAAGTCTGTAGTTAATTCTGTTTCTCTATTTAAATAAAACATTTTTACACCTCTATTCTGTAGGTGCGTCTACTTCAACATAATTTTCTATTGAATCATTTCCGCCAATAAATAAAGTCTTTGCATAAAGATGCTCTTGAATTTTATTTCCTTCTGCATCTTCTATTACATGAGCTTCTAAATCAGCCCAATCAAATACTTTTCCTTCATCAGCGTCATATCTAGTTAATGCGAAATTTGTTGTCTTCATTTATTGCCTCCTATACTAAAGTAACTGTCCAGCCTTTTGCTGCAGCTACTGCGATTTCTTCTTCGGTAAGAGTATTAATTGCTCCACCATCTGTAGCACTACCAGCCGCACCTGTAAACTTAATTGTATTTGTGCCATAAGCACTTGTGTCTGGTAATGAATTAATTGTTGCTACTGCACTATCATGGTTATATCTGCTATAACGAGGACCATCATTATTGCTATTTAAACAATATGCATCTGGATCATCCTTTAATGCTGCATAGGTTGCCGCATTATAGATTGCTTTATCTATTGTGATACCAGAGTTGTATTTTGTTATTTCTGCAGAACTTGTAGCACTTTCTACAGTTGACGCATCCCATGTCTCACTAGAGCCTGATGCACTATATAGATGGTGTCCAACATTCTTAGTTAAATCTATAGTTTGGCTCTTCCATTGCACAACATATGGAGTGCCATCCTCTTGTAATGCAAAAGTTAAATTTTTTAATCTACGACAATCATTAGCAAAATAACTAAAAGCATTTGAAGTCCATGCTGCTGTATATGGGATTGGTAAATTAACAATCTCATCTAATGCATAACAGCCATTAAAACCATTTGAATAGATTGAATAACTATAATTTGATTTAGGATTAGCATGTTTTAAAAAATCTATTGGCACTTTTCTTAAGCTTCTACAACTCGAAAATGTGTTTCCTCTATCACCAGCATAGCCACTAGTTAAACCATCCAGATAGCTCCAATCCCAAGTTTCATAAAAACTAGATGGAATTTCTCTTATCCTATAACAACTATTAAATAACTCTTTTGTGCCATCTGGTCTTGCATTATTAATTTTAGGTAATTCTAATAATGCATAACAACCTGAAAATGCATAATCTATATCATGATAACTAGTAGTAATAGCCTTCATGTTTATATCAAAAGGAATTGCTTGTAATGCTTTTGAGTTATAAAACATACGCCCTATATCAATTATGTCTTCAGTAGTAATTTGATAGCCATATTCATCAATAAACCAATTCCATGCATCATAAACAAATCTATAATTGCAATTTCCAGTAAGGTTAAGAGCCTTTTCTGACATGATAGGTAAATTGTCAATAGCAACAACCATATCAGCTGGCTTCATAGGTGCTTCAAAGCCACCCTTTTCTCGAATAGCATCAGCAATGCTAGTTAAAGTTGATTCATTAATTGTAACAAGAGCCATTAGTATTCAGCCTCCTCACCGCTTGGAAGAGAAGCTAAAACATCATCAATAATTTCTTGTTTGTCTGCGGCTGTCCAGTAGTCGATCCCTTTAACTGGTGTTGCTCCATCGA
>JAEIGA010006978.1_pt1 | contig 17171 bp, 13 predicted proteins | sample 9270691 | NCBI WGS metagenome assembly JAEIGA01 (sample SAMN17057246, study PRJNA624740) | gut metagenome | biome: biome; isolation source: fecal sample | host: Bos grunniens | place: China: Xizang | collected 2019 | reverse complement strand
ACGGAACAGGCGCTGCAAAGCCATCTTATTTGCTTTGCCGCCGAGAAGAGCAGGCTTGACGGAGGCGCGATAGTGGAAATCGACTGATGCTTGAAGTAAGGAACATCGCTTTCGCATATGGGCTGAAGAGCGTTCTGCGTGATGTGTCCTTTAGCATATCCCCGGGAGAAGTTGTCGGCGTAGTTGGCTTGAACGGAGCGGGAAAGACTACTTTGTTGAAGATCCTCGCCACGCTTTCAATGCCAGACTCCGGAAATATCCTCTCTGATTCCACAGATATCTTTTCTCGTCCGCTCCGTTACCGCAAGCAGGTAGGGTATCTTGCTGAGAATCCCGCCCTGTACGATGATATGACGGTGAAGGAGTTTTTAGAGTATCGTTCGAAGCTTAAAGGCGAGTCTGCCAAGCGCGTTCGTCGCCGCGTCAGCGAAGCGATGGATATCTGCAAGATATTCGCGTATGCAACAAGCTCAATCAAGAATCTTTCAGCAGGGATACGTCGCCGAGTCGCGCTTGCCGATGCGTTGATACTGCGCCCGAGAGTTCTTCTTCTTGACGATTTTCTCGCAGGCCTTGATATGACGATGAGAGAAAACGCCTCATCAGTTCTTTCTGCGGCGGCCGCATTCTCGGCGGTTGTTGTTACTGGTCATGAGATTGCCGATCTTGCCGGATGTGTTACAAGGTTTTTAGTCTTGAAGGACGGATTAATCTCATCGTCCATTCCAGTCAAAGGTCTTGATGCTCATGAGGCATGCGCGCTTGTCAAGAAGGCGATTGAGGGAGGTGGTAAATGAGCGCGGCCCTCATTACGATGTTGCGTACTTTCGCCCGGTTGTCTAGATCGGTCCAGTCTCATCTTGCTTTGACGGCGTTTCTTGCTGCGAGCGCGGCGATATTTTCATATAACCTTATATCTGCCGAAGGCACAAGTTCTACTGTCATTGAGCTTTGGGCTTCGTCCGTTGCCGTGCTCATGCCTCTTCTTGCTTCTCTTATCGGCATGGATGTGTGGAGCGAAGAGCGGCGCACTGGGATGATCGATCTTCTGCTTTCAACTTGCGTTCGCGAGCGCTCGCTAGTGATTGGCAAGTTTCTCGGCGTATTTTGCATACTCTTTTTCGCACTCCTTCTCTCTTGCGCTGTCACAATTTTATCTCTTGCCTATTACGCTCCTCAATCGCTCTCGGAGGCACGTCTCTTTTTGCTTGTCTCTTCGTTTGCGGCGCTTCTCATGCAGTGTGCCTTTTGGAGCGCGGCTGTTACTGCCGTAAGTGCTTTCTTCACTCATGCCTCCGCGTCCTTCTGCACATGCGCGATTTTGTTTGCGGCACTTCCGCGCGCGCTTTGGCTTTCGCTTATGGCGTTTTCTCCTTCAGGACGTTCGGCGTACGGCGAGTTTCCTCTCGATGCTCACGTACAGGATTTCGCCTCCGGCGTTTTTTCCGTGGGAATAGTTCTCTCGCTTTTAGTTCTCACAGTTTTTGCTCTTTTCCTCTCTTCCAAGAAAATTGCCTCGTTGAGGTATCGCGGCAAAAAATCCGCTCCGCTACGGGCGATAACGGCGCTTGAACTTTTTCTTGCCGCATTCTGCGCCGTTTCAACGGTCCTTCTTGCCGTGCGCATAGATTCGGCTGTTGAGATGCCTATTTCCTCTAGGCAAGGTCTCTCTCCTCGAATGCGTCAGATTATTGCCGATTCTTCCGGTACAGTTACAGTTACGGCATTTCTTTCAAGACGCGATCCGCGTTTCCGTTCTACTGCTCGTCAGCTTCGCACGCTTAAACGTCTTGCCGATCCTCTCGGCGGAATGTCGTTTGAATTGCGCTATGTCGACCCTAAATGGGATGTGGGCCCGGCCGGCAGGCTTATTCGCAAGGGAGCGCGCGAGGGGAGTGTGGTTCTTGAGAAGGAAAGGCGTTTTGTATCGATCGACCTTGCGGAAAGGCCGGGAGAAAGAGATATGGTTTCAGCGTTGCGCAGGCTAGTGATGCCGCCGAAGCGCAAAGACGTCTGCTGGATTGCAGGGCACGGAGAACTTCGCCTTGACGCATACGGCTCGTGGGGCATGAGTGATATTGCAAGAGAACTTGCACGCGAGGGGTATAGAAATGTGACGATTGATTTGGCGGCCACACCTGTTCCTGCAGATTGTGCGATGATGGTCGTCGCAGGCGCGAAAGATGATTATTCGCGTGTAGAGCTCGGTCGCATCAATGAATATCTTAAGGGTGGCGGAAGGCTTCTTGTTATGATGGGTAGGCCCGGTCAGGGCGGCGTATCCTCGTTGTTGCCGTCATGGGGTGTAAGACCAGTTGCAAAACCTCTTTCGGGAGCAAAGACTCTTTCAGGAACGGATGTTGTGGTTTCGCTTTTTGCGGACCATCCTGTATCCTCCGCGCTTTCAGGTTCGAGAATCGTTCTTGAAACTCCGCTTGCCTTCGATAAGGCCGCCGTTGTGGAGAGCGGAGTTGGCGCGACGCGGATAGAATTTACTCCGCTTGCGCGAGTGGGAGAAGATGCAGTTGCCGTTGCCGTTGAGCGCGGGTCCGATGCAGGAAGCGATCTTGCCGTTCGTCCGACGCGAATCGTTGTGGTGGGAGATGGCGCTTTCGTTTCCAACGGAGCGCTTGCAGTTCGCTCTTGCGCAAACAGAGATTTCCTTATCAATGTTGTGGCTTATCTTTCTGGGACCGATGCAATCGGGGCAAGTGGAGTCGAGCCTCACATGCTTATAACTGCGTTTGACAGGCGCTCTCGCTTTGAGTTTACTGTGGTGCTTTCCCTCATTGTTCCGCTTCTTGTTTTCGTCTGCTTTTCGGTGGCGACATTTTTGAGAAGGAGAGGCAAATGACGCATGCTCGCACAATACTTTGGCTTGCTGTTGCTTCCATTGCTCTGGTGGCGGCCAATCTTTATGTTGAGTTTGCCGCTTCCGAAGTGCGTCGTCTTCCGCGCACGACACTTATGGATATGTCGTTTTCGCCTACTCGACTGAAAATGGAGCGCCCGGGGCGGCCGACGGTGGAGCTTGAACTTAAGGGAGAGTGGTGCTTAGTAAAACCATACAATGCTCGTTCAGATTCCCAAAGGGTCTTGCGTCTTATTGATGCTCTTGCCTTCTCCATCCCGGAAGATACGATAACGGAAGGGGAGCTTTTTAAGTTAGGCCGCCAGAGATCTCATTTCGGGTTGGACACTCCGCGCCTTAAGGTAACGGTGGAAGGTTCCATCCCAAAGCAGGAGACGGCATCTATTTCATTTGGAGATTATACGGCCTCTTCAAACGGAGTGTACGCGATAGTAGATGGTTCTGATGTTGTTTGCGCCGTTCCTATCGCCGTTTTCTCGATAATTGATCTTGCAGATTCAGACTTTCGCTCACGCGAAGTTTTCCCGACTAAAGAAGAATCTGTCATTTCATTCAGCGTGAAGCTACCAGGTGCGCCTCCGTTTGAATTTACAAGAAATCATGACGGATGGAATACAAAGGACGGTCCTTCTTCGGCGTCAAAAGTTAACGCATATTTGTCGCGCCTCTTTGAAGCGGAGGCCAAGTCCTTTGTCTGGCCCGTCGGCGGGACGAATGAGTCGGCGAGTGTTTCGACGGCGCTTCTTTCAGGCTATGGGCTTGATCCTGAGACGGCTCTTACAGTAGTGCTTCGCGGTTATGACGGAGAAGTGCGCCGCGTCTCGTTCGGTGCGGCGGCAGACGAGTCGAACGTCTATGCGCTTGTTCAAAACGGAGGAGCGGTCATTACTGTAGACTCTTCCATTCGAGATGCCGCCCGTACGCCGCCGGTGCAGTCTGCAAACTCCCGTCTATTCCCGTTCGAGGCGTCTGCAGTTTCAGCGTTTTCTCTTTCAACAGAATCTCTTACCTGCGCTCTTTCGCGCGGGAAGGAAGGGGCGTGGCTTCTTGAGTCTCCCGTTGTCGCTCCCGCCGATTTGAAAACGGTAGACGGCGTTCTTGCCAGAATACTTGCTCTTCCTCACTCAGCAGATGTGAAGTCGTCAGATTCAATTTCCGTTTCCTTCGGAACGAACACATCTTCGGTTGCCATTTCGCGTTCTAAAGTTTTCGGTTCGCTCAGGCTTGAGGATTTGCGCTCCAAGGAAATGGTGAGGTTTGATCCTGCTGTGGTCTCACGCCTCGTCTCCACCGTTCAAGGTAAGACGGCGTCTGTAGTTTATTCGAGAGAGAAGGGAATGTGGATTCCCGATGGGGATGCTGCTGCTGAAGTGAACGCTGCAGGTGTAAACAAAGTTCTTTCTGCCATCAATCCTCTTGTGGCGGTTAGAGTGGAAAATCTCAAAGCATCCGCTTCCGATCTCTCTCGCTATGGGCTTGATGTTCCGAGGCTTATTCTTGCCGTTGACAGAGCAGATGAAGGCTCTCTAAGGCGCAATATTTTAGTCGGTGGTCCGGCAAGATCTGGCTACTATGCCACTGTCGGTTCGGCAGACGCGATTTTCGTCATTTCTCATTCCGCAGTAAACGCCCTTATGTCGCAGTTATTGAAAAAGTAATGTGACAAGGAGAATGCGTCCGCTAAATGAGGGTGACAAGCGATGAGTACAAAAGGCTTTCAAACAGGAGGAAATTATGATTAATGTCGGAATAGTCGGTTGCGGTTTTGTCGGCGGCGCGCTTAAGGCGTGGCTTGAGGAAAACAACAAAGACGCGAAAGTTTTCGTGAGCGACCCTCCGAAAGGCTACAATGACGATCTCTCGTCTATAGATATCGCATTTGTTCAGATTCACGTGCCTACCGAGGATGACGGAACGCAGGACCTTACATTGATGAAGCAGATTATTTCAAATCTTCCAAAAGTTCCTGTTTTCGTTCGCACGACGATTCTTCCAGGAACGAGCGATATGCTTTCGCGCGAGACGGATCATCAAGTCTGTTATATGCCCGAGTTCCTTACGGAGCGCACGCACATTGAGGATTTTAAAAAACAGACGATGGTCTTTACGGGAGCTGTCGATCTTCTCATAAAAGTTTTTCCCGGCAAGAAGTTTACTGTCATGAGTCCGCTTGAGGCGGAGGTCACGAAATACGCGCATAATGTCTTTGGCGCATATAAGGTCATTTATTTTAACGCGGTAAGAGAGTACTGCGAGAGTATGGGTGTCGATTGGGCGAAGGTGCATACGGGAGTTCTTCTTTCAGGTTACATAAACGACACGCATACTTACGTTCCAGGTCCTGACGGCAAGCTCGGCTACGGAGGCAAGTGTTTCCCGAAAGATGTGAATGCTTTTGCAAAACTTACCAAGGGTCAGAGTCTCGGAACGCTTCTTGCGCCTCTTCACGATCTTAACGTCCACTTCCGCGGAGTAGAGGAGCGTATTTGAAAATAGTTCAATTAGTTCCTGCGATGGATCAAGGCGGTGTCGAGCGCGGCATCGTCGAGATGAATCGCGTTCTGATTGCATCAGGTCACAATAATCTTGTTGTTTCCGTAGGCGGCCGCCTTGAAGAGCAGATTCTCGCTGCGGGAGGGCGTATAGCCCACGTGGATATAAAATCTAAAAATCCTCTTACGGCATTTTCAAGGGCGAGGGCTCTGCGTGCGCTTCTTGAGAAAGAAGGGCCCGATGTTGTCGTCGCTCATTCGAGAGTTCCGGCGTGGCTTTTTCTTATTGCCAACAGGCGTCTTAAGTTGAAATGGATTACGTTCGCGCACGGGGCTAATTCAGTTTCCGCTTATTCGCGTGTCATGACGTATGGCGATGTGACGGTAACGCCAAGTAAGTACATTGCCGATTGTCTCATGGAGCATTACAAGATTGACCCGTCTCGTCTGCGCGTCATCCCGCGTGCCGTAGAACGCGAGAAGTTCAATACGGAAACGCTTGAACGCGAGTTTATGGAGGAGAAGCGCCGCGAGTGGAAGATTGACGGCTTTAGAGTAGTTATGGGGCTTGGGAGAATAACGCAGCTTAAGGGGTATGATGTGCTAATACGCGCTCTCGCACGTCTGCGCTCAGAGCGAATTGCCTCCAAGGATATTTCTCCCGATTGGAAACTTATCATCGTCGGCGAGGCGGAAGCGCTTAGAAAAGAATATGAAGCGTCCCTTCGTCTTCTCGCTCAGACGGAAGGCGTATCGGATAATGTCGTCTTTGCTGGCACCCAGAGCAAGGTTGCGGAATGTCTTTCGCTTTCAGATATCGTTGTGAGCGCGAACTATAAGAAGCCAGAAGCGTTCGGCCGCTCTATGGCGGAGGCGCTTGCGATGGATCGGCCCGTGGTGGCGGCGGCGTTTGGCGGTGCGCTTGATATTGTGGAGGACGGCGTCAACGGTGCGCTAGTTGATGTTGATCCTAAAGCCGACGCTGCAGAAATGGCAGGTAGGTTTGCCGAGGCAATCAGCAAAGTTTCTCGCATAACTTTTAAAGACTTGCGAAAGAATGCTCTTGAGAAATTTTCCTTTGAACGCATGGCGGCAAGTTCGCTAGCCGTTTACGGAGAATTTGAAAAGGAAATAAAATAAAAAAGAAAAGGACATAGTAATATGAGTAATGATGTTTGTGCTGCGAAGGATACGATTAAAGGAGGAAAGCTTCTTTTTCTTTCGATCGCTGCAGCGATGGGAGGATTTCTCTTCGGTTACGATACGGCGGTCATCAACGGCGGCGAGCAGCAGATACAATCAATCTGGAATCTCTCCTCGCTGATGCATGGGCTTGTGATGAGCGCGGCATTGTGGGGAACTGTGATTGGCGCTTTTGCCGGCGGGAAAATCTGCGATCGCTTCGGGCGCAAGCCTACGCTTTTTATTGTCGGTGTCCTTTATTTTGTCTCTGCCGTCTGGAGCGCCGTGGCGTCTGGTCCATATTCTCTTATGATAGCCCGTTTCGTAGGCGGTATCGGCGTGGGCGTCTCGTCAATCGCCGCGCCTGTGTACATCTCTGAAATATCTCCGGCTGAAAGCCGCGGTAGGCTCTGCGCTCTCTTTCAGTTTAATATCGTCATCGGTATGGTCGTCTCTCAAGTCGTAAACTGGTTTATCGGCTCTGCTGACTTTGGAGATGCGACATGGAGGTGGATGCTTGGAGCAGAGGCTCTTCCGGCTCTTGCCTTCACTCTTATATGTCCGTTTCTTGTCGAGTCGCCAAGGTACATCGCTATGCGTGATGGCTCCGCCGTCGTGGAGGCAACAAGCGGAGGATTTTTCAGCCGCCGCAATCTCCGTCCGATTCTCCTTGCCTTTTGCGTCGCGATGTTCAACCAGCTCTCCGGCATTTGCGCCGTTTTGTATTTTGCCCGTAGAGTTTTCCAGCTTGCTGGCTGCACGCCTGAAACTGCGCTTGCGGTGACGGCGTGGCTTACGGTCCTTTTAGGGCTTGGTACTTTCGCAGGGCTTTTCCTTATCGATCGAATCGGCAGACGCCAAATGTTGATTCTCGGAGGAATAGGATATCTCATATCGCTTTTCGGCTGCGCCGCCGCATTTATTCTCGGCTGGAACGTAATCGCCGCCGCCTGCATATTCCTCTTTATCTTCTCGCATGCAGTAGGCCAGGGAACAGTTATTTGGGTGTTTATCTCGGAAGTCTTTCCGCAGAAGTTCCGCGCTCAAGGTCAGAGCTTCGGCAGCTTTACACATTGGATGTTCTGCGCGACACTCACTTTTGTATTCCCGCTTATGACGGCAAGAATGCCTACATGGTCGATTTTCGCGCTCTTCGGATTGTTTATGGTCTTCCACATGTTCTGGGCGGTCTTGATTGTGCCGGAAACAAAAGGCAAAACACTTGAAGAAATAAAATTGTAACAGGAGGTTTTTTATGATAGCAAAAATGAGCGAGCTTTTAGCTGAATGCACGAAAAAAGGATGTGCGGTAGGAGCGTTTAATTTTTCAACGCTGGAATACGGCCGTGCGGCGATAGAGGCTGCGGAGGAGGCGGGGCTTCCGTTTATCCTGCAGCATGCCCCTGCACACGAAAAATACGTTCCGTTTGATATGGCAGCTCCAATCATGCTGCAGCTGGCGAAGGAGGCGAAAGTGCCCGTTGCCGTCCATCTTGATCACGGCACGGATTTTGCCCTCTGCAAACACGCGCTCGATCTTGGCTTTACCTCTGTCATGATCGACTCGTCGGCGCTTCCTTTCGAGGAGAACGCCGCCGTAGCCGCCGAAGTCGTAAAGGAGGCTAAGAAGCGCGGTGCGGATGTCGAGGCGGAATTAGGCTCGATGCCGCATAACTTTAACGGCGAGCTTGGTGAATATTCGCCTGAAGAGTTTTACACGCGTCCCGAGGAAGCCGCGAAGTATCTTGAGCTTACGGGCGTTGATGCGCTCGCCATTTCTTTCGGCACTGTGCATGGCGTCTACAAAGCGAAGCCTACGCTTGCGCTCGATGTCATTGAACGCGTCTCTTGTGCGACGGGCGCTCTTCCTCTCGTAATGCACGGAGGCTCAGGCCTTTCGGATGACGACTTTAGAAACGCCATTTCAAAGGGAATTAGAAAGATAAATTACTACACTTACGGCGCACTTGCAGGCGGCAAGGCCGTATGTGAGATTGTAAAAGAAAAGGGCTCGTCTCTTCAGATTCACGATGTTGCCGTAGCGGCCACAAAAGCGATTCGTGAAGATCTCGTAAACGTAATGAAGTTATTTTCAATGGAGGGCTAAAAAATGACATTCGCAATCTGTCTTGCCAATCGCGGCACATTCCCAGGTTCGCTCTTTGACGCAGCGCGCAAGGAACTCGTAAAGGCTCTTGCTTCTCAAGGCCATTCAGCCATTATGCTTCCCTCGGGCCTTACGCGTTATGATGCCGTCGGCTCAATTGCCGAGGGTCGCCTCTACGCTAAGTTTTTATCTGAGAAGCGCGGCGAATACGACGGCGTTATTCTTTCTCTTCCGAATTTCGGTGATGAGAACGGAGCTGTCGTCGCGCTTAAGGAAGCTGGAGTGCCGATTCTCGTTCAGGCGTTTCCGGACGAACCCTCTAAAATGGGTATAGCTACTCGCCGCGATGCCGTCTGCGGAAAGCTTGCTATCTGCAATGTTCTGCGTCAGGCGGGTATTCCTTATACGCTTACGGCAGACTTCGCTGCGTCTCCCAAGTCTAAGGCGTTTGCCGAGGATCTTTCGCGCTTTGCCGCTCTTTGCAGAATCGTTAAATCTCTTAAGTCTTTTAATGTCGGCGTACTCGGAGCGAGAACGACTCCGTTTAAGACTGTGCGCATTGATGAAATCGCGTTTCAAAAGCGCGGCGTCAATGTCGAAACGCTCGATCTTTCGCAAGTATTTAAGCTTATGCGCGAGGCTGGGGATGAAGAAATCGCCGCGAAGCGCAAAGATATCGAGTCGTACGCGAGACGCGCTCCTTGCTGCGCTAAGCGCATAGACGCTCTTGCGCGTCTTGCGGTGGCGATAGATAAGATCGTCAGCGAATACGCTCTCGATTCAGTAGCCATCAGATGTTGGGATGAGTTTCAAACTGAGTGGGGGATTTCTCCTTGCGTCGTGATGAGCATGCTTAACGACAAGGGCTTCCCCGCCGCCTGCGAGACGGATGTTAACAATGCCGTTATGATGAAAGCCGTAGGTCTTGCCGCAGGCGAGGGAGAGAGCGTGGCCGTCTTTGACGTGAACAACAATTACGGTAGCGCGAAGGATAAGGCCGTTTTCTTCCATTGCTCGGCCGTACCTAAAGGTATGCTCGTCGGAAAGGGATTGATAGAAGATCATCCCATTCTCGCCAAGGCAATGGGCCCTGACACGAGCGTCGGCGTCCATAACGGAAAGATGAAAGCAGGGCCTGTTACGGTAGCTTCTCTTCGCTCTGAAAACGGCGAGCTTAAAGGCTTTGTCACCGAAGGCGAAATTACAACGCTCGATCCCGGCAAGGGCTTTTTCGGTACAGGTTTTGTCTTCCGCAAAAGCGATGGCGACATGAACGGTCTTTTCAACTATATGGCTGAAAACGGATATCGCCATCATGTGGCGTTTGCATACGGCAAGAACTCTGACGTAGTGCGCGAAGCGCTTTGCAAGTATCTCGGTTATCAAATTGACATGGTGTAAAATCATGGCGACGGACGGCATAGCTTTTGCGGGAAGCATAATCGTTGACAATGTCAAAACGGTCGAGTCGTGGCCGGAAAGAGGTATGCTCTCTCGTATCCTCCGCACGGAGCGCAGTTTGGGCGGGCTTGTGCCGAATACGGCGATATACTTAAAAACGCTCGACCCGTCGATACCGGTATCTGCCATAGGATGCGTCGGTACAGACGAGCCTGGTAAGTTCGCTCTTTCAACCTTGTCTTCTCACGGAATCGATGTTTCGCGCGTCCGTAAAATTGATTGTCCGACGTCATTCACAGATGTAATGACTTTGGCTAAGACGGGAGAGCGCACGTTTTTCAATATGCACGGAGCCGATTCCTTTCTCCGTCCTGAAGATGTCGTCTCTCCAGTTGCTGGCGCATCGATGGTTCATCTCGGCTATCTTCTTCTCCTCGATTCGATGGACGAGGAAGATGATGAGTACGGCACGGCGGCAGCGCGGCTTCTTGCTCGTTTAAAGGCCGATGGGATGAAGACCTCCATCGATATTGTGAGCGAAAATACTCCGCGCTTCGCCAAGGTGGTGCGTCCCGCGCTTAAATACTGCGATTATCTCATCGTCAACGAGATTGAAGGTTCGCTTGCTACGGGAATCGATTACCGCGATGGCGACGGCCGCACGACTCCAGAGCGTCTTAACCTGATTGCCGAAAAACTTTTTGAGCTTGGAGTGAAGGAAAAGGTTGTTCTTCACTGCCCGACATTTGGTTTTGCCCGCGATGCCTCCGGGAAAACTGCGACTGTCCCGTCGCTAAAACTTCCAGACGGGTGGATCAAGGGTACGGTGGGCGCGGGAGACGCGTTTTGCGCAGCAATGCTTTACGGTATTTTCAAGGGAATGTCCGACGAAGAGTCTCTTCGTCTTGCCTCATGCACGGCGGCCGCCAACCTCTCATCGGCAGATTCGCTTTCAGGAGCCATGCCCCTTGAAGAGACGATGGCGCTTGAACGCAAGTTCGGCAGGCTTGAGTAGGATGCTCGTTCCCAAGATCCGATAGAATAAAAGGAGGTAAGTAGATGAAAAAATATTCTAAGTTCATTCTCGCCGCAGTTGCCGGTTTTGTCTGGAGTTTTGAATGTCTTTCCGATGTGCTCGTCCAATCGCCTGACGGGCGCAACGCAATAAAGGTTTTTTCTTCTCCTCTTTCGTATGAAGTCATTCGCGACGGAATTACAGTAGCTTCGCGCTCTGCGATTTCGATGACGCTTGAGAGCGAGACTCTTTCTGGCGAAGGCAAGGTACCTAAAATTTCTTACGGGAAGTATGCAGGAGAAGAGGCGGCTAAGGTATACAAAAAATCGTCTGTAAATCTTGCTGGCAATTGGGCGTACGCCGACTATGGTGATTGGGGCGTGCGGTTTGCGGCGCGAAACGACGGCGTCGCATATAGGTTTGAGACGGCGAAACAAGGCAAAATCAAAGTTCTCGCGGAGGCTTCTCCTCTTTCAATTCCAGATCCCGCCGCCAAATGTTGGGTTAACTTCACTGGCAATCCGGGGTGTGAAGAATCGTATCCTCTCGCTAAGAGAGCGCATGAGATTGTCACTCATTCCAAGGGTAAAATATACGGGTGGATGGGCAGGCGTTATATCTATCTGCCGTTTGTTTATACGGTCCGCGGCAAAGCCGTCGCGGTGACGGAGTCTGACATATACGATTATCCTGTGTGGAATCTCGTTCGTCCGAATAATGACGGGAAAGGAGTGTTCAATTCGTGGTTTTCTCCGTGGCCCTTGAAAACTTGCGTATATGGGCGTTGTCTCCCAGTCGAAAAACGGGCAAACTATCTTGTGGAGACTGACGGTACGCGCACTTTCCCTTGGCGCACGTTCGTTCTTGCCGATGAGGGCGAAATGTCTAAATTCGCCGAAGCGGATATCGTCTACGCGCTTGCGCGTCCCAAGGAAAAAGGCAGTGATTTCTCATGGGTAAAACCTGGAAAGGTTGCGTGGGACTGGTGGAACGCTTTCGATAACAAGGGAACAGAGAAAGGCTGCACGACTAAGACGTATCTCAGGTTTGTCGATTTCGCCGCGAAAAATAATGTGGAATACGTTATTCTCGACGAAGGTTGGAGCGAGAAGCTGAATATCTGGAAATACCATCGCAATGTCGATGTGCCGCAGATAGTGGAGCACGCGCGCGCGAAAGGAGTGGGGATCATCCTCTGGATGGCGTGGTCGCAGGTGAAGGGGAATGAAGAACGCGTCGTTGAGAAGTTTGGGAAGCTCGGAGTGAAGGGCTTTAAGGTTGATTTCATGGATCGCAGCGATGCCGAATGCGAGCGTTTTCTCTGGAAGTTTGCCGATGCGTGCAGCAAAGCGAAGTTGCTCGTCGACTATCACGGCGTCCATCGCCCCGCAGGCATGAGCCGCGCATATCCGAATGTCATCAACTACGAGGCGGTGCACGGGCTTGAGCAGACTAAGTGGTACCTGCAGGATTACGATTTCATGGCCAATGATGTGCGCGTGTTTTTCTTGCGCATGACGGCAGGGCCGATGGATTATACTCCAGGCGCGATGGACAACTATCCGATAGGCAGATATAAAGGCGATACGATAAATCCGGGCTCCGTCGGCACTCGCGCAAGGCAGATGGCGTTGATGGCCTTGTACGAAGCGCCTCTGCAGATGCTTTGCGATTCGCCTACGAAATACGAGAAAAATATGGAATGTTTTTCTTTCATGGCGGCAACGCCCGTAGTTTGGTCGGCGACGGTCGGTCTTGGAGGCTGCCCCGACACATACGCGGCGGTGGCGCGCAAGGCGGCAGACGGCTCCTGGTATGCTGCTGCGATAACTGACGCTTCCCGTCGTGAGATAGTCATAGATTCGGCGAAGTTTCTCGAAAGCGGCGAATGGGAGGCTGAAATTTTCCGCGATGCGGCAGATGCCGACAAAAAGCCGACAAATTTTATTCATGAGAAAAAGACTGTCAAGGCTGGCGAACTTCTTTCGTTTAAGACAGCGCCGGGTGGCGGTTTTGTGGCAAAATTTGTCCGGAAGGGCGCAAAGAAATAAAGAAGCAGATATGCTATAATACTGAAATAACGAACTGTGAACAAAAAAGCATGTCCCTAAAGTCCTGTATTTGAGAAGAGATGGCAAAGAAGAAAAAATCAGACGGCGCTCAGCCGCCGAGCATGTTTGATAATCTAGACCTTTTTGATATAAAAAGCGTTAGCGAAAATGTTGCGCCTCAAGCAGACGATGCTTCTTCAAAGGCATCTGCTTCATTCGCTGAGCTTACTGGCTCAGGTCCGATGCGCGACCTTTATGATTTCAATTTTCGGCAATATTCTGCGTACGTAATCTGTTCGCGCGCGATCCCCGCTCTTGAAGATGGCCTTAAGCCTGTTCAGCGTCGCATAATGCACTCTCTATGGGAGGAAGACGACGGCAGGTATACTAAAGTTGCGAACATCGCAGGCCATACGATGAAGTACCATCCTCACGGTGACGCGTCAATTGTTGACGCTATCGTCGTGCTCGCCAATAAACTCTGGGGCGAGGGGCGCGGGTATCTCGTTGACGGGCAGGGAAACTACGGTTCTCTCTACACGGGTATGCCTCACGCGGCGGCAAGGTATATTGAGTGTCGTCTTACGAATCTTGCGCGCGAACACGTATTTAATCCGAAGACGACTTCGTACGTTCCAAATTATGACGGCCGCAAGGAAGAGCCTGTGTATCTTCCGGCGAAAATTCCTCTTCTGCTGATGCTTGGAGCCGACGGCATCGCAGTTGGCCTTTCCACCGCAGTTCTGCCGCACAACTTCATAGAGCTTCTGGAGGCGGAGATAGCGGCAATTCAGAAAAAGCCGTTTGAACTTCTGCCTGATTTTCAGCTTGGCGGAATTATGGATGCAAGCGAATATCAGGACGGTCTCGGAAAAGTGAAGGTCCGCGCTCGCATCGACACTTCCGAGAAGGGTAAGCTCGTCATAACGGAGCTGCCATGGGGAGAGACGACAGATTCGCTTTCAGAGTCAATCGAGGAGGCGGTTAAGAAGAAAAAAGTCGCAGTCCGCAAAATTCACGATCTTACGAGTGAAACGGTCCGCATTGAGCTTGAACTTGCGGCTGGCGCATCGGCGGAGAAGACGGTGACGGCGCTTTATGCTTTCACGAATTGCGAGAAGTCGATTTCTTCGCGCCCGATAGTCCTTGACGGAGGCCGTCCGAAACTTATGAGAGTTTCCGAGATTCTCCGCTGCAATGCGGAGCGTCTTCTTGAACTTACAAAGAGAGAGCAGGAAATCCGTCTTGGCGAACTTGACGACCTTTATCATGCAAGAACGCTAGACCGTATTTTTATTGAGGAGCGCATATACAAGCGAATCGAAAAAGAGAAGACGATCGATGGCGTCAAGGCGGCAGTGCGCTCTGGTTTTGCTCCGCACATGGCCGAATTGCGGAGAAGCGAAATCACTGACGAGGACATTGAACGGCTCTTGAAACTTCAGATCCGGAGAATCTCGCAGTTTGATATCGATAAGAACCGCAAAGATATCGAGGAGATAGAGGCCGAAGAGCGTACGGTGCGCGATAATATCACTCACCTAAGGGCGTTTGTCGTTAAGTATCTTAAGGGGCTTATCAAGCAGTATCAGAAAAGCTATCCGCGCTGCACGGAAGTTTCCGGCGGCGCATTTGGCGAAGTTGATGTCCGCGCGATTACAGCAAGTGAGCTTACCATCAAGTGGGACAGAGAAAACCATTATGTCGGTTCTGGCATCAAGAATGGCGACGACCTTTTCAAATGCTCTTCGCTCGACGAGCTTATTCTTGTCTGGAAGAGCGGGCGTTTCCGCAAGGTGCAGCCTGAAGAGAAGATATTTGTCGACAAGGATCTCCTTGCCGTTATGCGCTACAATCAGGAGAAGGATCGTGAAGCTCTTGATTTTACATGCGTCTACGAAGAAGGTTCGTATGGTTTTAGCTACATAAAGCGCTTCCGTTTCGGCGGGCTCATCCGCAATAAGGATTACTTCCTTGCGCCGGAGAAGCCGAAGTCAAAAATTCTTCTTCTTCAGAAGGGGTGTCAGGAAACGCTTTATGTGAAATACAAGCCTGCGAAGGGGCAGAAAATTCATCAGCAGCACTTCCTTCCGCTCGAGCTTGTCGACCGCGTGAACCGCGAAACAGGCAAGACTGAAAAGCAGCAAGTTGTGCCGATACGCTCTGCCACCGCAAAAGGCAAGCAGTTGACGACAAAGCCAATAGCGCGAATTTCCTTTAACAAAGGCTCGTGGTGGGATGACTCCGAGCCGCCGTCAAAGGGAGTTCTTGATTAACGTTCTATAAAGGGGGACGTGATGACGGACGATTGCAGAACTACGGTTGTCATACCGACATACGATGAGCGCGAAAATGTCGAGCGCATGGCCAAGGCTGTTCTTTCGATTCCTGGCGTGAAACTTCTTTTCGTTGACGACAATTCCCCTGACGGGACAGGCAAAATCATCGATTCGATAGCCGAACGCGAAAAGCGCGTCTCATGCCTCCATCGCGCCGGAAAGGAAGGGCTTGGTCGCGCTTATGTCGCGGGTTTTGCGGCGGCGCTTGAAGGTGGCGCCGAGAAGGTGATTCAGATGGATTGCGATTTCTCGCACAATCCCGAAGATATTTCGCGCCTCATCAGTGAGGATGCTGAGCTTGTGATAGGCTCACGTTATGTCGCAGGAGGCGATACGTCAGGCTGGCCGTTCAAGCGCAGGCTTATTTCGAGATGCGGCGGAATTTTCATACGAACGGTGACGGGAATGCCGCTTAGAGACCCGACAGGAGGCTTTAAGTGCTGGCGCGCTGAAACGCTTCGCAAAATAGATTTTTCCTCAGTCGCCTCTGCAGGCTATTCTTTTCAGCTTGAGATGAATCACCGCGCATGGAAACGAGGCTGTTCGATAAAAGAGATTCCGATCGTCTTTACCGACCGCGCGGCGGGATATTCGAAAATTTCTGCCAACATCGCTTTGGAGTCGATAAAGATAGCGCTTAAGTTGCGCTTTGCGGGGAAATGACGGAACGCGAAGAGATGCTCTCGGAAGAAGAGATTTTCGACGCATATTTCATGCGCATCGCTCTTAATGAGGCGCGCAAGGCCGCCAAGGAAGGTGAGGTTCCGGCAGGATGCGTAATTGTTGATGTATCTAGCGCCTTCCCTTCAGATCCTTCTTCCGCTCGCATTCTCGCTGTCACGCACAATAAGACGGAGACGCTTGCCAATGCGACATCTCACGCGGAGATGCTTGCAATCTCCGAAGCATCGAAGGCGCTCGGAGCTTGGCGGCTTTGCAATACCCGGCTTTACGTGACGAAAGAGCCGTGCCCGATGTGCGCCGGTGCAATCATTCTCGCACGAATCGGCTCTGTAGTTTGGGGAGTTTCCGACCCAAAGCGCGGCGGCGGCACAGAATTTGGAATTTTCAGCCATCCTGGCATAAATCATCATCCTGAGATTGTTACAGGCGTTCTCGAAGAGGAGTCAAAGGAAGTTTTAGTCGATTTCTTCCGAAAGCGCCGCGAGATGAAGGAGAGGAGCAACGAAATATGAAAACGAAACCATTATTCATTGTTATATCGGCACCGTCCGGCTGCGGAAAAAGCACGCTTATAGATATGCTTCTTCAGCAGTATTTTGATATTGAGTATTCCATCTCCTGCACAACACGCGCACCGCGCGGCGAAGAGGAGGACGGGCTTGATTATCACTTCAAGACAAAAGAGCGTTTTGAAGAGCTTGTAGCGGAGGATGCGTTTTTAGAGTACGCCTGCGTGCACGGCAACTATTACGGCACTTTGCGCGAGCCGATAGCAGATGCTCTTGCGCACGGAAGTTCCGTCATTCTCGATATCGATGTGCAGGGCGCGGCGAAAGTGCGCGAGCGCGTGCGAGCGCTTCCCGATACGGACCCTATGAAAATCGGATATGTCGACATCTTCATCAATCCTCCTTCATTGGAAGAACTTCGTGATCGTCTCGTTGGACGCGGAACGGATGCGCCAGCCGAGATCGAGAAGCGCCTTGCGAATGCTGAAGGCGAGATGGCCCGAGCCGGCGAGTATATGT
>JAEIGA010006977.1_pt1 | contig 17173 bp, 12 predicted proteins | sample 9270691 | NCBI WGS metagenome assembly JAEIGA01 (sample SAMN17057246, study PRJNA624740) | gut metagenome | biome: biome; isolation source: fecal sample | host: Bos grunniens | place: China: Xizang | collected 2019 | reverse complement strand
TCGCCGAATGTTTAGATAAAAAAGCAGGTGGGAGAGGAGGAATCGCGACGCTACTGCGCCGTAGCGTGATCGGGGATATCGGGGGAAAGGGTATTTTTGATTTCGGAGAAGAGCTTTTCGGTTTTGGAGATGAGCTCGACGGGGTCACAGTTATTTTCGATAACGTAATCGGACTGAGAGGTATAGAAGAGCTCGTCGTTTTGAGCTTCGATGCGCTGGAGAGCGTCGGCGGTGGAAAGGTGATCGCGCTGAATGATACGGGAGAGGCGGCGCTCCTTGTCGGCGATGACGGAAACGATGGCATCGCACTGTTTATTGAAACCGCTTTCGAAGAGGGTGGGAGCATCGAGGATAGCGATGTTGAAGTCGCTGTCGGAACCGATTATTTCGAGGCGGCGGTTAATTTCGTCGATAATGTAAGGGAAGATGGTTTTGTTGAGGGTGGTAAGATTTTTCTTATCGGAGAAAACGATGTTGGCGAGTTTTTTTCTGTTGAGGGATCCGTCCTCGTTGAGAATAATGCAGGAAAATTTGAGGACGAGATCGCAAAGGCAGTTTTTGTTGGTATCGGTAATGTCGCGGGACACCTTATCGGCGTCGATGATGATATAGCCGTTTTTGCGGAGGATTTCCGATACAGTAGATTTACCGGCACCGGTCTGACCGGTAAGTCCGACGATTCTGAGTCTTTTCATAGGTGTCCATCCTTTCGGTGTAAAAAAATAAGATTAAAGGGAGATCTCTCTGAAAGCGGCAGCGCGAAGGAGTCTGTTGTAGACGGCAAGACCGATACCGTCGAGGGAGGGTTTACGGGCAAAAACGGTACGGGCGCCGCGCTGGTCGAGAGTACGGAGCGCTTCAAAGAGGTTGTGCGCCATGGAGAGCGGATCGTTTTGGGATCCGAAAGAAACAGCCTTTTCGGGCGGGATATCGGGGATATCTTCGTCAAAGCAAAGAGCAAAACGGTTGGGGTCGGCATTGATGAAGGAAATGAAATTCTCGCGGGAAGCATCGACAATGGTTATTTCGGCGTTTGGGGAGTAGTGCTTGTATTTCATACCCGGGGAAGCGGCGACCTCGTTTTTTTCGAGGGATCGCAAAACTGCGGGGGATATATCAACGGAACCGAGAATGGCTTCAAGCTCAGCGGGACTTACGGCTCCCGGTCTGAGAATGCAGGGACGGGGTCCGACGAGGGAAATGACGGTGGATTCAACTCCGAACTTGCAGTCGAAGGACTCCAAAATGACGTTTACTCTTCCGCCGAGCTCCTCTTTACAGTGCTTTGCACAGGTGATGCTCGGTCTGCCCGATACGTTTGCGCTCGGAGCCGCGACCGGACATCCCGCCGCCCTGATAACAGCGCGTGCGATCTCGTTTTCGGGCATCCTGACAGCAACGGTATCGAGTCCTGCCGTGACGTTTTGGGGCACAACAGAGGATTTTTTTAATATTATTGTGAGCGGACCCGGCCAAAAGCGGTCTGCTAAAGCTGTCGCCACGGGCGGAATCTCCCGTGCGATATTGCAAAGGTCATCTCTGTCCGCGATGTGTACGATGAGAGGGTTATCCTGCGGTCTGCCCTTTGCGACGAATATTTTGTCGACAGCAGAGGAGTCGAGTGCGTTTGCGGCAAGTCCGTAGACCGTTTCGGTGGGAATAACTGCAAGCTCCCCGCGCTTTATCGCATCAGCAGCGACACGTACTCCGTCATCAGTCGGCGAAAAGGCAGATACAATTACGGTGTTTAACAAAATGCAAGGCATCTCCTTTATTTAAAGGAATTACAAATAGTATAAGTGACGAATAAAAATACTTTTGGTATCCAAATCGGTGAGGGATTATTCCTGTTCGCCCTTTAATTTTTCGGCGGTGTCGAAGGATCTGAGGGCGTCCACGACCTCATCGAGAGCGCCGTTCATAATGGCGTCGATTTTATAGAGGGTGAGTCCGATGCGGTGGTCGGTAACGCGGCCTTGGGGGAAGTTGTAGGTTCTGATGCGTTCGCTGCGGTCACCTGCTCCGACCTGCAGTTTGCGTTCGTTTGCGATTTTTTCGGTCTGTTCGCGCTGCGCCCTTTCGTAGAGGCGGGAGCGCAGTATCTTCATAGCGCGTTCCTTGTTTTTATACTGACTACGCTCGTCCTGACATTCAACGACGGTGTTGGTGGGCAGGTGGGTGATTCTGATAGCGGATTCGGTCTTGTTAACGTGCTGACCGCCGGCTCCGCCCGAACGGTAGGTATCTATCTGAAGGTCGGCGGGATTTATCTCAAATTCCACCTCTTCGACCTCGGGAAGCACCGCTACCGTAACGGTCGAGGTGTGTATTCTGCCGGAAGCCTCGGTGTCGGGAACCCTTTGCACTCTGTGGACTCCGCTTTCAAATTTGAGCTTGGAGTATGCTCCGTCGCCTTCGATAAGGAAGGATACTTCTTTAAATCCGCCGAGCTCTGTGGGACTTTCGCTTAGTATTTCAGACTTCCAGCCCTTAGTTTCGGCATACATCGAATACATACGGTAAAGGGATCCTGCAAAAAGTGCAGCTTCGTCGCCGCCTGCAGCTCCGCGAATTTCTATAACTACGTTTTTGTCGTCGTTGGGATCCTTCGGAAGTAGTAAAATTTTGAGCTCCTCTGCAAAAATCTCGGAATTTTTCTTGCTTTCTTCGAGTTGCTCCACTGCCATAGCCTTGAACTCGGGATCAAGTCCGCCGCCCTCAAGGAGTTCCGCTGCTTCCTCGTATTCTGCCATTGCCGCCTTGTACTCCTTATACTTCGCAACGACTCCCTCAAGATTTTTATATTCCTTGGCGACATTTTTATATTCAACCGGATCGTTTACTATATTCGGATCCGACAATTTCTCGCACAGTACCTCGTACCTTTTTTCTACTTCACTCAGCTTGTCAAACATATATCTGCTGCTCCTTAATTATTAATATTGTTTTCGTCAGGACGAATAACACTTTTTATAAATTTTTCCGCTTTCGCTCTGGGAGTTAAAAATTCACGGCCGCATCCTTCACATCGCAGTCGAAAATCTATTCCCGACCGCAACACAGTAAATTTATTCGAGCCGCACGGGTGATTCTTTTTCATAATAATACTGTCCCCCGGCCGTATATCCAAAATACTCCCTCCTCATAAGAGTCTTTTTTCATTATAACAGATTTATACCCCCTATGGCAACATCTTTATCACTATTTGATTAAATACCACAGCACCCCCTCCGATACGGCGAGCCGCCCCGCGCTTTAGCGCGGCGGGAGCGAAGCTCCCGAGCCAAAATCGGAGATTTTGGCAGGCGGCTCGCCTAAGGAGGAGGGAGGAGTAAATTTTGCAGAATACCGAGGGGGCAGAGCGAATATAAATGGGAAAGAAGGTATAAATAGGAGGTATGAGAAGTGGCGAACTACAAACCGGAAGGATGGTTAATAGATACAGCGGAGAACAGGAATATATTGAAGAGCTTTCAAAACTTAAGTGACGCTTGTATGCAGGGAAAGATAGTAGAAGGAAGAGCGGTAGTATGCAATTCTGAACACGACCTGATAGTTGATTTGGGATGCATGAGGGGAATAATTCCGAAAAACGAGGGAGCAATCGGGATTGCAGAAGGAAAAGCGAAGGATATATCAATAATATCGAGGGTAAATAAGCCGGTAGCGTTCAAGGTAACGGGATTCAGGAAAAATGTTGCGGGAATGATCGAGGCGGAATTGTCAAGACGACTTGCACAGGAGGAATGCTGTGAAAATTACATATCGAAGCTGAGGTCGGGAGATGTTCTTGAAGCGCAGGCTACACATCTTGAGCCGTTTGGCTGTTTTGTAGATATAGGGTGCGGAATATCTTCACTGATACCAATTGATATGATAAGCATATCGCGAATAGCTCACCCGTCTGACAGATTTAAGGTTGGGGATAGGTTGTACGGTGTGGTTAAGGATAACGACGGCAATGGTAAGATATCGCTGTCGCACAAGGAGCTTTTGGGTAACTGGACTCAAAATGCAGAACGGTTTATTCCGGGGGAAACGGTAGCGGGAATCGTGCGCTCGGTTGAAAGCTACGGAATATTTATAGAGCTTGCACCGAATTTGGCAGGACTCGCGGAAGTGCGCGACGATGTGCGTGTCGGACAACGGGCAAGCGTATACATAAAGAGCGTAATACCGGAAAAAATGAAGATAAAACTGATAATCGTGGACTGCTTTGATGCGGATTACGAAAATCCGGAATTGGAATATTACATCACCGAGGGGCATTTGTCAAATTGGAGATATTCACCCGAAAACTGCAGTAAAATAATAGAGACGCAGTTTTAGTTACCGTTCGCCCGTTCCCTTTCGGCACGAGATTACTGCTGTTAATATCTGTACCCGCCCCCGCGCCCCCGCGGCTACGCCGCGCCGCTTTTGAAGCGGGGACCAAAATCGGAGATTTTGGTCGGGGGCGCGCGGGGCAGAGTAGAGAGAAGGGTAGCGAGGGGAAAGAGAGAAGGGAACGGGCTTAAATAGCGATTGACAAGAGGGAAAAAATGTAATATGATAGGGAAGGATAAAAAAGCAGTCCAAAAGGCAGAGGCGGCTGAATAGGCGAAGAGCTTAGAAGGCGCAAGAAAAGAAAGGAATGGTAATCATGAAAATTTTTATCGATACCGCTAACGTAAAAGAGATAAAAGAGGTATACGAAATGGGAGTCCTTGGTGGAGTAACCACCAATCCTTCTATAATAGCTAAGGAAGGAAAAGTATTTGAGGATGCAGTAAAGGAGATAACCGAGATAGTAGGAAACGACTGTCTGATATTTGCAGAGGTTATATCTTTGGAAGCAGACGGAATGGTAAAGGAAGCGAAGGAGCTTTCCAAGATCCATCCGAATATAATCATAAAGATCCCGATGTGCAAAGAAGGACTTAAGGCGGTAAGCAGACTTAAGGGAACGGGAATAAAGACGACCTGCACACTGGTATTTTCAGCGGCACAGGCACTTCTTGCAGCAAGAGCAGGAGCGAGCTACGTAGCACCGTTTATGGGAAGACTTGACGATATCGGATCTGACGGACTTATCCTCATTTCTGATATAGCAGATATCTTTGCAATGCACGATATCAAAACAGAGATCATCGTAGCAAGCACCCGCGGCCCGATGCATATAATAGATGCAGCGAAGGCAGGAGCAGATATAGCAACTGTACCGTACAAGGTAATCATGCAGATGTGCGAGCATCCGCTGACCACCAACGGACTTGCAAAGTTTATGAAAGACTGGGAAAGCGTACCTAAGAAATAAGCAGTAAAGAAAAAAAGGCTGATTCTTATGAGGAGGGTTTGAATATCCCGTGGAACCGGCCGATTGACGAGTACGAAGAATCAGACAGTGTAGCATAAAACGCTATACTGTCTGTTTTTTTGAAAAAATGCCGGTATTTCCTTTTGATACTGTCTTAGGAATAATATCAGAATACACCCCATTATTGACAAGTTGGAGCAAATCTGCTATACTGATAGTAGAACCAGATGTGGCTCGTGCCTGCGGATTTTTTCGTTGACCTTGCCTGAAGCATCTGATTCTTTTTTATTTTTTCAATTTCAATCACTTCAAGAGCGCGAGCATCACACAAACTATTATATTTTTCCTCGACAGCCTTAGATAACGAAAATTGCACGTCACCGCTTGACTTTTCGGAATTTTATGATATATACTTTTAGTAGCAGTTTGTCGGTTTCCGGCACTCTGCGAAGCAGAATCGCTAATGTTGGGGAATTGGACCCCTTCATTTAAAGCGGTTCCTTCGGAAAGTGTTTCTCCAAGGGCCTTAGAGCCCCCAACGGCTGTTTTAGCTGACGGAGGAACATTTTCCAAAGGGTGAGATTGACACACGTCTTGGACGTACACCTTGGGGGCTTTTTTAAGTCATCGAGAAATTCAATCTCACTCTTTTTATATCTCCCAATTGACATTTTCCGTCTGCTGTGCTACACTGCTATCGAAAGAAGGCAATTTGCTTGAAGTGTTGGGATGTTTCTCCCGGGTGGCACTTCCTGCGGGTTGCCTTTTTTATATCTCCCAATTGACATTTTCTGTCTGCTGTGCTATTTTATTATCAGAAAGTGTTTCTCCAAGGGCCTTAGAGCCCCAACGGCTGTTTTAGCTGAAGGAGGAACATTTTTCTCGGAGCTCTCTTGTATATCGCCAATCGCATTTTGCGTAGTAGCGATGGTAGAGAGCTCTGATTTTTTTACATGTCCGTAATGCTCTCAACTGTCTTAGGAATAATATCAGAATACACCCCATTGACAATATCTAACAAATCTGACATACTTATATCAGCAGAAGTACGGGCCTGAAAATCCGAGCTACCTTGTGTAGAATCTTCTGCTGTTTTTTGCTCTTATTGAGTATAGCGGACCAAATTCCGTCCTGTTGTCAATTTTGAAATCACAAAATAAGCCGGAAATTTCTCTCCCGCTGTTTCGCCGTAACCAAGCAAAAGCTATCGTGTGTTCTGCTTCTGTTGCGTTGACATTTTCCGTCTGCTGTGCTATTTTATTATCAGAGTGAGATTGACACACGCCTTGGACGTACACCTCGGGGGCTTTTTTAAGTCATCGAGAAATTCAATCTCGCTCTTTTTATCTCTCCCAATTGACGTTTTCTTCCTGCTGTGCTATACTACCTCTTGCAAGGTTGAGCAAGCGAGATACCTCGGCAGGTTGGATGCCTATGGTGGTTAGCATTTGCTCTGCCTTGTTTTTGTTTCTAAAAGCATATTTACACCTCGTGCGTATCTGTTTTCTGTGCTTTTGTTATACCACATTCCCGCATTTTTTAAAGCTTGATACAAAAATAAAGCCGAAACTTTTCGTTTCGGCTTTTGTAATATGTAAAGATTATTCTACGGAGATGATGAAGTAGTAGACCGGCTGACCGCCGTCGAGTACCGTCAGATCGACGTCATCGGGGATTACCTCTCTGGCGGCGAGCTCAACTTCCTCAGCCTGAGCGGAAGAAACGTCTGCGCCGTAATATATGGTAACGAGGGAGCTGTCCTTCTTGACCATCGACTTAATGAGCTTTACGCAGGAGCGGCTGAGATCCTTGCCGACAAAAGCGAGCTTACCGTTTTCGATAGCCATTATCTCGCCCTTTTTCATTTTATGTCCGTCGAAATCGGCATCGCGGGCAGCGAAGGTGACGAGTCCGGTCGAAACAGCCTCAAACGCCTTGGACATATTTATCATATTTTTCTCGGCGGAAAGGTCGGGGTCGAAGGAGAGAATAGCGGAAATTCCCTGAGGAATCGTCCTTGTGGGGAGTACGCACACATTTCTGTCGGCGAGCTTTATAGTCTGCTCGGCAGCCATAATAATATTTTTGTTGTTGGGGAGTACGAACACCGTCTGTGCAGGAACCGACTGTACCGCATTCAAAATGTCGTCGGTGGAGGGATTCATCGTCTGTCCGCCGCTTACTACGGTATCGGCGCCGAGCTCGGTGAAGAAGGTTTTGAGTCCTTCGCCGGCGGCAACGGCTACGAATCCGTATCTTACGCTCGGGTCGACCGGAACGTATCCAAAGGTCTGAGCGTTGTTTTCGGCAGGACGCTCCTTTTTGAGCTGTCTGTTCTGCTCATCCATATTTTCTATCTTGATGGAAGATAGGGTTCCGTGTTTGAGTGCCTCGGTTAGCACGTCTCCGGGGTCGTTCGTGTGAACGTGGCATTTTACTATATCCTCGTCCTCAACGACAACGGCGCTGTCACCCATCGACTCAACGAAGGCTCTGAATGCAGCGGCATCAAAAACGAGGTCCTCAGCTTTATTTATAATGAATTCGGTGCAGTACATAAAATCGGAATATATCTCCACCTGAGCGGCGGCGGGAGCCGAAGATGCCTTTTCCGCACCCGACTCTATCATAACTCCGTCGCGGAGCACCGAGAGCATTCCCTCAAGTATAACGACGTATCCTGCTCCGCCCGAGTCAACGACTCCGGCTTTTTTGAGCACCGGCAGCAGATTCGGGGTATCGGCAAGTGTATTTTTAGCCTCCGCAAGCATATATTCAAACACCGCAACGGCATCGTTGTTCGTTTCGGCAAATGCGGCTGCCTTTTCGGCAGATACTCTTGCAACGGTAAGAATGGTTCCCTCAGTGGGCTTCATTACCGCCTTGTACGCCGCCTCGACTCCTATATTAAAGGAGCGCGCGAGGTCCATACCGTCAGCCTCTTTTTTGCCTGCGAGTCCTTTTGATACTCCTCTGAACAAAAGCGAGAGAATAACTCCCGAGTTACCTCTTGCTCCTCTGAGCAGTGCGCTCGCCGCGCATTTCGAAACTTCTGCTACGTCGCAGTCCCCAAGCAGCTTCAGCTCCCTTGCGGCGCACGACATAGTCATCGACATATTGGTTCCGGTATCTCCGTCCGGCACGGGAAATACATTCAGTTCATCAATATTTCTTTTGTGATTTTGTATATTGTTGGACGCAGAAATGAACGCGTCCCTCAACAAATTTCCTTGAAGCACGTAATCTACTCTCCCTTATTGGAAGGCGCGGCGTCAAGCTTCATACTGTCTACGAAGACGTTGACCTTTCCCACCCGAAGACCTGTGGCCTCCTCAACGGTGTACCTTACCTTATTAATAATACTTTTAACGATTGCGGCGACGTTCACGCCATAGGTAACTTCAATGTGAAGCTCAATGTGGAGCTTTCCGTTGACCGATTTTACAGCTACGCCCTTATCAACGTCGTTTTTGCGGAAAAAGGCGCGGAGCTCCTGATTGGGCGAAGAAGGAACCATACCCGAAACGCCGAAGCACTCGGAGGCTGCAAATCCTATAAGCCGAGCAAAGTATTCTTTGGAAATTTCAATGGAGCCGGCGGATCTTTCAATAGATATCATAGCATAATCTCCTTCTTTAAATTTGTCGAACACTTCGACACACATTTATATTCTACACTAAATCTCAAACAAAAACAAGAGTAATCGTGATTATTTTTCAAGAGCTATTCGTTCAATAGCGACGCACTTTCCGGTTTTGTTATCTATTTCGGCAAAAATTCCGTTGATTTTGCAGGGTCCGTCTGCATTTTCAAAGGTTACCGGCAGCTTAGTTATCATCTTTTTTACCGCAAGCTCCGTCTTAACCCCGATTACAGAATTTATCGGTCCGCACATTCCTATATCGGTGATATATCCGGTTCCGCCCGAAAGTATCGTTTCATCTGCTGTCTGCACGTGCGTATGCGTACCGAAAACGAGTGATACCCGACCGTCAAAATACCGTGCAAACGCTATCTTTTCGGCAGTAGCCTCTGCGTGCAGATCCACTATTATTATTTTACTGTCGTTTTCCGAAAGTATTCTTTCCATGCACGAAAACGGACTCTCATACACATCCAAATATACCTCACCCATTAAATTCACGACGTTTGCACGGAAATTCATCTTTTCAAAAAGATAGTTACCGACTCCGCTCGCCGACGGGTGCATATTTGCAGGACGGATAATTCCCACGTTTTTATCCAGCTCCTCACTGATCTCACGGCGCTTAAACACGTGGTTACCCGTTGTGATTATATCCGCTCCGCAACTGAACAAGTCCGATGCGGAATTTTTAGATATTCCGTTGCCTTCAGCAGAGTTTTCTCCGTTTACTATCACAAGCTCCGCTTCGTACCTCTTTCGCAATCCCGGCAGTACTCCCATCAGGCTTTCCCGTCCCGCTCTTCCAACTACATCACCAAGCGCGATAATTTTCATTCTATTCACTTCCTTACTGTTCTGTTACCGATTTTCGCTTTCATTCTCCGCTGCATTCCATTTCGGCGGTCCGCCGGCGGAAACTCCGTTTCCGCTTGGCGCGACATGGTCGCGCCTAACAAAAGCTACGCTTTTGTCGGCGGACCGCCGAAGCGGGAGAGCTGTGTAATGAAAGCGAAAAAATGAACCAAGAGAGCCGAGGGGGAACGGCGCGCTTGGTTCGTGTGATTATTTTGCGTACTCGATAGCTCTGCTTTCGCGAACGACATGGACCTTGATCTGACCGGGATATTCCATTTCGTCCTCGATACGTTTAACGATATCGCGGGCAACGATAACGATCTGATCGTCGCTGATGACATCGGGCTTAACGAGGATTCTGATTTCGCGGCCGGCCTGGATAGCGAAGCAGTTGTCGACACCCTCGAAGGAGTTGGCGATACTTTCGAGTTTTTCAAGGCGCTTAACGTAATTTTCGAGATTTTCGCGTCTTGCGCCGGGTCTTGCGGCGGAAACGGCATCGGCGGCTTGAACAAGACAAGCGATAATGCTTTGGGGCTCGACGTCGCCGTGATGAGCTTCGATAGCGTGGATGACCTGGGGATTTTCCTTGTATTTTTTGGCGATATCCACACCGATGTCGACGTGGGATCCTTCAATTTCGTGGGTCATGGACTTACCGATATCGTGGAGAAGACCGGCGCGTCTTGCGGTATTAACGTCTGCACCTATCTCGGCAGCGAGCATACCGGCAATGTGAGCGACCTCAATGGAATGAACGAGAACGTTTTGACCGTAGCTGGTACGGTAACGCATTCTTCCGAGGAGCTTAACAATCTCAGGGTGGACTGCGTGAACTCCGGATTCAATAACAGCGCGTTCGCCGTCCTGCTTAATTTTGGTTTCGACTTCCTTGCGGGATTTTTCGATCATTTCCTCGATTCTTGCAGGATGGATACGGCCGTCCTGGATGAGTTTTTCGAGGCACAGACGAGCGGTTTCGCGTCTTACCGGATCGAAGCTGGAAAGAGTGATGGCTTCGGGAGTATCATCAATGATGAGGTCAACACCGGTAAGGGTCTCGATGGTGCGGATATTACGGCCTTCGCGACCGATAATGCGTCCCTTCATCTCGTCGTTGGGGAGAGGAACTACCGAAACGGTGGACTCCACAGCGAAATCGGAAGCACATCTGCTGATGGCGAGAGATATGTACTCCTTAGCCTTTTGCTCGGATTCCTCTTTGAGAGCCTGCTCGTACTGGTTGATCTTAACAGCTTTTTCATGAGTGAGCTCATTGTCGAGGGTGGAGAGGAGGTGGTCCTTAGCCTGCTCAATAGTAAGGCCGGAAATTTTCTCAAGCATCTCGAATTGATGTTTTTTGAGGTCCTCAACCTCTTTGAGCTTAGAGGCGGCCTCGTCGATTTTTGACTGAAGGAGATTTTCTTTTTTCTCGAGGTTATCGAGTTTTTTATCGAAAGCCTCTTCTTTTTGTTGGAGCCTATGCTCCTGGCGCTGAACTTCAACGCGGCGTTCTTTGAGGTCCTTTTCGGCTTCAGCGCGCTGCTTGTGGATCTCGTCCTTAGCTTCAAGCAAAGCTTCTTTTTTCTTTGCGGCGGATTCCTTGATAGCGTCCGATACTATACGTTTAGCTTCTTCTTCGGCGGAACCGAGTTCAGCTTCGGCAACCTTACGTCTATAAGAAGCGCCTAAGAAAAAGGCGCACACTCCGCCGACAAGGAGACCGGCAATACCGGCAACAATACTCCATAATACTTCTGTCGGCAAAATTATCCCTACTTTACTAAAAATTTTTTGCATCCAATCAACATTTTATATTGCAAATAAATATTTGAAATGAGATTTAAAATACAATAAGTATATTTTAACTCCATAATGACTCAGTGTCAAGAAATTTTACAAGTTTAATATGTAAGAGAATGCATATTTACAGAATATTTATAAAAATGGAGCAAAGAGAAGGGTGGGAGGGTACAAAAAAAGAGGGGAAAGAGTAAAAATTATGCGGAATAACTAAAAAGGTGAGGATAAAAGAGGAAAACGGAGTATTTGGGAGAATTTTTGAGATAAAAAGGGGGACAAATCGGGGAAAAGTGGGAAAAATCAAAAATATTGCGGGAAAATGCAAAAAAATTCAAAAAAATCCTTGACAATTGCGTAGGGTATGATATATTTTATATCGTTCTTTTTGCATCTGTTGGGCAAATAAAAATTTGCTTTCGTGTAAGCGTATGCGCCGCCTAAAAACGAGTGGAAACTACGATTAGACAACCTTTTGCGGGGCGCGGCGTCAAAAGCTTATGCGGGTCGACAGGTTTTTTTATTAGAAAATTTTAAAATCTTGCGTGACTGAAATCCGCAAAGGGGGATGCAGAATTGGGAGATAATTTTATTATCAATCTGAAAAACATCGTCGTAGATTTTGACGGCGAGCGCGTGTTGAAGGGAATAAATCTGGATATACGCGACAAGGAATTTGTCACCTTTTTAGGTCCGTCGGGCTGCGGAAAGACAACGACGCTGAGGATAATCGGCGGATTCGTTGAGCCTACCGAGGGTGACATTTATTTTGAAGGAAAGAAGATAAACGGAATGCCGCCGCACAAAAGGCAGGTAAATACGGTATTCCAGAGGTACGCGCTGTTTCCGCACCTGAATGTGTACGAAAACGTCGCGTTCGGACTGCGTCTGAAGAAGATGTCGGAAAAAGAGATAAAGATGAAGGTAAGCGAGGCAATCGACCTTGTGAATATGCGCGGGTACGAGAGCAGAAGCATACATTATCTTTCCGGAGGACAGATGCAGAGAGTAGCGATAGCAAGAGCTATCGTAAACAGACCGAAGGCATTACTGCTTGATGAGCCGCTCGGAGCGCTCGACTTAAAATTACGCAAAGAGATGCAAATAGAACTGAAAAAGATACAGCAGAGTGCCGAGATAACCTTCATATACGTTACACACGACCAAGAGGAAGCGCTGACGATGTCGGATACGGTAGTGGTAATGAAGGACGGAATAATTCAGCAGATAGGAACTCCTCAGGACGTATACAACGAGCCGACCAACGCGTTCGTGGCGGACTTCATCGGAGAGAGCAACATTATTGACGGACTTATGCACCGTGACTACGAGGTTGAGTTTGCGGGCAAGATATTCAAGTGCGTGGATAAGGGCTTTGACGAGATGGAGAGGGTAGAAGTCGTTATCAGACCTGAGGATATAAAGATATCGTCGGTTGAGGACGGAGCTATTTCGGGAATGGTCGAGTCTGTTATCTTCAAGGGAGTACATTACGAGATGATAGTGGATTCCTTCGGAAGCAAATGGATGATACATTCGACGATGTGTGAGCAGGTCGGAACGATGATAGGAATGAATATAAACCCGGAGGATATCCACATAATGAAGAAGTCGGATTCGGAGGAATAAAAGATGAACCAAAAAATCTTCTCCGCACCGTACCTTTTGTGGATGCTGCTTTTTACGATAATACCGCTTGGACTCGTAGTGTTTTTTGCATTTACCGATTCGAACGGGGCGTTTACCCTTGAAAATATATCCAAAGTGGGAGATTACGCTTCCACGCTGTTCAAATCAGTATGGCTTGCGGCGGTATCGACGGTGATATGCCTTTTGATATCCTACCCGTTTGCCTATATAATATCGCGCAAGAAGGATCACCAGAAAAGAATAATGGTAATGCTGGTAATGCTTCCGATGTGGATGAACTTTTTGCTGCGTACTTACGCGTGGATGACTCTTCTTGAGAAAAACGGACTTATCAATAAGTTTTTCGGACTTTTCGGACTTGGTCCGTTTGAGATGATAAACACGCAGGGAGCAGTAGTTTTGGGAATGGTGTATAACTACATTCCCTTTATGATACTGCCGCTTTACAGCGTAATGCTCAAGATAGACCCGAGGGTAGTCGAGGCTGCTCAGGACCTCGGAGCAACTCCCTCACAGGTGCTTATGAAGGTATTGCTGCCTTTAAGCTGGCCCGGAATCTCCACCGGAATCACGATGGTGTTCGTTCCGGCGGTAAGTACCTTCATAATCTCCAGAATGCTCGGCGGCGGCGCAAACCTGCTCATAGGCGACCTTATTGACCTGCAGTTTGTGGGTAACTCCTACAATCCCAACTTGGGAGCAGCCATCTCGCTTGTGCTGATGGTAATAATGCTGCTTTGTATGAGTATATTTAACCAGTTTGAAGAAAACGAGGAGGCGGCGTTATTATGAAAAAGCTTTCCAAGATATACACCGGACTCGTATTCCTCTTTTTGTACGCTCCCATCTTCGTGCTGATTGCGTACTCCTTCAACGAATCAAAGAGCCGCTCCAAATGGACGGGATTTACTTTTGACTGGTACGTGAAGCTGTTTAACAACGATGAGATAATCCAAGCGCTGCTTAATACGCTGCTTATTGCGGTTATCTCCTGCATCGCTGCAACCGTGCTCGGTACTGCGGCGGCTATCGGAATTGATAAAATGAACAAGAAGCTGAGAGGTGCGGTAGTTAACGTGACCTACCTGCCGATACTCAATCCTGAGATAGTAACCGGCGTTTCGCTGATGCTGCTTTTCACCTTCCTCAAGATAGAATTCGGATACACTACCCTTATTCTTGCGCACATCTCTTTCGGAGTTCCTTACGTAATATTCAACGTGCTTCCGAAATTAAAGCAGATGGACAAATATATTTACGATGCGGCGCTCGACTTAGGCTGCAGTCCCTTTAAGGCGTTCTGGAAGGTAGTCGTGCCTGAGATATCTCCCGGAATCGTTTCCGGTGCGCTTATGGCGTTCACCTATTCCTTGGACGACTTCGTTATAAGCTACTTTACCAGCGGTGTTGAGTCCCAGACCTTGCCGATAAAGATATTCTCAATGACGAGAAGAAAGGTAAGTCCTGAGGTAAACGCTCTGTCTACCATCATTTTCCTCGTTACTTTGACGGTACTCCTCATCATCTACCTCAAGGATTCCAAAAAAGAGAAGATGACGAAAGTTAAGAAAAGAGGTGAGGCGATATGAAAAAGCTCTTAGCTCTCATACTTGTCGCCCTTACCGTAATTTCCGCCTTTGCAGTACCCGCCTTTGCCTACACCGAGGTTGAGGTGGAGGATCTTGAATATTATCAGAGATTTAAAGGGCAGAATATCTCCATCAACGTATTCAACTGGGGCGAGTACATTTCCGACGGCGCCGATGATACCCTCGATGTAAACGAGGCGTTCGAGGAGCTGACGGGAATAAAGGTAAACTACTCCACCTTTGCTTCCAACGAGGAGATGTACGCTAAGCTGCGCAGCGGCGGTGTCAGCTATGACATCATAATTCCTTCCGATTATATGATAAGCAGAATGATAAATGAGGGAATGCTGCAGAAGCTTGATTTTGATAATATCCCGAATTTTAAGTACATTGATGAAAAATATCAAAAGCGTGAGTACGATCCCCAAAACGAATACTCCGTGCCTTACACTTGGGGTATGGTAGGAATCGTTTATGATTCCACAAAGTTGGATGCGGAAGAGGTAACCAGCTGGTCTATTCTTTGGGATGAGCGGTTCCTCGGCGACATTCTGATGTTTGATAATTCCCGTGACGCTTTCGCTATTGCTCTGAAGCTGTTGGGGTACTCCTTTAACACAGAAAATCCCGAAGAAATTGAAGAGGCTGCGGAAAAGCTCAAGGAACAAAAACCTATGGTGCAGTCCTATGTAATGGACCAGATCTTCGATAAAATGCAGGGCGGTGAAGCTGTACTGGCTCCTTATTACGCCGGAGATGCTCTTATTATGATAGAGGAAAATCCCGATCTTGCGTGGGCGGTTCCGGTTGAGGGTACAAACCTCTTTATTGATGCAATGTGTATTCCCACTTCAGCTAAGCAAAAAGAGGCTGCTGAGATGTATATCAATTTTATGTGCGAAACGGAAGTAGCCGTTGCTACCGCTGAATATATCGGATACTCGACTCCTCACACTCAGGCCTTCTTGGAGCTCGATGAAGAAATTACATCCAATCCCATCGCTTACCCTTCCGATGAGGTCATTCAAAATACCGAAGTGTTCTTCAGCCTTCCGGACAATATCAACAGACTTATGGACGATCTCTGGACGGAAGTCAGGACCGAAACCGGCGGTAACCCGTGGATAATACCCATTCTTTTGGTCGCGGCGGTAGCTGCTTCACTTGCAATCAACATCTACCGAAAGGTTAAAAAATCAAAGCAGGTGTATTGATCTCGCCGATCGTTTCGCCTTCTTTAATCAGCATTACGCGGGCTCCGCGGATTTGCTTGCCGCCTACGGCGGCGCGGCTGAAAGCCGCAAACTCGGACGGTAGTCCGAGAGCAAATCCGCGGAGCCCGCGGTAGTATAGGTGGGGAATTATTTAGTAGCGAGGGAAGCAACGAGATCGGAATCTGGCGAAACGACGGCGGTAGAGTAGTTTGTGTAGGAAACCATACCGGGTTTAGCGCCGGGGATTTTTTTAACATATTTAGCGAGGGTGTAATCGACCTGAACATTAGAGGAATCTCGGGCTTTGGAATTATAAGCGGCAATAACGGCAGCTTGTTCGACGGTGCGGTCGGGGATGGAGGAAGCGTCGCCGCGGAGGATGAGGGTGTGAGATCCGTGAACGGCTTTTGTGTGGAGCCAGATGTCGTCCGGACGGCTGTCTTTCAGGGAAAGGCGGTCGTTTTGGAGGTTATTTCTTCCTGAGAGGATGGTGAATCCGTCGGAGGAAATGTATTTGAGGGGCGGGAGTTTTTCGGGTTTTTTATTTGCAACCTTTCTGGTTTTGAGGTAGCCTTGAGAAGAGAGCTCGTCGCGGATAGCAGATATCTCGGCATCGGTAGAAGCGCGGGAAATGAGGTCGAGGATAGATTCGATGTAACGGACCTCGGTTTCTCCCGAAGAGATGAGCTCGGTAAGTATTTTTTCGGCAGCACAAGCTTTTTTGTAGTCGCTGTAATATTTTTGAGCATTTTGTTGAGGTGAAAGGGTAGGATTGAGGGGAATAACGACCTCTTCGTTTGAGTAGAAATTGAAAAGACGGGCGGACTGAGCGCCTTTTGTGAGGGAATATAGGTTTGCGCTGAGAATATCTCCGAAGATTCTTAAAGAGTCACGATTTTTGGTATCGTCGAGCTCTTTTTTTTGTATCTCAAGTTTACGGTTGAGTCGTGCAAGAAGATTTGAGATATGTTTTTGCAGTTCGTGAGTACGCTGTTTCATACGGTCGCAAGCTCCGCGCTCACGGTAGAAGGAGTCGAGCAATGCACAGCAAGAGGGGTAATACTTTTTAGACATAGCCTCGCCGTATTGAGCGATGTCCATAAAGGAAAAATCCTTGGGGACC
>JAEIGA010006976.1_pt1 | contig 17174 bp, 14 predicted proteins | sample 9270691 | NCBI WGS metagenome assembly JAEIGA01 (sample SAMN17057246, study PRJNA624740) | gut metagenome | biome: biome; isolation source: fecal sample | host: Bos grunniens | place: China: Xizang | collected 2019 | reverse complement strand
TTATACAACAAACGAGAAGGGCGAGGGTCCTGCATGGGCAAACTCACTCTTCGAGGACTTCTGCGAGTTCGGCTTGGGTATGAAGCTTGCCGAGAACAAGATGCGCGCACGCCTTGAGCACCTGCTTGCCGAGATACAGACCTACCGCAGCTGCCCCGAGGAGGTGAAGGAGCTTGCACAGAAGTGGATTGACAACAAGAACAGCGCCGAGGTGACAAAGGAGATTGCTCCTGCCATCATCAAGGCTTGCGAGGAGTATGAGAGCGATGCGAGCGAGCAGATTCTTGCCATCAAGCAGTATCTTGTGAAGCGTTCACAGTGGATTATCGGTGGCGACGGTGCATCATACGACATCGGTTACGGCGGTCTCGACCACGTGATTGCATCGGGCGAGGATGTGAACATCCTTGTTCTTGACACCGAGGTATACTCGAACACCGGCGGTCAGTCGTCAAAGGCCACACCTCTTGGTGCCATTGCAAAGTTTGCCGCTGCCGGCAAGCGCATACGCAAGAAGGACCTTGGTATGATTGCCACAACATACGGTTATGTATACGTTGCACAGATTGCCATGGGCGCAAGCTACGACCAGTGTCTGAAGGCTATACGCGAGGCTGAGGCTTATCCAGGTCCATCATTGGTGATTGCATACGCTCCATGTATCAACCACGGTATCAAACGCGGTATGGGCAAGGCTCAGGCTGAACAGCAGGCTGCCGTTGAGTGCGGTTACTGGCACTTGTGGCGTTACAACCCCGCGTTGGAGGAAGAGGGCAAGAACCCATTCACTCTTGACAGCAAGGAGCCACAGTGGGACAAGTTCCAGAACTTCCTGCAGGGCGAGGTGCGTTACGCATCACTCGCAAAGCAGTTCCCTGCAGAGGCAAGCGAACTGTTCTGCGCAGCCGAAGAGATGGCGAAAAAACGCTATGCAAGCTACCAGCGCATGGCAAAGCTCGATTGGGGCAAAGAGGAATAATAAATCCTTGAGATAATTTCCGAACGAGGGGCATCCATAGGTGCCCCTCGTTAATTTTACTTGCGCTACGAACCAACCTGGTCAATTCTGTGTTATCTATCATATTTCATAACCTTTAAAACAGATAACCATGTCAACATTGACTAAAAGTTTAAAATTGGGAGTTGCCACGTTGGCGATTATGAATGTAACGGCTGTGGTATCGTTGCGCGGACTTCCTGCAGAGGCTGAATATGGTATCAGTTCGGCCTTTTACTATTTGTTTGCAGCCATTGTGTTTCTTATCCCCACGTCGTTTGTGGCGGCAGAGCTTGCAGCCATGTTCCAGGACAAGCAAGGTGGTGTGTTCCGATGGGTGGGCGAGGCGTTCGGTAAAAGAATCGGTTTCCTTGCCATCTGGTTGCAGTGGGTGGAGAGTACTATCTGGTATCCGACCGTGCTGACCTTTGGAGCGGTATCTCTGGCATTCATCGGTATGGACAGCACTGCCGACATGTCGTTGGCATCGAACAAGATCTATACTCTTGTTGTGGTGCTTATAATCTATTGGGCGGCCACATTCATCTCGCTCAAGGGAATGGGTTGGGTGAGCAAGGTTGCAAAAGTGGGTGGTCTGATAGGTACGATTATCCCAGCGGCATTGCTTGTTCTTCTGGCTATCATCTACCTTGCCAGCGGTGGTAAATCGCAGATGAATTTCGACGGCAATTTCTTCCCCGACATCACAAAACTCGACAATCTTGTACTTGCATCGGGAATTTTCCTTTTCTATGCCGGTATGGAGATGACTGGTATTCACGTCAAGGAGATGGATAATCCAAGTAAGAACTACCCCAAAGCGGTGTTCTTGGGTGCAATAATCACTGTTCTCATTTTTGTGCTCGGAACATTCTCGCTCGGCATAATAATTCCACAGAAGGATATAAACCTTACACAGAGTCTTCTGGTGGGCTTCGACAACTATTTCAAATACATCCACATGTCGTGGCTGTCGCCGATAATAGCCATTGCACTTGCATTTGGAGTGCTTGCAGGTGTTCTCACATGGGTATCAGGCCCTTCAAAAGGTATCTTTGCCGTGGGCAAGGCGGGTTATCTACCACCGGTGATGCAAAAGAGCAACAACATTGGAGTACAGAAAAACATTCTGCTTATCCAAGGCGGTATTGTTACTATCCTGAGCCTGTTGTTCGTGGTTATGCCTTCGGTGCAGAGTTTCTACCAGATTCTGTCGCAGCTGACCGTTCTCTTGTACCTTATAATGTATCTGTTGATGTTTGCGGCGGCAATTTACCTGCGTTATAACATGAAAGATACTCCGCGTCCATTCCGTTTGGGCAAACGTGGCAACGGCGTGATGTGGATTGTGAGCGGTGTGGGTTTCCTTGGCAGTCTGCTTGCCTTTGTACTCAGTTTCATTCCACCGGCACAGATATCTGTAGGCAGCAACGCGGTGTGGTATGCGGTACTCTTCATCGGATGTATAATTGTGGTGGGTGCACCGTTTGTGATTTACGCAATGCGAAAACCGTCGTGGATTGACAAAGGCTCGGAATTCGAACCGTTCCATTGGGAACAAAAATAAGGAAAATGTGGAGTGCGCTCCACATTTTTTCGTACATTTGCTTCATATACGCATTACTATGAAAAACAGAATTGCAACAATCATTATAACAGCTTTGCTGTGTGCCTGCTCTGCACAGAAAGGCGAAGACTACGCATCATTGGTAAATCCGCTTATTGGTACCGACTATAAAGGCAACGTATATCCCGGAGCGCAGGCACCATTCGGAATGGTGCAGTTGAGCCCCGACAACGGCTTGCCCGGATGGGACAGGATAGCCGGCTATTTTTACCCCGACAGCACAATTGCCGGTTTCAGCCATACTCACCTGAGCGGAACGGGTGCAGGCGACCTGTACGATATAAGTTTCCTGCCTGTAACATATCCGTTACGCAAAGCTGATGAACCGCTTGGAATACACTCAATGTTCAGCCACGAGCACGAAGAGTGCGAAGCCGGATATTACCGTGTTCACCTTGACAGTTACGGAATAGATGTTGAACTCACTGCCACAGAGCGTTGCGGAGTGCAACGATACACCTACCCTACGGATACAGCAACAGTTCTGCTCAATCTTGCAAAAGCCATGAACTGGGATATGACCACCGATACACATATTGCAATGGCAGACAGTTTCACCATTGAAGGCTACCGCCATTCCAACGGCTGGGCAAGGGGACAGGAGGTATACTTCAGGACACGTTTTTCCCATCCTATAACACATTTCAAGTGCAAGCATACCATGGTTATATGCAATGGCAACGTATGCATGAAACCGGGTATCATAGAGATGAAGTTTGCCTTGGGCAGAGATAGGCAGTTGACTGTTGTTACAGCCCTATCGGGCACAGGAGCTGAAGGAGCCGAAAAGAACCTTACAACCGAAGCTCCACACAACAACTTTGACCTTTACCGTGCACAGACACGCGACAATTGGAACAGAGAACTTGGAAAAATAGATGCAAAAGGCGGAACACACGACGAGCGTGTATGTTTCTACACTGCCCTGTACCGCACTATGCTTGCCCCCACCCTTTATTGCGATGTTGACGGCACATATCGCGGAGCCGACGGCAAGAACCACAAAGCAGACGGATGGCAGAACCACTCGACATTCTCGCTCTGGGACACTTTCCGCGCCACACATCCGCTATACACTCTTACGACTCCCGAGAGACTGGACGACATGATAAACTCGTTCATTGCGTTCTATGAACAGCACGGACGTCTGCCGGTGTGGAACATGTGGGGAAGCGAAACCGATATGATGATTGGCTACCACTCTGTTCCTGTTATTGCCGATGCCTATCTTAAAGGAATAGATGGGTTCGATGCACAGAAAGCGCTCGAAGCATGCGTTGCCACAGCAAACTGTGATGAATATCGTGGAATAGGATTCTACAAAAAGAACGGATATGTGCCCTATGACGTTACCGACCCTTACAATGCCGACAACTGGGCTATGTCGCGCACGCTTGAATACGCCTACGACGACTATTGCATTGCGCGTATGGCTGAAGCTATGGGCAACGACAGCATAGCGAATGTGTTCTACCGTCGTGCAGAGAATTGGCGCAACCAATATAACCCAAACACCACATTCATGCAGCCACGCGACAGCAAGGGAGCATTTCAGCCACAGTTCAATCCAGATGAATATACCGCGCATATTTGCGAAAGCAATGCGTGGCACTATATGTGGAGTGTCCAGCACGACATTGACGGGCTTATGGATCTGATGGGCAAGAGTTGCTTTGAGCATAAGCTCGACAGTATGTTCACATACTCCCCTGCCGAAAATGCCGACCTGCCTATATTCAGCACGGGCATGATCGGGCAGTATGCCCACGGCAACGAACCAAGCCATCATGTAGCATATCTTTTCAACAGGATTGGCAAGCCCCAAAAGACACAGGAGTATGTTGCACAGATTATGAAGGAGATGTACCGCAACAGTCCCGACGGCATTTGTGGCAACGAGGACTGCGGACAGATGTCGGCCTGGTATGTGATGAGTGCAATGGGATTCTACCCGGTAAACCCTTGCGGTGGTGAATATGAGCTTGGCGTGCCACTTTTCCCCGAAATGACAATACACCTCGCCAACGGAAAGGACTTTACGATAAAAGCCAATAAAACCGAAAAACATTACAACGGTGTAACCCTCAACGGCAAAGCGATTGAAGGCACAACGATACACCACCGCGACATTACTGCCGGTGGAGTTCTGGAATTCAAATAAGATGTTTAGTGTGTCTCACCACCCTCGACCTTATAGCCGTTAGGATAGATAAGCAGAATGCTTGTGTTCTGATAGTCGCGCTGGAGCTGCACAAAGACATGGTCGAGCGACGGACGGAACGATATCGAGCCTCGGCGTGCGCTCACCACAATGAGCAGATGGTCTTCCTTTATAATCTTTGCAAGACGCTTGAGGTCGTTACCACCGTCGGTCTCAAAGAATTGCGCATTTATAGGTGCACAGTCCTTAAGCTGTTCCTTTATTCTTTCCATTGTATCGGGATGACCATGATACATTATTCTGCAATCCAAACCGCTTGCCATACGGGCTGTCTCCTCAACCCAATATGCGAATCCCGCCTCATATTCAGCCTTTGCAGGGAAAGTTATATGGATTGTGCGTACAGTATTCAACGGAATGTTCATGCGCGCCATCACAACCTGACAATCGAGAGCATTAAGCACCTCGGGCAACACATTTCCCAAGAAACTGTCGTTTGCTGTCTCCTTTTTGTGGAAACCGAGAATGAGTTCGCGATAATCGTTCTCTTTGACCTCGTGGATGATACCATGCGCAAGGTTGGTTGTCAGACGCATCTTGGTGAGCAAAGGAACATTTACCGAAGCTGCAATGTTTGCCGCAGTATTGAGCAGTTTGTGTGCTCCGGTCTGTAAGGATTTGTCCTCGTCAAGCACCACGGTTATTGCCGACAACGGTATGGCACTGTTCTCCTTGCGGACAAGAAGTGCCAAGTCCATAAGTTTATCAACCATATTGGGGTTTGCCAATGCAAGGAGAGTCTTCTTTGAAGAGGTGGTAACAGGATTGTTCAACAATGCTCCCGATACTATGAGTCTGCGTGATGCCCTGTCGGAAATTAACGAACTGACAAGGCATGAGACTAGTATAAGAACGATTGTTCCGTTGAGGACATCGTCGTTGAGCAGACGCGAACCGTCGGCAAGCACTATTCCATGACCGACAAAAGCCGCGGCAAGGGTTGCCGCCGCCTGCGAAGTGCTCAAACCGAACATGAGCCCCTGTTCGTTCCACGACATGCGATAACGCTTCGCTACAAGGAACGATGCGAGCCATTTTCCGACAAGAGCGGTTATAATCATTACAGCCGCAACCATCAGCGAACCTCCGCCATTGAAAAGCACGCGTATGTCAATCATCATACCCACACCTATAAGGAAATATGGGATAAAAATGGCATTGCCCACGAAATCGATACGTCGCATCAGAGGCGACGAGTGCGGGATGAGCGGATTCAGTACAAGACCGGTGATGAATGCTCCGAGTATTCCTTCCATACCCACAAGCTCCATCATGCCTGCACCAAGGAACAGCATCATCATAACAAAAATGTACTGTATGACGCTGTCGTTATAGTTGCGGAAGAAGTAACGTGCTATGCGCGGGAAAACGAATGTTATTATAGCTCCTATGGCAAGAAGTTTAAGCAACATGAAGAGCACAAACCACACATCGGCCTTTCCCGTAAAAGTGCCGGCAATTATTGCAAGCACAAAAAGAGTAAGTGTATCGGTTATCATTGCACCGCCTACCACAAAGTTCACGCAACGCAGACGCGAAAGACCATAACGTGCCACAATGGGATAGGATATGAGTGTGTATGACGCATACATACTTGCCAGAAGCAACGCGGCAATGAAATCGAACTTAAGAATGAAGATATTGGCTGCCAAGCCAAGTACTATAGGGATGGCAAACACTGCCAGTCCCATAAGAAGCGCACCGTTTCTTGACTGTTTCATCTCCTGCATGTTCACCTCCAGGCTGGCAAGGAACATTATATAGTACAAGCCTACCTTGCCGAAGAGTTCGAAACTGCTGTCGCGCTCAAGAACATTAAAGCCGTTGGGGCCTATAAGAAGACCTGCCAATATCATTCCTATGATATGTGGCATGCGCAACCTGTTGAACAGCAGGGGTGCAAAAAGAACAATACATAATACACCCAAAAATATCCATGTCGGTTCCGTTACAGGAAATATTGAACTGATATTCATAAGATGCATTATGTATTGTTATACAATGTTACGGGGTGTTACCAAGCGTATGACACACCGAGTGTGAAGAGTTCCTTCAACTGCCAGAACTTCCAGTTCTCGTGCGCAGCAACGCTGTCGTCGAAGCGTGCATTCAGCATCAGTGAAGCTGTGAAATACTTGCTGAGAGCAACATTGAACTTTGTCTCCCACTGGAAGAATGCTCTGTGGTAGTCGGTATAGTACTCAAGACGTGAATAAACGTCGAGGAACGATGTCAACTGGTATGTCGGGATTGTTACGACAAGCTGTGTACCGAAGTCCTGCTTGAAGTGCTTTGTGCCAAGGCCATAAGCCGCGGTCAACTCATCGTGGTATACATAACGGAAGTTGTAACCCGAGAATGGAGCAAGATAAACCTCAATCTTGAAGTTGCCGAGATCGGGCTTATAGTTCAAACCGATTGAAGCATTTGCATCAAGTGGTGAGATAAACGCCGACTGCAGAACATCGTTGTTGTAATATGGCAATGACTGAGACTCTGCCTTTACCTTAGCCGCCAAATCAAGAGACTTCACCAACTTGTAACCGAATGTAGACTCAAGACGCAACTTGTCGGTATTTGTCTTGATTCCGAGTTTTGAATCGCTCTCGTATGTTGCGAAACCAAGGTCGAAGTCAAAATGGTTTGTCCAGCTGATGCGGTCCTTGTCATCGTAATTCAAATCGAGGTCGACTGTTGCAAGCATTGCATAGTAGTTCTTTTCACCACCCTGATACCAGTTGTCTGAGATGAAACTCTGTGTAAAGGTCAATGATGTACGGCCTGAGAACTTCCAATAGTTTGGTTTTACAACAGTTGTCTTCATGCCACCCACAACATCCTCGGGCATTACACCACGGTTGATATTAAGGTTAAGACCTGTAATCTGAGGTTTGTAGTTTACAACAGACTTTTCGTTGCGCAGCTCATTCTCGGTCATTGCAACATGTGCAGGAGCCTCCTTGTACAAATCGAGCATAAGTGCGTCGATAGCCTCGGTGCGCTGTTCGTCCATTGAAAGAGGCTCATTTTCCTCTGATTCGGTTTCGGGATTGAATGCCTTCTCAATTACAGAATTATAGAGAACCGGTGTTGTGAACACTCTGGCATATACAGGATTGGTCTTTTCCTCTTCGTAATCAGAAGAGACATTCTGCCATTTTTCAACTAGTTCATCTATTTTCAGATTGTAATAGTCCACGATTTCCTGGTTGTCCTGTGCTTTTACACCGGTAACAACAAAAGAAATCAACATCAAGAAGAATAATTTTGTTTTCATAGTGTTTGATTTACTTTAATTTTGGCGCGAAGATAATAATATATTTTAACTGATTTATAAAATAAGTGTAATTTTAACAGTAAAATCGGTTTTGTTGACTTTTTTACATGCATAAGCCAACACTTTTAAAGTTATTTTTATTATCTTCGCACGATTTTTACAGAACCACGATTACTTACAATTTTATTTTATACAGGAAACATGGACAAAAGAAGCATTATCGGATATATCCTCATTGGTGTTGTGCTCATAAGTTATTTTGCTCTGAACCGCCCGAGCCAGGCTGATATGGAGGCACAGAAACACTACAGGGATTCTGTTGCATATGTAGAGCAGGTAAAGGAGCTTGAAAGACAGAAAGTCGAAATGGCAGAACTTGCCGAATTCGAGAAACAGAAGAACGATACCACAGACCTCTTTTTCAATGTACTCAACGGCAAGAACGAGACCGTTGTATTGTCGAACAACAATGTAAATATAAACATTTCCACTCTCGGTAGCCGTGTAACATCGGTTTCCCTTAAGGACTACAAGGACCAGAACGGCGGAGACGTTGTACTTTTCGACAGCAACGACAAGTTGAAGAACGGCAAGGGCAACAACACGCTCAATTTCACATTCGAGAGCAAGCAGGGCTACAAGAACATCAACACAGCACAGCTCTACTCCACTCCAATTGCAAAGACCGACAGCTCTGTAACAATGCGTCTTGCCTTTGCGGCCGACAAATACATTGATTTCCAATACAGATTGCGCAAGGACAGCTATATGCTCGACCTATACATCGACGCGCACAACATGGAAGATATTCTCAGCAGCAAGAAGGATATTGAAATCGACTGGCAACAGCTTGCACGCCAACAGGAGCCAGGATACGACTTCGAACAGCGTTACACAAGCCTTACATACAAGCCGGTGGACGACGACTCCGACTACCTGAGCGAAATGAAGGACGAGAGCGAGAAACTTACCGAACCTATAAGCTGGGTGGCATACAAGAACCAGTTCTTCTCTTGTATAATGATTTCGGGTGAAGAGTTCAACAACGTGGATATCGCATCAAAGAAGATTAACGAGGGCGAAGGCTATCTTAAGGATTTCGCAACAACGATGACCACTCCTTTCGACCCGACAGGCAAACAACCCACAGCGTTGCAGTTCTACTATGGTCCCAACAAATTCAACATACTCTGCGAGAGCAGCGAAATGGCAATAAACCCCGACAGTGATCTTGAGCTAGAGGAGATTATCTATTTCGGTTGGCCTATTGTACGCTGGATAAACCGCTATTTCATAATGTATCTGTTCGACGGTCTTTCAAGCCTCGGACTCAACATGGGTATTGTACTTATCCTGCTCACTCTCATTGTAAAGGCGTTTGTATATCCGTTCACAAAGAAATCGTACATCTCTTCGGCAAAGATGCGTGCCTTGAAACCATACATCGATGAGATAAACAAGAAATATCCGAAACAGGAAGATGCGCTCAGAAAGCAACAGGAGACAATGGCGCTCTATTCAAAATATGGAGCAAGCCCCATGGGTGGCTGTCTGCCTATGCTCATTCAGATGCCTGTATTCATCGCTCTGTTTAACTTTGTGCCAAATGCCATTGAATTGCGCCAGCAGAGTTTCCTATGGGCACACGACCTTTCGGCATACGACGCCCTGATAAGCTGGGAAAAACCAATCTGGTTACTCGGCGACCACATAAGCATCTTCTGCTTGCTGTTCTGCGTAACACAGATACTGAACACATACTACACAAGCAAGATGCAGCCTTCAATGGGTGGCAGCCCCGAGATGGAACAACAGCAGAAGATGATGCGCTGGATGATGTACCTGATGCCAATCATGTTCTTCTTCATGTTCAACAATTACTCTTCGGGATTGAACTTCTACTATTTTGTATCTACATTGGTTAGCGTATTCATGTTCATTTACATGAGAAAGACAACAAATGAGCAGGAACTTCTCAAGAAGATGGAAGCATATGCCGAAGCCAACAAGAACAACCCCAAGAAGCAGAACAACATGATGTCGCGCCTCGAGGCATTGCAAGAGCAACAGAAGAGATTGCTCGAAGAGCAGGAGAGAATCAGGAACCAGAGAAAGAACAAGAACAAGTAAATAATAGATAAAATGGGATTATTCAATTTTTTCAAGAAAAAAGATAGCGGTAGCCGCGTTGGCGGTATGGAGGATTTCATGACTCTTATCCGCGTATATTACCAGTCGGTATTGGCAGCGAATCTTGGTATCACCAACATTGGTATGCTCCCCGACCTTGCAACATTCAAACGCACTCTTAAAGTTGCCACACAGAACAACAAGTTGGGTGTTGCTGAACGAGCACGTTGCAAGAAGATGCTTGAGCAGTTATACGGCATGAACGATATCTTCTTCAAGGAGATTGACTCTTCAATAAAGAAGAACTGCAAAAAGATGCAGGACGTTCAGCCCTATCTGTTCGCATTCCAGGGTTTCAGCAACGACCTTATGATGCTTGTAGGCAACCTTATGAAATGGAAGTTCCGTGTACCGGGATTCATGCACAAGCTATTGCGCGGCATGACAGAACAGGTTATAAACGACATTCTCACAAAGAACAACTGGAAGGACGAGGCAACATTCCGCACCGTATATTCAATACGTAACTACAAGGAAAAGCTCGGTTACTCACAGGCTTGGATGAGCGAGTATGTATTTAAGATTGTAACACTTGCAAAAAAAGAGCCACGTCCACAGGCTGAGGATATGGACAAAAAATAATTTTCAAGCTCCGGCATTATGCCGGGGCTTGAAAATTTATAATACAACCGACCATGCTTGAATTCAAACCCATAACAATCGAAACGGTAGAAGAGCTGTTGCCCTTTGCAAAAGAGCAACAGACACGCTCGTGCGACTACACACCGGGCAACCTTGTCATGTGGGCAAGATTCATGAATTACAAGTATGCTATATCGGACGACACCCTATTCATAGAGTGCAAGTCGCAGAGCGACCTGCAAAGCGAAGCATATCTTGCTCCAATAGGCAAGATGAGCCTGAGCGAATCTGTTGCATTGTTGCAGGCACACTGTAACGAAACAGGGAAAGAGCTACGCCTTACAGCAGTTCCGCAGGAATTCGTTACCGAATTACAAGGGCTTCTTCCCGATTTTGAATGCACAGAACTGGAAAACTGGAGCGATTATGTCTACGACATACAGAAACTCTCCACCCTGCAAGGCAAGGCACTGAACAAGAAACGCAACCGCTACAACAAGTTCATAGCAGAACAACCGTCATATTCATACAGCAGATGCACGCATAACGACATAAAGGATGTCATAAATTTCCTTGCAGCAAACAGAGAATGTCAACACAACCGCGAGGACAACATGCGATGCTACGAACAATGGCAATGCATGGCAACCGTCAGAAACCTTCTCAAATACGAACAGCCTGCAGGCATCATACGCATCAACGGGAAAATAGCGGCATTCACGCTTGGTGAAATTTTTGGCGACACCCTTTTTGTACATATCGAAAAAGCCGACCACAATATCGCAGGCGCAAGCGAAGCAATAAACCGCATGTTTGTGAACGACATACTCTCGCAACATCCCGAACTTGTATACGCCAACCGCGAAGAGGACCTGGGCGACCCTGGTTTGCGTCAGGTTAAGCGTGCATACAACCCAGTAATGATGATACAACGTTACGAGATGTACAAAAAGTAACAGTTTCGCAAACTAAGCCAACTCCTTACGCAGTTTTTCCACCAACAGCGGAACACCAACAGCACCACGCTCCTTTATATGAGTCAAAGGATTGCAAATCCTTGACGTATCAGGCGTTCCCGGGTCAACAAGATAGATAGGAACTTCATTGTTACGCACAAAATAGACCAACGATGCGGCAGGATAAACAGCCAACGATGTACCCACCACTATAAGTATATCCGCCACCTCTACAATCCTGCTTGCCAGGTTGAACATAGGTACATCCTCTCCAAAGAAGACAATATGCGGACGCAATAACGCTCCATCCTCGCCACGTTCATCCAGACTCTGTTCCCAACCGTCGTTTATATCATAGATAAGTTCCGGATTCTCCTGTGAACGCAATTTCATAAGTTCACCGTGGAGATGCACCACACGTGTCGAACCTGCCTGTTCGTGGAGATTATCCACATTCTGCGTTATCACACATACATCAGCCCACTCCTCCATTTCAGCAATGGCAATATGTCCCTTATTGGGTTTCTTGGTCAAAGACTCCTTGCGTCGCAAGTTATAGAATTCTATCACTTGCGCTCTATTATTCTTCAATGCCTCGGGTGTACATACATCCTCTATGCGGTAGTTTGCCCAAAGACCGTCAGCATCGCGGAATGTTGCTATGCCACTGTCGGCACTCACACCGGCACCTGTAAAAACTACAATCTTTTTCTTCTGTTCCATAATCAATGTCCTATATTTGAAACCATTACTGAAATCAAGCGCAATATAGCATTTTTATTCCGTACTGCATTTAAACTGTTGAAAAATATTTATCTTTGAAAAAGAATACAAGCAGACAATATTATATAATATACCAACAACCGAAAGACACCCTTTAGAGCCATTCCTGCCAAAGAATGCAAAAATCCTGATGCTCGGCAGTTTTCCACCACAGCCGTCACTCTTTTTCTTTGTGGAACAGAACGATTATTCAACTTTTTTCATACATTTGCCATACAAGTAATAAACAACGCAAATATGAAAAGACTCATGCTCCTCACATTGCTTTCAGCAATGACATTACTGGCCAATGCACAGGACAAGACCATCATCATAACCGAGAACGGCCGACCATACACCAACCAGACATGGTTCTATTCAGGAAAAGGGAAGGCTTTGCAAGAGGACAAGATAAAGAAGCATTGGAACCAGGAGGAAAGGAGAATTACTTCGGCGGCCTACACAAAGAATGGTTGGTTCGTCACAATGGCTAAAAACACGGGGATAGGAAAGCAGACATACAAATACTCCACCTCGTGGCCCGAAGATTGGATAAAGGAGAAGTGGAACGAAGACTACAGAATCACATCCATATCAAGAGGAAAAGATAAATGGCTTGTAGTAATGTCCAAAGGGCACGACTACTGGATGCAGTGCTATCGTCGGGACGAATTGTCAAACATAAAGAGTTGGATAAAGCACAATTGGGACAAAGGATATTACATCACCAATGCCACTTATGACGGAGCCTTGTGGACTGTGGTAATGAGCCAGACCAAAGAATTCACATCACAGGGTTATTTCCTTGCCGACAATTACGACAAGATGGCGGCAGAAATAAGGGAGGATGTATGGGGTAATGACCTTTGCATTCACCTGATTGAATCCGACGGCGATGATTTCTTTGTAGTATATGGCAGACACAACGATTGCGACAATTCACAGAATTACTCTGTAAACAATTCAAACATAAGCAAATACATCAAGAAGAGATGGGATAATTCATACCACATCACATACATAGGTGGCGGTTCGGCCAACCAGAACACAAAACCGCACCCATGCAGCGGCGCCACAGGCATGCGCACCGGGGAATTATATTATAGAAACGACAATTATCAGGTAGGGGATTTCAAGTTCTACTATACGAACGGCAAATATATGGTCGAGACAAGCCTGAGCGGAATGGCTCACAAGCATGCCGTCCGCTACATCCTGCATGGAGAAACAGACGATTCCTACATATTCCGCCAATGCATATTGCACGACAACGGCAGAATGGAATTACCCATTCACACACCACAAATGACAGTATCAAAAGATTGGAGCCGTATTGTCATTGAAAAGACCATCTTCGGCAACGGTATCATTCTGACCGAGGAGATTACACAATCGGAATACGACAAGATTAACCAGACAAAGGACATTTATCCCCAACAATAACCGCAAGCCCATTAAAATAGCCAATCAAGACAAGCATAAAACAACCATGAACAATATAAGCGAAAGACACCCTTTAGAGCCATTCCTGCCTGCAAACGCAAAAATATTGATGCTCGGCAGTTTTCCACCGCCACGGGCACGGTGGAGCATGGAATTCTTTTATCCTAACTGGATAAACGACATGTGGCGAATTTTCGGTTACATCTTTTATAATAATAAGCACCATTTCGAAATAAAAGGCGAGAAACGCTTTTGCAAAGAGAGTATAGAACAATTCTGCCACGAGAAAGGCATTGCGCTGTACGACACCGCCAGCGAGGTTGTACGCTTGAAGGACAATGCTTCGGACAAATTTCTTGATGTGGTTACTGTCACAGACATATTGGCGTTATTGGAACAGATTCCACATTGCACAGCTATTGTTACAACCGGAGAAAAAGCCACCGATGTTATAACACATACATTCGGTTGTGAGAAACCTGCTGTAGGCTGCATGTCAAAAATAATTGCAAACGGGAAAGAGTTGCATTTCTGGCGTATGCCGTCATCATCAAGAGCATACCCTCTGGCATTGGAGAAGAAGGCGGAAGCATACAGAATTATGCTTATGGCAGAGGATGTTTAAGTGTAAAAAAACATCTTCGTCGTAAAAAAAACAACAAAGTTTTTACTTTGTCAAAAAAACTATATATATTTGTATATTGATTGTTGTATTATGACAGAGAACGACAGAACTATTATTGCGAACTTTGAAGAGAAACTACACCGCCTTGTTTTTGAATACAAGCAGAAAAAAGAACGCAATAAGGAACTGACAGCAACACTCCAACAGAAAGAAAATACACTCAAAGAGTTGGAACAGCGCTGTATCGCACTCGAAAAGAGTTACGACAATCTTAAGCAAGCGAAGATATTGAGTCTCAGCGACAATGCTGTAAACGAGACCAAAGAGAAAATATCCAAGCTGGTGCGTGAAATTGACCGTTGCATCGAGTCGTTGAAAAAATAGAACACCTTTGCATATGGAAGATAGAAAATTGGTAATTAACCTTATAATTGACGGCATTGCATATCCGCTTACCGTAAAGGCAAGCGAAGAACCATACTACAGACAGGCTGCACGTTTGGTAAACAATACGCTGTCGCTATATAAAGAGCTTTTTACAGGCGAAGAAGGAGTTCGCGTAATGACCATGGTTGCCCTTGACATTGCGTTCAACTCTGTTAAAGGGGAGAACAACAGCAATCCTGTTGAACTCATGCGTAAGATAAACGAATTGACACGCCTTGTAGAAAACACATTAGAGGACTGATTATACCTTGACAATTTACAATTTCACGCATTGCAACAAAGGCAAACAGGTTTCCTGTTGCCCTGACGGCAATGCGTTTTATTATATATAAAATTTATAACTATATGGACATCAAAACATTAATCATTGGATTGGCAGCCCTTGCAATAGGTTTCGTATGCCAATATTTGATAAACAGATTCGGTTTGAAGGCAAAGCGTCAGCGTATAATCGACGATGCGCACAAAGAGGCCGAGGTAATCAAAAAGAACAAGTTGCTGGAAGTAAAGGAGAAATTCCTGAACAAGAAGGCAGAACTTGAGAAAGAGATTTCGCAGCGTAACAACAAGATTCAGCAGGCTGAACACAGCCTTAAGCAGCGCGAGGTACAGTTCAACCAGCGCAACGAAGACCTTCAGCGTCGCAAGAACGAACTTGAAACCTTGAAGGACAACCTTGATGCGCAGAAGAACGTATTGGAGCGCAAGCAGGAAGAACTTGACAAGTTACATGCACAGGAGCGCGAAAAGCTCGAGAGCATCAGCGGTCTGTCGGCAGAAGAGGCAAAGGAACGCCTTGTGGAGTCTCTGAAAGAGGAGGCAAAGAGCGAAGCGGCATCATACATCAACGATATCATAGACGATGCAAAGATGACTGCAAACAAAGAGGCAAAGAAGATTGTAATCCAGACAATACAGCGTGTTGCTACCGAAACAGCAATCGAGAACTCTGTTACAGTATTCCACATTGAAAGCGATGAGATGAAGGGACGTATCATCGGTCGTGAAGGACGTAACATCCGTGCACTCGAGGCTGCTACAGGTGTAGAAATTGTTGTAGATGACACACCCGAGGCAATTGTTTTGAGCGCATTCGACCCTGTACGTCGCGAGATTGCACGCCTTGCACTCCACCAGCTTGTTGCTGACGGACGTATACACCCCGCACGTATTGAAGAGGTTGTGGCAAAGGTAAAGAAACAGATTGAGGAAGAGATTATCGAAACAGGTAAGCGCACCACAATAGACCTTGGTATCCATGGTATGCACCCCGAGCTTATCCGTATCATAGGTAAGATGAAATACCGTTCATCATACGGTCAGAACCTGTTGCAGCACGCACGCGAAACTGCCAACCTTTGTGCTGTGATGGCCGCCGAACTTGGTTTGAACCCCAAGAAGGCAAAACGTGCCGGACTATTGCACGATATTGGTAAGGTACCCGATGAGGAGACCGAATTGCCACACGCAGAGTATGGTATGAAGATTGCCGAGAAATATAAGGAGAAAGCAGATATCTGCAATGCCATCGGTGCTCACCACGATGAGGTGGAGATGACTAGCCTTATTGCTCCAATCGTTCAGGTTTGTGATGCAATCTCTGGTGCACGCCCCGGTGCACGTCGCGAAATTGTTGAGGCATACATCAAGCGTCTGCACGACCTTGAGCAGCTTGCAATGTCATACCCCGGCGTTACCAAGACATACGCTATCCAGGCTGGTCGCGAGTTGCGCGTAATCGTCGGTGCAGACAAGATTGACGACAAGCAGACCGAATTGCTGTCGGGCGAAATTGCAAAGAAGATTCAGGACGAGATGACTTACCCCGGACAGGTAAAGATCACTGTAATCCGCGAAACACGCGCAGTAAACTACGCAAGATAAGATATTGCTATCAGTTTGCTAATGCTCCACAAAAAAGACTTCTCAATATATTGAGAAGTCTTTTTTGTGGAGCTAGAGGGAGTCGAACCCTCGTCCAAACAGGGAAACAATATGCTTTCTACACGCTTAGTCATCGGTAAGATTTTCGAGCGTAGGCAAGACC
>JAEIGA010006975.1_pt1 | contig 17176 bp, 16 predicted proteins | sample 9270691 | NCBI WGS metagenome assembly JAEIGA01 (sample SAMN17057246, study PRJNA624740) | gut metagenome | biome: biome; isolation source: fecal sample | host: Bos grunniens | place: China: Xizang | collected 2019 | reverse complement strand
CGGTGAATACATCATATTATGTTATGAGAGTATATTCACCTGATGGCAGTATGAAACAGGTAGAGGTTAAGGATCCTGTTGAGGGTGTATATGATATTCCTGTTGTGTTTGCTCTTGATGAGACTACGGTGCTTTTCCCTGCTGCAATGAATAGGGATTATAAATACTTCAAACTCGATTTGAACACATGTGAATTGACAGAAGTTGATTCAGCTGATTATTCATGGATTGAACTTGACCAATTCAAATCAATATTCAATGGCTCTGACGGAAATGTATATTTCACAACAACACAGGGAATATCTAAGATTGATTTCAAGAACAAATCAGTTGAAGAATATATGAATTATAGCAGCAGTAGTGTAAATATGAATTACACATCAAGTCTCAAGATTGCTGATTTCTCTGAAGATAAGATCCTCCTTGGTGGCAGATACTGGTCCTCGAATATGTTTGAGTCCCAATATGTCAGCGACTTTGTGATAATCGAGCTGACAAAAGCTTCTAAGAATCCGCATGCAGGGAAGACGATAATGGAGCTTTATATTCCAAAAGGCGAAATGAACGAAATAATATCTGATTCCATAATCAAATTTAACGAGACTAATAAAAAATACTATATTCAGGTAACTGATCGTTATAACGCAAGCAAATATATTGATTATGGTGTTGGAACGATAACCAGCGATGATGATTATGAGTCAGTTTATATGAATGCAGACTCGCAAATGAGTTATGAACTTGCCATGGATATCATGAATGGTGAAGGCCCGGATATTCTTATGAACACTAGCGGATTAGGTCAGCTTAATAATGATAATTATCTTGTGGATCTTTCTCCATATTTAACAGATCTTGATTCCGATAAGTATTTCACTAACATAATTGAAAAGGCGCATACAAACGGCAAGCTGTATCAACTCCCATTATCTTTCACTATTAAAGGAATTCAGACAGATCCTCAATATGCGGGCGGATCCGGCATTGGTTTTACGCCTGAAGAATATGAGGATTTATTATATGGTCCTTTGAATGGTAAAGACGTTATTGTATACGGACAGGCAATTTATTTTACAAAGCTCTTTAATGGTATGAGTGATGTCTTCATTAAAGATGGTAAAGTTGATCTCTCCGGTTCTGAATTTGAGCTTCTTGCTGAATATGTTAAGGAAAATGTTCAGGAAAACAGTAAGAAATGGCTTGACGAGGAAAGACCCAGGTCTGAAGAGGAAGACCAATCGCCCGGAAGAAATAAAACTGCATATTATTGTACGTGCCCGGGAATCAGCGGATATCTGGTTAAGAGGGCCAGGATAAATGAAGGAACAGCAATACTGGGAATTCCTTCTGCAGATGGACGCGGTCCGATGTTCGGATCTGATATATCAGTTGCAGTTTCCACACATGCTGTGAATAAAGAGGCGTGTATTGAATTTGTTAAGTTGCTTCTTTCTGATGAAGTTCAGGCAGAGTTGGCTCTGAGTGACAGATTTGTTTTGAACCGCTACGAGTTCAGAAATGTATGTGAGCAGGCGATTGAATACTACAATGATCCTGAAGTTCAAAGAAATGCATTTGATTATTCAATCGGAACAGATGTGTGGATCAATATCGAGTTTACAACGGACGATATTGAAACTCTTGAGAAGATTATTTTAAGCTGTTCAAAAATGGATTCACCGGATTCATCGATTAATCTAATTATTGCAGAAGAGATGCCGGCATATTTCTTAGGGCAAAAAGACTTAGCACCTGTTGTGAAGATCATGCAGGACCGAATGCAGAAAGTTTTGGATGAACGAGGTTAGTTGAATCTTAAGTTGTATAGTACGGATGCCAGAATCCGACTAGAGAAGGGTTGAATAAGTCCTTCGGACATAAGAACGCAAGGTCCCAACGAAAGAGTGTCCCCACACTTCGGGGCCTTGTTCCTTTTCTACCGATTTGTTATCTGTAAACTACAACGAAACAAGGTTAATAATGCAGATAACCACAAATAAAGTATTAGACAAGGCAAATATAGATAAGGGTATTTATGAGACACTTGTGCGCAGAGCCGCACTGATTTCCGGCAAATACAAATTGAAGAATTATATTCTGTTCTCTTTGAGCGGTTTCTCACAATGGGTTTCAGAGAAAGAAGATGACAAACTTATCCTGATAACTATCGAAGAATGTACCATCAAGAGAGCTGACGAGCTCATGTATGAGAATAAGCGGATCTGGAAAGAAAACAACGCCAGAAAATGATCTTTCATCAGCTGCATTGCAACCATTACGCAATTTGAGGAGGCAAGCCTTGCCGACACATATCGTATCGTTAATATGTAGGTTATAATAGCACTTATGATTTTGGGTTTTAGACCCGCAATAGGAGTGTTTATGAAAGTATTGAAGAAGATTCTTAAAACTCTGCTGATCATCGTTATCATCTTAGTCGTCCTTTTTGCGGTATTGCTCGTATGGCTTACTGTTGTCGAATATAGGCCGGAAGATCGCGAGACAGTTACAGTTGAAGCTTTAGGCGGAGGTGCCAAATCACTGGCAACAGGTGATTCCATCAAGATAGTTGCATGGAATATGGGCTATGGTGCATTGGGCGATAATGCAGATTTCTTTATGGACGGCGGCTCAATGGTATATACCGCTGATGAGGCGAGAGTAAGAGAGAACCTTGATGCTATGGTCAGCGAGGTTAAGGCTCAGAATCCGGATATCGTTTTACTTCAGGAGATCGATATTAACAGCAGCAGAAGTTATTACATCGATGAGTCTTCTTATTTTGATAATCTTGGTTATAACAACATGGTTTATGCCAACAACTTCAAGGTTGCATTTTTCCCGTTCCCGATTCCGCCTTACGGAAAGATCGATTCAGGAATTGCAACTTATTCAAGTTATGCGACAACTTCTGCTGAAAGAATTCAGCTGCCTTGTCCTTTCAAATGGCCTGTTAAAACAATCAATCTGAAGAGATGTGCTCTTGTTTCCAGAATTCCTGTAGAAGGTGGTAAGGAACTTGTTATCGTAAATCTTCACCTCGAGGCTTATGATGACGGCGTCGGCAAGGCTGCTCAGGCTAAGATGCTCATGGATATTTTGGATTATGAAACATCGCTGGGTAATTATGTAATTGCCGGAGGCGATTTCAACCAGTCCTTCTCCAACGTTCAGTGTAACTATCCGGTATATTCTGAACAGTGGCAGCCTGCAGCTATGGATGTAAGTATCTATGAGAGCAATTGGCAGTTCATTATGAACAATGAGATTCCTACATGCAGATCACTTTATGCTCCGTTGGTAGGAAATGAGAATACTCTGCAGTACTATATGATCGATGGTTTCATTATTTCGAAAAATATAACTGTCGATTCATATGAGATCCGTGATCTGGGATTCGTAAACAGTGATCATAACCCTCAGGTTATTACAGTAACTCTTAATTAATTCATATAACAAATCTGAACACCAACAAAAAACCTCCCCCAAAACGGGGAGGCTTTTTGCGTGCTTCGCTTTATGGATAAGAGGTTTATGATGTCCGATCACCCTTGAGACAGGCTCATAAGTTCTCTATTAAGCGGAATTAATTACTCGTACTGATCGAATCCGACTGTATCAGCAACTTCCTCAATGTAGCTGTTGTGCTGTGAAACAGAAACAGTAGCAACATTAGCTGCAGATAAATACTTTGATACACCGAAAACGAGTACGCCTGCAAGAATTACGATGATTGCGATTACCAATACCATTTCTACGAGTGTGAAACCTTTACGTGACTTAACTACCTTTTTCATAATATGACCTCCCCCGATTTAGGATCACTACCTTACGAAACAAATATATCACAATTAGTTCACAAAGTGTTCATATTTTTCATAATTTTTCCAATTTTGTGCGTATTGCCAATCACCAAAATGGGTTTTTGTGCATGTTGTGGCGAAAATGACGATAAACCGCTTGGTTAAGCGGTTTGTTACAGGCTGGTGTCAGCAAAATCGGGGGTGAGTAAAAAAGATATAGAATATTAATACCAGAAATATTAAATGTGGTTTATTAACAAACACGTTAACAAATTGTTAATAAACCAACCTCCCGGCTTCGTAAAGTTCTGATTGTCAAAGAAGTTAAAACAAGGTATACTTTCAAAGTTCAAATTTCGGATGATTAGCTCAGCTGGCTAGAGTACATGCTTGACGTGCATGGGGTCACAGGTTCGAGCCCTGTATCATCCACCATACCAAAGACGATTGGAAGTTGTTCCGGTCGTCTTTTTCTTTTATCACGCAGGGTTATAATGTATGGAAATATAATTTAAATATGTATTAGAAGATAAGGTTTATGAATAAGACTGATTTGGTAAAGGATAGTTATATAAAATATCAGGGTTCAACATTTTATATGGCCAGGGAAGACCGCGAGGCTTATGAGCAGTATAAATCTTTGAATCCGGGTCAGGATCTTCTCGGTAAATGGGATGAGGAAATCCTCGAAGACCTTTTTGCAAAGCTATGGAAAGATGAAACCAATGTCTGGTATATACACAGTTCGATTATCAGGGTTCTGAACAGAAGATATGTTGATCTGAATTACTGGGTGTCACGTCTTTTGGATGAGATGGAGAAAATGACTGAACTGGATAAGATGAATAAGATAATCATCATAGAGACCATGAGCGGACACAACAGCAAAGAGGATAAGGGCGGTGTGCATCTGATTTGTTTATATACTGACCTGGAAGAACGCATGGTTAAGGTCATGAATGAACTGAAGAGTTTCTATTGTGATGATTATGACAATCTGAACGAGATGGGATGGAATAATATTGTAGACCGACATTTATGTGCAGTTAACGATTATGTCAGGGCATATAAGAAATTCGGAAAACTCAAATTGAGTACGCTGTAAAATCATATTTCGAAGAGGTTAATATGAGCGACAGAGAAAGACTTCAAAAACAGATTGATTTCATAAAAGAAATCGACAAAGAAAAAATGATCAAGCGCCAGAGCTATCTTACCGATTGTGAAACTCATGAGAATGATGCTGAACATGCATGGCACATGGCGATAATGACATTGCTGCTCAAAGAGTATGCAAATGAAGAAATAGATGTATTAAAAACAGTTACCATGCTGCTGATCCATGACCTCGTTGAGGTATATGCAGGCGATACTTATGCTTACGATGAGGAAGGAAAGAAGACACAGGCAGAACGCGAAGCAAAAGCAGCGGATAAGCTCTATGGCATCCTTCCTGAAGATCAGGGTGAATATTTTAAATCAATCTGGCTCGAGTTCGAAGAACAGAAAACACCCGAGGCTAAATTTGCCAGAACTATGGACTGTTTCCAGCCTCTCATGCTGAATGATGCTACTAACGGAAGGGCATGGAAAGAGCATGATGTAAGACGCAGCTGGGTCATGAACAGAAATAAAAATACTCGCGCGGGTTCGGAGGAACTCTGGCAATTCGCGAAAGAAAACTTCATCGATCCTAACGTTGAGAACGGAAATATAATTGACGACCGTGAAGAAAAGTAATCATCCGTCTATTTGACCTTTATATTCCTGTCGAATTATAATTAGTTACCCTTTATAGGAATAAGAGGAGGAAAATAGATGAGCAAGTTTTGCCCTAGATGCGGAACTCAGGTCATTGATGAAGCGAATTTTTGCATGAAGTGCGGTTTTGATTTCCGCGCGGTGGAATCTGATTCAGCAGCCACACCTGCTCCTGAAAAGACACAGACTAATACACAGCCTCAGTCACAGCTACAGAACTCCCAAAAGGGATACCCGTGGGTTCAGAATTCAGGCTTTGTAAATCCTAATCCCGTGGCAGGTTATGAGACATATAATCCGACCTTCCACTGCAGATGTGAGTATTGCTACTTTGAGTTTGATTACCATACATACGATTTAGGTCACAGAGCATGGTATCCTCACGGATTCGTTTATTGTCCGCGCTGCCACAGACCTTTGAGACATAAACTTGAATACGAAGTAATAACAAATGTTAAGCCGTCTCAGTCTGATGCATCGACTGAAAATCCGGATTAAGTCACAAACAGGCCGCTTCTAATTTGGAGCGGCCTGTTAATTGGAAATATAACTTCTTATATGATAATTTTGTATAACGATGGCAATAGATAAGAGTAAGACAGATCTGATAAAGGCTAAATATGAAGAGCTCACCGGAACATTAAGTGATCCGGCAGTAGCTTCACGCCCTGAGGAATATACAAAGTATTCAAAAGAACTCGCATCCCTTAATCCGCAGGTCGAAGCTATTAAGAGTTACGAAGCCTGCGAAAAGGAAATAGAAGGAATACTTACGCTCTTAGAGAGCGGTGATTTAGGCGGCGATGACGAGATGAGAAGTCTTGCCAATGCCGAACTGGCAGATGCAAAGGAAAGACTGTCAGAACTGGAAAAAGAACTGATGATCTATCTGACTCCCGGTGATCCGAGAGACTCCAGATCTGTAATCCTTGAGATCAGGGCAGGTGCCGGCGGAGAAGAATCTGCGCTCTTTGCTTCTGACTTATTTAAGATGTATAAGGGCTATTCTGCATTGAAAGGTTTTGATGTCAGCATAGTTGATATGAGTCCTACCGAACTCGGCGGATACAAAGAAATAGTAGCCGAGATAGACGGTCCGAGAGTTTATTCCAGGATGAAGTTTGAGAGCGGAGTTCATAGAGTCCAGAGAGTTCCTGTAACTGAATCAGGCGGCAGGGTTCATACATCAACTGCAACCGTCGCAGTTCTGCCGAAGGCTGAACCGACCGATGTCGAGATCAATCCGAATGATCTTAAGATCGACCGTTTCAGAGCATCTGGTGCAGGCGGCCAGCACATCAATAAGACATCTTCTGCTATAAGAATTACACACCTTCCGACAGGCATGGTTGTTACATGTCAGGACGAGAGATCGCAGATTCAGAACAAAGAGAAGGCGATGGAAGTATTGCAGAGCCGCTTGTGGGCCATTGCGCATCAGGCTGACGTTGACAGACATAACGATGAGAGAAAATCGCAGGTAGGAACAGGTGACAGATCGGAGAGAATCCGCACTTATAACTACCACCAGGGCAGAGTTACTGATCACAGAATAGGCTTGACTCTATATAAACTCGACAGTATTCTTGCAGGCGATCTTGATGAGATAGTTGATGCATTAACACTTGCACAGGCAGCGGAAAATGCCGGTGGTAGTGAGGAATGATAAAGAGGTAAATATGGAACGCTCTAAATTGTATAAGAAAACATTACTTATAGATTCATCTGATGATAAAGCTATCAAGGATGCCGCTGAGCATCTGAGAAACGGTGAGGTAGTCGGGTTCCCCACAGAGACCGTTTACGGTTTGGGATGTGACGGCAGAAACGGTGATGCAGTAAAGAAAGTTTTCGAAGCGAAGGGCCGTCCTGCAGATAACCCCTTGATCTGCCATATCGGTGATAAATCACAGATCAGAGAAATTGTTTCCGAGATAACGCCTCTTGCCCAAAAGCTTATTGATGCTTTCATGCCCGGCCCGATTACGCTGGTTATGAAAAAGGCAGAATGCATAGCAGATGAGACTACGGCAGGCCTTGATACAGTCGGTGTCAGAATGCCTTCTAATCCTGTTGCAAATAAATTCCTGAAATATGCAGCAGTTCCTGTTGCCGCACCTTCTGCGAATCTGTCGGGAAGACCTTCTCCTACGAGTGCGAGATCTGTTCTCGAAGATATGGACGGATATATATACGCAATTATCGATGGCGGAGATTCCGAATACGGACTCGAATCTACTGTTGTTGACTGCACAGGAACAGATCCTGTTATCTTAAGACCCGGTGCAGTTACAAAGGCTGATATTGATGCGGTTTTGAAAGATAAGGAGGCTGTTATGGCTGGCAGTATTACTGATGGAGAAGCTCCGAAGGCACCCGGAATGAAGTATCGTCACTATGCGCCTTATGCCCAGGTGGAGATTATAAAAATGCCTGAAGGTACAAAGATTACTGGCGACAATGCAATCGGTACTGACGGTAAGATCGATAAGTCTGCTACTGAGCCCGTAGACCTCAAAAAGCTTTCTGATGACGAGGCAAAAGAATTAGTTAATATCGCAGCTCCTTTTATTTTAAGGTCCCGTGAGATACTCGCTGAAAATCCTTTCGCGAGGATCGGCCTTTATTGCGGAAGTGAGATAAAAGCTATGTATGACAAGATGAACGATAAACTCCTGTCAGCGCATACGGAGTTCTGTGTCTATGGAAATACCGTTGATGTTTCATGTGCTTCACATGGCCTGTTCGAAGGATTGAGATTCCTTGATGTACAGGAAGTAGATGTAATCCTGGCACAGGGTTTTGACGGCGAAGGATTATCAGTTGCATATATGAACAGGCTTGGCAAAGCTTCTGGTAAGAAAGAGGCGTTAACCCCCGGTATGCCTGCTCCTTCCAGACCCGCGAGAACACCGCTTCCTCTTGATGCATTTAAGGATACATATACTGCTTCTGTTTTGTTTGTAGATGACAACAATATCTCTTTGTCTGCATGTCTTGAAACACTTATGAGACGAATGATCGAGAAGAATGAACCGTATATCTCGAGCAAAGCAAGTGATACAGGTTTTGAAATCTATTGCGAATCCGCAGGCCTTACTGCTATGAACGGACTTGATCCCGATCCTGAGATGGAAAAGGCTGTAAAGGAACTTACAGGCCTTGGTATGGGATACGTTGAATCCAGAAGGGCAGACCCTGCGATCTATGACGACAATGACCTTATCCTGACTGTGAGGGATGAACAGGCATTTGAAATTACAAAGGCATTCCCTGAGATTAAGGATAAAGTATTCTCTTTATCAACATTTGCCGCTGCAAACGGACTGGTAATGAAGGATTCATCCGGAAGAGTAATGTCCATTTCTGTTCCAGATCCGTCAGGCGAGAACTATGAGACATATCTTCACACCGCGAGAGCACTCGGCGCATGGCTCGAACTGCTGTTCCCTTATATCCTGAAAGAACTCGGTGCTTCAAGGATCTGATAGCTTTTTAGGACAGCTTTTTTGAGAAATAGTCTCAAAGGCCCTATAAAAGTCTCAATCGTCTCCCAAAGGGTAGAATTTTAAACTTTGGGTTGTTAGAATCACATCAGTAAGAATTTGGCAGGGCATGAACGAAGAGAAGGCCTTTGGCTTAGTAAATGCTTGACTTTGGTTCCGTTGCTGTGTTATTCTTCACGTTGCCGTTTATAAATGGACGGCATCCTTGCTCGGTTTTGACCGGGCCGCAAAGTCCAGAAGGAGGTGAATGACATGGCAAACCAATATCGTTTGATCACAATCCTTTCCACTGCTAATGGTGAAGAGGGTATTGCTTCTCTTACTGACACAATTAAGGCTAAGATCGAATCAGGTGCTACGATTGACGCATTTGACGCAATCGGAACACGTGAGCTCGCTTACGAGATTGATGGTCAGAAGAACGGCTACTATGTTCAGACAGTATTTACTGCCGAGAGCGAATTTCCTAAGGAAATTGAGCGTGTTCTCAAGATTACTGACGGCGTTATTCGTTATCTCATTGTTCGTGTCGGTGAGTAATCACTTTTGACAGGAAGGTAACAGTAGATGAACAAAGTAGAATTAGTCGGAAGACTTACAAAGGACCCGGAAGTTAAGCTTACTTCCAACCAGACCCAGTTTTGCAACTTCACAATAGCAGTCGACAGACGCTTTAAGGATGCTAACGGCCAGAGACAGGCTGATTTCATCAATTGTGTTGCATGGCGTCAGACGGCAGTCTTTATCCAGAAGTATTTCCATAAGGGCAACCGCATCGGTTTGGTAGGAAGTATCCAGACAAGAAGCTACGATGATCAGAACGGACAGAAGAGATTTATTACCGAAGTCGTAATTGACGAGGCAGAGTTCGTAGAGTCATCCGCTGGCGTACCCGGTGACGGATATCGTCAGGAGCCTTCAGCACCCGCACAATCTTTCAATCCTCCCATGGATTCAGTTGCTGCCAGTGCACCTACAGCTCCCAACATGCAGATTGATGCACCTGTTGGTGGTTTTGATGAAGGACAGTCCGGTGAGCTTCCCTTTGAGATTTAATTTGTGAAGGAGAACACTCAAATGGCAGAAAATAGAGCACCCAGAGCCGGTGGTAGAGAGTTTGCCGGCGGTATGAGACAGAGAAGAACACGCAGAAAGGTCTGCAACTTCTGTGCTAATAAGGTTGAAGCTATCGACTTTATGGATGATGTCACACTCAAGAAGTACATTTCCGAGAACGGAAAGATCCTTCCTAAGAGAATGACAGGCACATGCGCAATCCATCAGCGTGAGCTTACAACAGCTATCAAGCGTGCGCGTCAGGTAGCACTTTTGCCCTACACGGTTCAGTAATCCGTTTTTAGGACAATGGTAGCCGTGATTAACAAAAATTACGCGAGCTACGTTATAATTTATAAAATGTAATAACAATCGGGCTCTCCCTGGGCATATAATATGTTCTTAGGAGATGGCCCGATTGTTTTAGTAAAAAGCAAAAGGGTAATAGCGGAGGTTGATTTATGAAGGTAATACTTCTTTCTGATGTAAAAAACGTAGGCAAGACAAACGAAGTCGTTAACGTAAGCGACGGATATGCGAGAAATTTCCTTTTTAAGAAGGGACTTGCCAAGGAAGTAACTTCCGCAAATCTTAACGAAGTAAAGCTTCAGACCGGTGCAAAGGCTGAGCATGAGCGCAGAGCATTGCTTGCGGCTCAGGAGAATAAGAAGATCCTCGACGGTAAGGTCTTCAGAGTTGTTGCCAGAGGCGGTGCTGACGGAAGACTCTACGGTGCTGTTACAGCTCAGGATATTTCTGACAGCCTTAAGAAGGAAGGATTCGACATCGATAAGAAGAAGGTAGTTATTTCCAATCCAATCAAGAATACCGGAATGTTTAAGACAAGAGTTAAGCTCCACCCCCAGGTATCCGCAGATATCAATGTTGAAGTAGTTACAGGCGCCTGAAAGACTTTGAGCATATATGGCAGACGATCTTTATTTGGACAATCTCATAAATCAGGGAACTGATAACAACGGCGATGTCGAAGTCGAGATGGCTTTGCTCTCGCTTTGTATGCGTAAGGATACAGCTGTTGTCCGTGCGGAGAACACTATCACGGAAGAAGACTTCACGGATATGCGTAACCGCACTATCTTCAGAGTTATCAGTGATATGTTCCTTGATAATGCAAAGATTGACAGGATTACTGTCTTCTCAGAATTGGAAAGACGCGGTCTTGCCGACAAGGCCGGCGGACAGAGATATGTTTACCGCGTTGGAGACCAGACAGCCGTTCAGTCTGCTATCGACAGTTATATTGCAGCGATCAGGGAGAGAAGTGACAGAAACAAGATCCTCAAGGTCGTCGATGATGTAAAAAAGAAGGCTATGAGCGGTGAAGCCCGCTCAGGTGAGATTGCCGATTATGCTATTAAATCGATCTCTGATTTAAGAGGTGTCAGCGATACCAAGGGTTTTGAGGGTATGCCTGAGATTCTTAAGCTCACAATGAACGACATCTATGCAGAGCTTAAGGATGACAATGCAGGCGGTAAAGTTAAACTGGGATTCCCGAGACTCGATTCAATGCTCGGAGGATTAAGACCCGGTTCACTTAATATCCTCGCTGCACGTCCTAGTATGGGTAAATCTGCTCTTGCTATTAATATGGCGGCTAATGTTGCTGCTAACCAGTATCCTGTAGCGATTTTTTCACTCGAAATGAGTAAGCAGGAAATTGCGACCAGACTTATGTCTTCGTCAATGAATAAGCCTGTAAGTGAGATCGTTTATTCACATAAGATGAGTGACAGCGACAGGAAGCAGATAGACAGAGCCCTTCAGATCCTTTCTGATTTCCCGATCTTTATCGATGATAATTCAGATACGAATCCTATCACAATGAAGACGAAGCTTACACAGCTTTTCGCAGATGAGAAGAAGAGACCGAGACTCGTTATCATCGACTATCTGCAGCTGATGACTATGCCTGCGGGTTCAGGCGGTAAATCCCGTAATGATGAAGTTACGGCTATTTCGAGATCACTTAAGCTTCTGGCAAAGGATTTCAATATTCCGTTCATTGCTCTGTCCCAGCTCTCCAGAGGAGCTGCACAGAGAGATGACCATACTCCGCAGCTCTCAGACTTGAGAGATTCAGGTGCTATCGAGCAGGATGCTGATACTGTTATGTTTATCGACAGACCTGATTACTATAAAAAGAAGGATGAAGAAGTTCCTTCGGACGATGAGAATGCTCCTCAGACAGTTAACTTCAAAGACGGAAATGAAGTTAAGCCTGCATTTATATATTTGTCGAAGAACCGTCACGGTAAGACCGGAAGGGATTCTGTTTGCTGGATTCCCAAGAAGACGATGTTCATCGAATATAACGAGAAGAATCCTGAAGATGACGGTGGCAGTGCCTACACAAGAACAGTAGACAGCGACACTGCTTCTCAGAATTACAATTTTGACAGCGTGACAACGGATGAGGCTCCGATTCCGGAACCTCCAATGCCTGGCAATGATGATGTTCCGCCGGAAACAAATGAGGGTGGAGATGATTTCTTTGCTCAGACAAATGATGATTTCCCGAGCGGGTTCTGATTTTGAGAGAAGATAAGACAAATCCTGATACAAACCAGATACTGGATAGAGTCCTTGAGTTTTCCAAGGATAAGGGCTTGTTTGAATGTGGAGCTGTTATTGTTGGAGTTTCAGGCGGCCCGGATTCGGTTTCATTACTGTATATTCTCAAGAGCTTAAGAGACAGAGGCGATATCAGTTGCGATATCGTTGCCTTTCACTGCAATCACCACTTAAGACCGGGAGTCTGTGATGATGAGGCAGAACAGGTAAGACAACTCTGCAAAGAATTAGGCGTTGATCTTAAGGTAATTGATTTTGACTGTTCAGGTTTTGCAGAACAGAACCGCATTTCGGAGGAAACAGCCGGCAGAGTCCTTAGATACGAAGCTTTCGAGCAGTATGCGGAAAAGCTCGAAGAGCAGGGTAAAAAGAACGTCCGAATCGCGATTGCCCACCACAAAGATGACGTCGCAGAGACCATGATGATGAACCTTTTCAGAGGTTCAGGTCTCGAAGGTCTGGTTAACCCCAAGAGCCGTAACGGAAGACTCATCAGACCGCTTCTATGTCTTAGGAAGAGCGAACTTATTGGTTTTCTTGATGCCGAGAACATCAAATATGCGACTGACCTTACCAACTTTACGACACAGGGAACACGTAACTTCTGGCGTAATGACATTCTCCCGAGATTAGGTGAACATTATGGTGAAGATCCGTCCGTTCCGCTTACCAGAGCATATAGACTTTTGAGTGATGATCTGGATTTCATCTCGAAAGCAGTAAATGAGGCTTATGCCTCTTCTAAATTGGATTTATTCGGTTATCCGGCGCTAAGTGTCCGCATAATGTCTGAGCTCCATCCGGCCATCAGATCACGCGTAATCAGATCTCTGTGGCTCGAGACATTCGGTGACCTCATCGATTTTGAGGAGGGTCATCTGAAAGACTGTATCTCGCTTTTCAATGAGAGTATTCAGGGTGAGACAACCCTTGATATGCCTTTCGGAAGAAAAGCATACAGACATGAAGATGTTTTCGCTTTTTCCACAGCAGAAGGCTTGTCTGTATTGGCAAGAGTGATTGCCGGTAAAAAAGGCTTTCTGACGTCAAAGGGATTTGTAAAAGAAGAGATTTTCTTGGAAGATATTGAAAACAACGGCCAATTTAGTACAAAAATACCCGATTCCACATATGTATTAAAAGCAAGAATAATTGAGAACAGCGGAGATTTGGAGTATAATTATTTCTCGTGGTTTTGCCCTATTGAGGCGTTCTCAGAAGGCAGAATTACGCTTGGTAATTGTGACGGAATCGGAACCGCACTTCGCATGAAGAGAGCAGGTTCCGCAGGCGGCAAAGAGCTGAACAGGCTCATGACTGACCTTAAGATTCCGGAATCGGCCAGGAAACAGATCCTCTTTATCGAGTGTAACGGGGATGTTCTGTGGTTACCGGGTTACGGTCATGGTGTCGGATTTACGAATGCCATCAGCCGTGAGAAATATATTGCGAATAGACAGAGTGAAGGTGTTGATCCTGAGAAAATGGTCTTATTCACAATAGAAAGGCAGTAAAGACTATGGCTATCAATACTGATAAGGTTTTGATTTCTCATTCTGAGATCGAGCAGATGCTCGACAAAGTCAGCGCTGAGCTCAACCGCGATTATGCAGGTAAGCCCCTCGTAGTTGTCGGAATCCTCACAGGAGCTTTTATTTTTACTGCAGATCTTGTAAGACGCCTTGAGATGCCTGTTATCGTAGATTTTATGCAGGTATCTTCATATGAAGGCGAGTACTCTACAGGAGTACTTAAGATCAAGAAAGATATGTCTGTTGATATCAAGGACATGGATGTCCTCATCGTTGAAGATATTATTGATACCGGCAGAACGCTTGCTCTTTTGAAGGAGCAGCTGCTCGAGAGAGGCCCTAAGTCTCTCAAGATTTGTACGGCTTTTGACAAGCCTTCTAGAAGAGTTAATGATCTGGTACCTGATTACAACGGAATCACGATACCTGATGAATTCATTGTCGGCTATGGTCTCGACCTTGACGGCAAATATAGAGATTTCGACGATGTCAGAATCGTAAGAAAGGAATAAGAGAAAGTGTCTGATAAGGATAAGAGTGAAAAGAGTTTTAGACCGATAGGCGGAGGATTATTCTTCTATGTCCTGATGATTGTAATCCTGATTGCATTCTCAACTATCGTGTTTGGAAACAACTATGGACAGAAAGAGAAGGCTACTCTCTCTGATGTTATGCACATAATTGAAGATGAGAGTAACGAAGTAAGTCTTGTTGAGATCAAGGGAACAGTTGTAACTGTTACTTACAAAAACGAGGCAGGCCTCGATGCGCAGGTAACACAGGAAGTTCCTTATGAGTTCGTTGATGACCTTGTACTTAAGCTCGATAAGGCTAAGGCACAGGGCAAGATTCAGGGATATAACTATACAGAACCTTTCGACTGGTCACTGATAGTTAATATCATTATGTTCAGCGTATCGATAATCATTGTTGTTGTTCTGTTCCTCAGCATCACAAGACAGAGCAGAGACGGAAACAGCGTTTTCAGTTTCGGTAATAACCGTGCGAGAGTATCTGATCCTAACAAGGATAAGGTTAAGTTTACTGACGTAGCAGGTTCTGTAGAAGAGAAGGAAGAACTCCAGGAGATCGTAGACTTCCTGAAGAACCCGAAGAAGTATCAGCAGCTTGGTGCTAAGATCCCGAAGGGTGTTCTCCTTTATGGTGCTCCGGGTACCGGTAAGACTTTGCTCGCCAGAGCAGTTGCAGGAGAAGCAGGAGTAAAGTTCTTCTATATCTCCGGTTCAGATTTCGTTGAAATGCTCGTAGGTGTCGGTGCATCACGTGTAAGATCTCTCTTTGCCGATGCTAAGAAGGAAGCTCCTTCTGTTGTATTCATTGATGAGATCGATGCAGTCGGACGTAAGAGAGGTGCCGGTTTAGGCGGCGGTCAGGATGAGCGTGAGCAGACATTGAACCAGATTCTTGTTGAGATGGACGGTTTCGATGTTAATTCAAACGTAATCGTTATGGCAGCTACAAACCGTGTAGACGTTTTGGACCCTGCGCTTTTGCGTCCGGGCCGTTTTGACAGACGTATTATGGTTAACATGCCTGATGCTGATGAGCGTGAGGCTATCCTTCATATCCATGCGAGAAAGAAGCCCCTTGCAAAGGATGTCGACCTCCACGAGGTTGCTCTCTCAACTGTTGGTTTCACAGGTGCTGATCTCGAGAACCTTCTTAACGAAGCTGCTCTTATGACTGCACGTCACAACAAGAAAGAGATCACAATGCAGGAGATCACCGATGCTACATTCAGAGTTCAGATGGGTCCCCAGAAGAATTCCAAGAAGCTCAGCGACAAGGTTAAGAAACTTACTGCTTACCATGAAGCAGGCCACGCAGTTGTTCTCCGTGCTACATCAGAGTTTGAGAAGGTTGACCGTGTTACGATCGTTCCTGTCGGCAGAGCAGGCGGTTTCACAGCTTACAAGCCGATTGAAGATACAGACTTCTACACAGAAAAGATGCTCCTTGATACTATCAAGATGACTTTGGGCGGACGTGCCGCAGAGGAAGTTTTCCTTGGTGAGGTATCAACAGGTGCATCATCAGACCTGCAGCAGTGCAACAATATCGCTAAGGATATGATCAAGCGTTATGGTCTTTCTAAGAAATTCCGCAACATGGTATTCGGCGATGAGAATGAGGAAGTTTTCCTCGGTTACTCAATGGGTCAGGTTCAGAGCTATTCCGACCAGACAGCTGCTGAGATCGATGAAGAGATCAAGGCTATAATCGATTCCTGCTATGAAGAGACAAAGAGCATTCTTTACGACAAGAGCAATATTGTTGAAGGCCTTGCTACAAGACTTATCGAAAAGCTCACAGTAGATGGTCCTGACTTCGAGAAGATCTACGAAGCAAATGGTGATCTCTCTGCTGTATATCCTCAGGAATATTCCGGAATCGATACAACTTCGACTGTTGCATCTGTTATTGAGGAACCCAAGGTAGAAGAAACATCATCACAGAGCGTTGATGTTGAGCCTACCAAGACTTACTCAAGTTCAGATGATGATACCAACGATCCCGGTCCGACAGACTGATAAGAAGAATAAACTGAATGGTTCAGGGTATCTCGGTTTTTCCGGGATACCCTTTTTGTTTGCTATAATAACTTCAAGAAAGCACGGCTCGTTTATCCAAGGAGCGGAGAAGGCAATATGAGAAAAGGCACTTATTTCACCATTCAGATAATCTGGTCTTTTATTCTGTCTTCTTTGGTCTGGTATTTATCCTTGAAGAATGCTGCTTTCGACTTTTACGGAAACAGTGACAATACTTTGTTCTGTATGTTCCTCTTCGGCGGAGCGGCCATTTATCTGGTGCTCACGATCATTTACATGGTTATTGGCTACAAAAAGGTGAAGGACTGGAAAGTCTGGATGTTCCTTATGTCTATTCTTATCTGCGTAGT
>JAEIGA010006974.1_pt1 | contig 17182 bp, 14 predicted proteins | sample 9270691 | NCBI WGS metagenome assembly JAEIGA01 (sample SAMN17057246, study PRJNA624740) | gut metagenome | biome: biome; isolation source: fecal sample | host: Bos grunniens | place: China: Xizang | collected 2019 | reverse complement strand
TGAGATATCCCATCATTTTAAATGAGTAAGGTCACTTGTAGACTACGAGTTTGATAGGTCAGAGATGTAAGCACAGTAATGTGTTCAGTTGACTGATACTAATTGACCGAGGGCTTGAACAGCATTATTCTATGGAATGCTTAAAGCCAAAACAAAATGATGCTTCGCATGGTTTCATTTCTAATTCTCTTTATTCGGTTTTCTGTGGATATTTGACTATAGCAAATATCTTGTATATATCGGAGTCCTGCAGTCGCGGGGCTTTTTTGTTTTTCTATTTATTTTAAAAGGATTCTTCTAGCTAAAAAAGGCACTCCGTACGGAGTGCCTATCTTATTAAAACTTGGCTGTATTAACTGTCAAGAAACTCAAAGATTTTCGAGAAAATCTCCTCGTCCTGCTCTGTAATCGCCCACCAGTCAAAGCTGTTAACAAACGCCCTCTTCTCCTCGGGAGTTGTGAGGCTCTTTTTTCTTCTTGCCTTCGTGAGCTTCGCATTAAACTCTCCAAGCAGCCTGACCGCATTTTTGGTGTAGTTAGGGTTGTGTCCTCTGTCGGATAATGACAGGAAATGGGTTTCGGGTCGGTCGGCAAGCTCTCTGCTCAGTACGTCAAAGTGAGCCTTCGCCTTAACCGTCTTGTCATCCCTCGAGTGAATTACAAGAGCCTTGGCGGCTGATGTGCGAAGAGAGCTGACAGCATCCATCTCGGCATATTTTCCGCCACGCTCCTTCTCAATAGCGTATATTTTCGGCACGAACGCGCCGAGCAGTCCGGAAAAGAACTGTTTTAGCATTCTCTCAACCGAAACGAAGCCCGACATAGCCACGATGTGAGTAATCTCGGGGTGCAGAGCGGAAATGTTCAGCGTTGAAAAACCGCCCCAGCTGTGTCCGATAACCGAGATTCTACTGCCTGCAAAACGCGCTTTAACGTAGCAGAGGCAGCAGTCAAGGTCGGAAAGCGACTGCGAAAAACCGCGCACAGACTCGCCCTCGGACCTGTGACAGCCTGTGTGGTCGTAGGTGAGAACGGTATACCCGTGTCGCGCTAAAAGCTCGATTTCTCTGAGGTACGCGTCGTGCCCGTTGCCCATTCCGTGGTCGAATACTATGATTCTTCTATCATTTCCATCGCCATAGCGATATATCCTTCCTATGAGCCTCTGCCCGCCATTTCCGAAAAACTCGAAGTCCTCCTCTCTGAGCCCCTCGAAGTCGCTCGCGGAAAAGTAGAATATATCACCCACAGGGTCCATACGCCTGTCCATAATAGACAGATATATTTTAGTTATAGTCTTCTCAAAAATCATAAGGAAATCCCCCTTTTCTACATTCTATACTAAACCGCGCGGAAAGTCAACAAAAAATACTGCGACATAGCCGCAGTATTTTTTAATGTATAGATTTAAATGGGAAAATCAGCTGTTTTTCATAAGTCTTATATAGAACTCACAGCATCTGTCGAGACAGTCGAGCCTGATGCGCTCGTTATTTCCGTGAATGGTGGAGCGCTCCTCGTTGGAGAGGTCCATAGCGGAGAAGCGGTAGACCCTGTCGCTGATTCTGCCCCAGTGCTTGCTGTCCGAGCACTGAACCATAAGATAGGGTGAAACGATATTGACGTCCCAGGTGGAGAGAATAGCTCCCTCGGTGCGAAGGTATCCCTCGGTGTCAACGCGAGAGATGCGGCTGGGATTCATACCGCGAAGCAGGTGGACCTCGACTCTGTCGTCGTTAACCACGCGTCTTATATACTCGTGCGCGCTCTCAGTGGTGTCGCAGGGATTAAGGCGCATATTGGTCACCATAGTAGCCTCGGGCGGAAGAACGTTAGAGGCGCTCGAGCCGCTCATCTGTGTGAAGGCTACGGTTGTGCGCATCATAGCGTTAAGGTCGCCGCCCGTCTTCTTACAGATAATATCGAGAAGCCAGCCAAACGCCCAAAGGTTTGAGAAAATGAGTCTATAAAGGAAGGTGGAGTGTCTGGCAAGTGTGTTGAACATATAGGCTACGGGGGAGGTGAGATGGCGCTTGAAGGGCTTTGATTCAACCTTACAGCAGGCGCGGGAGAGAAGGGCAATAGGAGTGCCGGGCTTCGGAGCAGAGGAGTGTCCGCCGTTCGACTTGACCTTGAATTCAAGCTCGAGCATACCCTTTTCCGCGATACCGATAAGGGCGCAGGGCTTTTTCACTCCGGGGAAGACGTTTTCTACGACGGCGCCGCCCTCGTCAAGCACAAGAGAGGGGGTGATGCCCTCCTTCTCAAAGTAGTCAACGATATTCGAAGCGCCGGGACCGTTAATCTCCTCGCCTCCCGAGAAGGCGAAGTATATATCGTTCTTCGGTGTGAAACCGTCGGCTATAAGCTTGCTCGCGGCGAAGAGAATAGAGGAAAAGGTTGCCTTGGTGTCAAGGGCGCCTCTTCCGTGAATGAAGCCGTCCTTGATAGCTCCCGAAAAGGGAGCCTCCTCCCACATATCCTCATTGACAGGCACAACGTCATAGTGTGCCATAAGCACGGTGGGATTTTCGGGGCTTTCGCCCCTCCAGCGAAAGAGAAGACCTCTGTCAGCAAGCTCGCGGTATTCGCATACCGAGAACACCTCGGGATAAAGCTCGGGCAGAAGAGAAATCAGCTTATCGAACTCCGCGTCATCCTCTAGCGAGGGGTCAGAATTTGACACGGTGCGGCATTTTATAAGCTCGGAGAGCGAACCATGCGCCCTATCCCTATCAAAGCTTATCTCCTCCTTTTCTGCCGATTTTTCGGGCAGGGGACGAAAGAGCAGAGCTCTTACAACAATCAGGGCGACAAGCGCCAACAAAAGAACGCCAAGTCCTGCAGCTATGTAAACTAATATTTCCATTATATTACAGCAACCCCTTCTTGTAGAGTATTCTCGACATAACGAGGGTGAACACTACGCCGACAGGAACCATAATTCCAACGGTCGAGGTATTGATAGCGGGGACGAAAACGAAGAGAATAAGCATAAGGGCAATAGGAGCTATGGAAATCTTCCAATTCTTCGAGATAAAGACGACTCCGAGCGCGCCAAAGAGGGCGGGAAGAAGCTGGTCGAAGGCGGGCTGTATAGTTTCGTTGCCCTCTATCAGAGCGGAGAGCGGAACTATGAGAATAACTCCAAGAATAATAATAACCGTGGTAACTATACTCGATACCGCGATAGCGATCGTGGAAACAATCTCTCCCTCCTCGCTCTGCGCCTTGACGTTCCAGTTTTCAAGGGCGTTGACCGCGCAGGGGAGCTTGAGGTTGGATATATTGCCCGTGACGAAGGATAGGTAGGAGCCGCCCGCGCCGAGCATCGGGATAAAGGTTATAGTTTCGATAACGCCGACAGCCCAATACATAGGAGCGGTAGCGATAAGTCCCTCACCGACGCCCGCCCAGTCGGGAGATGCCTGAAATATCAGTCCGACTATAACCGGAAAGGCGAGAAGTATCACCATAACGATAAGGTTCCATACAGTACCGTCGCGGTGAACCGAGTCCATATATGATAGTTCTTTTCTGTTCTTCATAATACCCTCCTTAACCGAGAAGCGCTGTGAACGGAATTGCCGAGAGCATACCGATAATCATACACAGAGGCAGAGCGTAGTCGTTGAGCCAATGCCACTTGAGCTTTTTCATCAAGAGGCCGCATATAAGCATCGATACCATACTGACAGCCATAACGCACACGGGGATAAGTCCCGAGGTTGAGCTGACGAAGGTGGTTATTTCCTCGCCGAACTCGTTTTTCGTCGTGAGGCTGAAAAGTCCGTCCTCTGAGGTCCAGAGTCTTGATACGTCGGAGAAAACGTAGCCAACGAAGGCGGAAATCATACCGATAAAGAGAGAGCCCTGCAGAATATCAGACCACTTTTTGTCCCTGTTTTCGAAAGAAACGAGTCCCTTCTGCATTCTCTTGGCGAGCACGGGCACAAGCCAGATGCCGACCATAATCGAAATTGTCATAACTGTTGCGATAGTAACGAACTGTGACGCCGTCATTCCTCGCGCGAGCTCTGCGAGGGTGGTTTTCATACCTGCTGCCGCATTAGCCGCGGCAATGGTTTCGTAGGAAAGCGAGCCAACGACCGATAGGCGAAGCCAGGGAAGAGCTATACCGAGCGAGTTGGAAAGAGCGAGCACGGTAATTACTATCGACACCGCGGGAGCTATGGTGAAAATAGCGGCGGTAATTATCGTTTTCTTGATTTTAGCCATATCCATACCGATTTTCTTCGCTCTGCGGTAGGATTTGACAAGGAAGTACACCGATTGAGCGAGCACTACTGCGATAATTATTCCTACTATAAGGAACAATATCGGATGATTAACACTAAAGGTCATAGTTTTCTCCTTTTTGAAAAGATACTTTATTTTAACTCCTCGGGCTGAATTTGTCAAGACTTGTATTTTCTTGTGCCTCGCCCGAAAAACTTTTCCAAGAGTGGTTGAAAAAAAGGTTTAGCTGTGCTATAATACATTATTATATATAATTATTTCATTTTTGGGAGATTTCCTATGAAAAGAGATTTGCTTCGTGACGTATATGCCGATATGGCGGCATACGACGGTCGCACGGTTACTATCTGCGGCTGGGTGAGAAACCTTCGTGACTCCAAGGCGTTTGGATTTATTGACCTGAACGACGGCTCCTGCTTCAAGAGCATTCAGGTCGTTTTCGAGCGCGATAAGATAAATAATTATGACGAGATAGCCTCGCAGAACGTTGGCGCATCGCTTGTCGTTGTGGGTAAGATTGTACTCACCCCCGAGGCGAAGCAACCCCTTGAATTGAAGGCGGAGAGTGTTACCGTTGAGGGTACCTCTACCCCTGATTATCCCCTGCAGCCCAAGCGACACACCGTAGAATTTCTGCGCGAGCAGGCTTATCTGCGCCCCAGAACCAACCTTTTCTCCGCGGTATTCAGAGTTCGCAGTGAGGTAGCCTACGCTATCCACTCCTTCTTCCATTCCCGCGGCTTCGTATACGTTCACACCCCGATAATCACCTGCTCTGACGCAGAGGGTGCGGGAGAGATGTTCCGCGTTACCACCCTCGATATTGATAACCCCCCGAGGCTCGAGGACGGCGGCGTTGATTATTCTGCAGACTTCTTCGGCAAGAGCGCTAACCTGACCGTATCGGGACAGCTTGAGGGCGAGACCTATGCTATGGCATTCGGTAACGTATATACCTTCGGTCCTACCTTCCGCGCTGAAAACTCCAACACCGCGCGCCACGCGGCAGAGTTCTGGATGATAGAGCCCGAGATTGCCTTCGCTGACCTTGACGACAATATGCAGCTCGCGTGGGATATGATTAAGTATATCATCTGTCACGTTATGGAAAACTGCGCGCAGGAGCTCGAGTTCTTCAACAAATTCGTTGACAAGGGTCTTATGGACAGGCTCAACGCGCTGAAAAACTCCGAGTACGCTAAGGTAACCTACACCGAGGCTATCGACGTGCTTCTTAAGTCGGGTGAGAGCTTCAAGTACCCTGTATATTGGGGCGTTGACCTGCAGACCGAGCACGAGAGATACCTCACCGAACAGGTTTATAAGAAGCCCATATTCCTCGTTGACTATCCCAAGGATATAAAGGCGTTCTATATGCGTCTGAACGACGACGGAAAGACCGTCGCGGCAATGGACCTTCTCGTTCCGGGTGTCGGCGAGATTATCGGCGGCTCTCAGCGTGAGGAGAGACTCGACGTGCTCCGCGCTAGAATGGCAGAGCTCGAGCTGTCCGAGGAGGACTATTGGTGGTATCTCAACCTGAGAAAGTACGGCGGAACAAAGCACGCGGGCTACGGACTCGGCTTTGAGCGTATCATTATGTACCTCACGGGCGTGTCGAATATCCGTGACGTGATACCCTATCCGAGAACGGTAGGAAACGCCGAGTATTGATTGGCTTTCGTATTTTGGTATAATTTCCCGTTTTCTTCCACTCGAGCAGACGGAAATCAAAATAAGTCAGCAGTGCGATGATAATGTCGCGCTATAAATTAAAAAGCAGGAGCTTTGGCGCTTAGCCTCTGTTCCTGCTTTTTCTATTCTATTTTTTTTCTGTTCTCTATTCCAGAACAACCTCGACCGAGGTAATTCCGTATCTTTTCAGGAGCTCAAGCTCAGCGCTTCCGATGACCTCTCCACTGACGAGAATAGGCACGCAGGGAGGGAAGGAAACGGTGGGAGCGCCGACCACTCTGCCAAGAGCGTTTTCCGTGGGTACAAGCTCGTGCGGAGAGAGTATAGCCTCCCTGACACTCATTTTTCTCGTGGGAGTACTCGGTGTGAGAGGAGTCGGCTCCGGGAGCTTGCTAAGCTCGGGATTTTTTCTTATATGCCGCATAGCTCTTATAAGTCTTATATAGTCCGTGAGGGTATTGTCAGGGGCTGTCATCAGGACGGCATACTCGTCGTCCACCATCTCAGGCTCGATTTTGAATTTTCTTAGAATTTCAGAAAAACCGTACCCCGTGTATAGATATTTTCGTGGGTCAAAGACTATTTTGAGCGGCTCTGAGCTCTCCGTGGGACAGCCGAGCGCCTGAAGTTTTGACTTGACCTTATCTATCAGAGCGATACATTTTTCGAGCCTTTTGGGATAAGCTCCCTCAAGATAGGAATTGCACCTGTCAAGGGATGCGCCTATAAGGTGAGAGGGGCTTGTGGAGGCGAAAAGGCTCATTGCCTCGCGTGCGTCCTTGACAAAATGAGCGGCGCGCCTGCTGATATGCAGATATGCGCCTCCCGTCAGGACGGGCAGAGTCTTGTGTGCTGAGTCCGCGCACATATCTGCGCCAAGGTCCATCGGGTGAAAAGATGGCTCGAGGAAGTGAAGATACGCTCCGTGCGCGTTGTCTACGAGAAGGGGTATCGAGTATTCGTGGCAGACCTCGGAAAGCCCCCTGATGTCCAAGATATTTCCAAGATAATCGGGACTTGTCACGTACACCGCGTCGGGTAGAGAGTCACACTCTGCGAGCGCCGCCCTAAGCCTCTGTGGCGTTATATCGCAGGCGGAAAGATGGGTATATTCCTCGGGGTAGAGCCAGATTATATCCGCGTCGAGCATAGCCGCGCCGTACAAGAAGGCTCTGTGCGCGTTTCTCGCGGCGAGTATAGTAAGTCTACCCTCGGGCTTCTGCTTTTTCAGTATGGCGAGCATCGCCTTGATAGAGAGCGTCGAGCCCTCAGAGGAGTATAGAGTCGCCGCTGTGCCGAAAATTTCCGTAGCGTATCTCTCGCTTTCAGTATAGGCGTCGGTGACGCCCATAACCTCAGTAACGTCCAGCTTCTCGCACCCCGTGTAGCGTTTTCCCTTGTGTCCCGGCATACAAAATCGGGATATTCCCCGACGGGAAAAGCCTCTTATGAGCTTATTGACGGGGGCTCTCATTCCTCTTCTGCCTCTGCGACCTGCATCATAACCGCGCACTCTATTCTCTTTTTGAAAAGCTCGCAGCCGTACTTATACACTCCGTTAATCGAGCCTGTCGCGTGATACGCGTTGGCGGCGCAGCCACCCGAGCAGTACAGCTTCGCCCAGCAGTCGCGGCACTCGGGGCGCGAGTAGGAGTTGCAGGAGCGGAATTCGTCCTGCACAGCGGTGTTATTGACACCGTCGAAAACGTTGCCAAGGCTGTACTTTGGATCGCCGACGAACTGGTGACAGGGGAAAAGCTCTCCCCAGGGGGTAACCGCCATATACTCGGTGCCCGAGCCACAGCCTGTTATCCTCTTGTAGATGCAGGGGCCGTTCTTCAGGTCGAGCATATAGTGGTAGAATGTGAAGGGGCGTCCCTCACGCCTTCTCTTAATCATTTCCTTGGCCAGAATTTCATACTGCTCGAACAGCTTCGGCAGGTCCTCCTCGGTAAGCGCGTAGGGGTCGCCCGGGGGACATACTACAGGCTCCATAGACAGCTCGGTGAATCCGAGGTCAGCCATGTGGAAAAGGTCGTTGGTGAAATCAACGTTGTTGTGAGTGAAGGTGCCTCTGACGTAGTATCCCTTACCTCCTCGGCTCTTGACGAGCTTCTGGAAGTTCGGGACGATAACGTCGTAGCTTCCGCGACCCTGATAGTCGCGGCGGAAGTGGTCGTTGACCTCGCGCCTTCCGTCGAGCGAGAGAACCACGTTGTGCATCTCGCGGTTGAGGAACTCTATCATTTCGTCTGTCAGCACCATACCGTTGGTGGTGTAGGTGAATCTGAAATTCTTGTTGTACTTGCCCTCGATGCTCCTCGCGTACTCAACGAGCCTTTTGATAACCTCGAAGTTGAGCGAGGGCTCGCCGCCGAAGAAGTCGACCTCAAGGTTTTTTCTCGTTCCCGAGTTTTCAATAAGGAAGTCAAATGCTCTCTTTCCGACCTCGAAGGTCATAAGCGCCCTGTCACCGTGATACTTTCCCTGGCTGGCGAAGCAGTAGGAGCAGTTGAGGTTACAGGTGTGCGCGACGTGCAGGCAGAGCGCCTTTATCACCTTGGAGTTGTTCTTGTATTCGCGGGCGAGCGGCTCGAACCTATCGATAGAGAAGAGCTTTCCCTCTCCTTCAAGCTCGCCGACGTCCGAAAGACAGTCGAGAATGTCAGCCTCGGTGACGTCCTCTCTTCCTTCATATTTTTCGAGGATAGCCTTGACTATCTCTGCCTCCGTGTGCGACTTATACATTCCGATAATATCGTAGGCAACCTCGTCGACCAGGTGAACCGAGCCCGAGGCGGTATCAAGAACTATGTTATATCCGTTTAATTTGTACTGGTGTACCATATGTATCTTTTCTCCTGAATATATCTTCTGACAAGGTTAAGGGGCTGTCGTTCCGACAACCCCTTAAGAAAATTACTTCTTATTCTCGCACTGCTGATTTGCAACGCCGCAAGAGGTCTTGCAAGCGGACTGGCAGGAGGTCTGACACTCGCCGCAGCCACCGTTATTAACGGTCTTGGCAATATCCTTAGTTTCGACAGTCTTGATTCTCTTCATAACAGTATCTCCCATATAGTTTTGATTAGTGGAATAATTATATCACAGCCTTCTTCCGTTGTCAAGTATTATGCCGAAATTTAGGGAAGCAGAATACGGCTGATAATAGCGAAAAGGTCCGAGCGAAGTCGCGCGAGGTCTCCCTTGGTATCCTCCTCAACCCAATTTATTATAGCGAGCGTTATTCCGCCGGTTATCATACTCGCCGCGTTTTCGGGGGATACGGATATGGAAAGTCCGCCCCTGACCGACTCCTCAATCTTTTCCTTGGTGTCAAGATAATTCTGCTGAACTATGATATTGAGAAAGGGAGCGCGAAGCTGACCGCGCAGAATATTCTGGACAAGGCTCTCGTAGGTGCAAAGGTATTTTATAACCGTGTCGCAGTAGCCGATAAGATAGTCTATCAGAGCGCCCGGGCGATTATTTTTCTTGAAAATGATGTCAAAATCCGCGCGGAATTTCTTGACCACGCCGACAAGGAAGTCCTGCTTGTCGTTATAATGCTTATAAAAGGTCGCGCGGCGTATCTCTGCTCTCTCGCACAGCTCGTTGACCGTGATTTCCTCAAAACTCTTTTCTCCCATCAACTGATAGAACGCGGAAATGAGCGCCGCCTTGGTTTTCTTGACTCTTAAATCCTCTTTCATAGTCAACCTCCATAACAGTCTACAACGAGTATTATATACACATTCCGAGCGTTTGTCAAGTAATTGACACAGAAATATTTTCCACTATTTTCCCATCGGTACTTGAAATGAAAATTGTATTGGTGTACAATATATAGTAATATTGCTCCGGATATGCGGAAGATATTGAACAGTCTATTATTTTTGGCGCGTTTAGCGCAGGAAGGGCTAATATGTTAGAAAAAAGATTACTTGAAGAAATTTTGGGTATCGCAACCTCAAGCGGCGCAGATTTCGCGGAGGTCTACTGCGAGTATACCCGAAACGGCAGAATTCACTACGTTAACAGACGAGTGGAGTCTATCTCGGACGAAACCGTATCGGGCGTGGGTATCCGCGCGTTCCGCGGCACCTCTACGGTGTATGCCTCTACCGCCGATATATCGAGAGCGGGGCTTATCAGATGCGCGCGCTCTGTTGCCGAGGCGATGGGCGAGTGCGGCGAGGGGGCGCGAGTAGTGCTCACCGAGAGAATTTTCCCGAATATTCACCCTGCGCGTATCCAGCCCTCGACGGCTGATATCAGATTTAAATGCGACCTTGTCAGAGCGGCGTGCGACTCTGCATACGGCTATTCGGACAAGATAGTTCAGGCGGCGGGAAATCTCATCACCGTCGACCACACCATACAGATTGCCAACACCGAGGGGCTACTCACCACCGACCGTCATATCCGCTCGAGACTCTCAGTCGAGGCGATAGCTACGAACGGTACGGAAAATCAGTCGGGCGGATGCCGTCCCGGCAGAGGAATGGGTCTTGAATTCTTCGAGGAATACACCCCCGAGATGATAGGCAGAGAGGCGGCAGAGGAGGCTGTCGGAAATCTTGATGCGGTATATTGCCCCGCAGGACAGATGCCCGTCGCTATCGAAAACGGCTTCGGTGGAGTTATCTTCCACGAGGCGTGCGGCCACTCCCTGGAGGCTACCTCGGTTGGCACGGGCTGCTCGCAGATGTGCGGAAAGCTCGGGCAGGTTATAGCCAACGAGAAGGTTACCGCTATCGACGATGGTACTATCCCCGGCGCATGGGGTTCTGTCAATATCGACGACGAGGGAAATCCCACTCAGAGAAACGTGCTTATCGAAAACGGCGTCCTGAAGAGCTATATGGTTGACCGCCTCGGCTCTCGCAGAATGGGTATGCCCATGACGGGTAACAGCCGCAGAGAGAGCTATCTCTACGAGCCGACCTCGCGTATGACTAACACCTTCATCGACAACGGCCCCGACAGAAATGAGGATATTATCGCGTCTATTGAGTACGGTCTGTACGCCAAGTCTATGGGCGGCGGCTCGGTAAATCCCCTGACGGGCGCGTTCAACTTCTCGGTCAACGAGGGATATATGGTAAGAAACGGAAAAATCTGCGAGCGTGTCAGAGGAGCGGCGCTTATCGGCACAGGCTCCGAGATTCTCAAGGATATAGATATGGTAGGTCAGAATCTGGCAACGGGTCAGGGTATGTGCGGCAGCTCGTCGGGAAGCGTTCCCACGGACGTAGGTCAGCCGCTTATCCGTGTTTCCAAGATAACGGTAGGAGGTAGATAAATGAACTTCGAGCTTATTAAAGCGGCGCTCACCGAGGCGCTCGCCAAAGAAGGAATCACAGAGTATGAGGTTTATTATACCTCGGGCAGCGATAATTCGGTCGAAACGCTCAATAAGGAGGTAAGCTCCTCGTCCTCGAGTGTCAACGGCGGCTTGTGCCTGCGTCTTGTGAAGGACGGAAGAATGGGCTACGCCTCCACACAGCTGATGGAAGAGAGGGAGATGGGCGAGCTCGTTATCCGCGCTATCGAAAACGCGGGCGCTACCGAAAAGCCCGATACCGTCGGCATATATGAGGGCGGCGAGGAGTATGAGGAAAGCCGTATCCCCGAGTTTTCGCCAATAGCAACAGCCGACCTTCGCCGCGCGGCGATAGAGCTTGGCAATTCGCTGTTTGACGCTGATGAAAGGGTGCAGAACGGAACCGTATCGCAGGCTATCAGCTCGGGCTTTGATATAAGAATAGTCAACTCCCACGGAGTCGACCTCGCTATGTCCTGCGGAGTCAACGCGCTCATCGGTCAGGCAGTAGTAGCCGACAAGGGCGAGATGCAGGAGGATTATTCCTTCAAGGAGTACTCAGTCGCTACCGAGGGTGAGGTTATATCCGAGATAGCCAAGGAGGCTGTCGAGGACGCTCTTTCCAAGGTTGGCGCAGGATTTGTTCCCTCCGGAAAGTACAGCATCGTCTTCTCAGGAAAGCAGATGCGCTCGCTGATGTCCGTATTTTCCTCTGCCTTCTCTGCTAAGGCGGTTATAGACGGTATGTCGCCTCTGAAGGGCAAGCTCGGCGAGCCTATCGCCGCTCCGATAGTGACCATCACCGACGACCCCCAGAGAGAGGGAAGCTCGGTTGGCCTCACCTTTGACGCGGAGGGCGTGCCCACACACCGCCACGAAATAGTCACGGAGGGCGTGCTCAACACCTTCCTTCACAACAGAGAAACCGCCAAGGCTATGGGCACCAAAACCACCGCCAACGCCTCTAAGGCAGGCTACGCATCTCCCATTGGCGTGCGTCCGCACTCCTTCTGCATAGAGCCGGGTGAGAAGACCAACGAGGAGCTTCTTAATATGGCTGAGGGCGGAGTGTATGTCACGGAAATTAAGGGTCTGCACGCAGGCGCTAACCCCGTTACGGGCGACTTTTCGCTTGAGGCGGCAGGATTTATGATAAGAGAGGGAAAGCTCTGCGAGGCAGTCAAATCCTTCACCGTAGCTGGCAACTTCTTCGAGCTTCTTAAGTCTGTGGCGGCTCTTGGAAACAAGCTTGAGCGTGGAGTTCAGACAGGCTTCACAGCCTTTGGCTCTCCTGACGTGCTCGTGCACGAGATGAGTATCGCGGGCAAGTAAATTAAAAAAAAGGGACGAAAAAAGTCCCCGAAATATCAAGAGGAAGGACGGCAGTCGCAGTCTTTCCTCTTTTCTTATTAAATTGCTGAAAAAACAGTACCCGTGTCAAGAAAATCTATCAGAAATATAGTCAAGTAGCCCCTCAATATTCTCGCTCGAATACTCTATACTCGCGGAAAAATCCACCGCAGCTTCCGTGAGCGGTATACCCTCGGAAAATGACAGAAAATACAGAGAAAGCGAGAGCGTTGCCGAAAGGAGAAGCCGCTCCGCCCAGCGCGCGTCATATATAGAAGGCGCGAGGTATCTGTGAGTGAAATAGAATAGCAGTCGAAAGAAATCAAGCTTCCCATCACCTGTAAGAGTACGGAAAAGAGCGTCGGGAGCGTTACCGATATTCACTGCCGCCTCGAGTATTCTTGGAATAAGACTGTCGTCAAGAGCCTCAAGGCTCGGAAAGGACTCCCCTATGATGCTGATATAATCCTTTATCAGAGTATCAAGGGGTAGCAGAGTGAAGTTATTCTTGGGCGAATCCGGAGAGCAGGAATAGCACTGCGCGTCATCTGCCCAAAGCCCCAGATGAATGAGGGCTGAGAGGATTTTCTCGACACTCTCGCCGCCTCGTAGCATACTCGAAATATATTCGAAAAGCTCCTTATATATCCACTCCAGGGCCTCTGCATCCTCTATGGGGAAAATACCGTCGGGTATATCGCCGCCCACCTTTTCTACGGAAAAATCATAGTCGGAATGAAGTATCAGCCTTGCCGCCTCGGGACAGGCAAGCCCAACCCCGACCTCAACCGAGCCCGAGAGGGGGTTGTAGTACCTCGGGTGCTCGCGGCAGATGTGACAGAGCGCCCCCTCACCAAGAGCTATGATAATATCGCACAGCCCATCACGGTTAAGGTGCGGGCATCTATTTCCCTCTAAGAGCCTGAAGTGAGCTTCGCCTCCTCCGTCGGTGACGCTTGCTCTTATTCTGTCGTAGATCTCGCCCTTTCCGGCTCTGTATCCTTCGAGCGTTTTTTTATCAATATCTATCTCCCAGGCGATACAGCAGCTTCTCTCACAGTCGCCGCCGACACACTTGAAGCTCTTATAGTAGCTTGGCGCATATAGCTCCATATTCTCTCTCCTTTGACACGGGACTCGGGCAATGTCGGAAAATGTAAATAATAGATTACCTCTCGCTCGCCAAAACCAAGGCTTTTCTGAAATCGGGCAGAGGGGTAATTCCTCTTTTTTCTCACTCTGCGAGTGGGGCATCGTTTCCGACATACAGCTCCGCACAAGTATATCATATTTCACAGTAGGAAGTCAATTATCGGAAGAATAATTATTGACTTTTTTTTAACAATCTGTATTGACTTGGTATTTCATATATGCTATTATATGTAGTGGAAAATAATAACCCGAAAAGGAGAACAAAATGGCTAAGTACAACAAGAAAACTATTGAAGACGTTGAAATTGCCGGCAAGACTGTCCTCGTCCGCTGCGACTTCAACGTACCTATGAAGGATGGCGTTATCACCTCTGATAAGAGAATAGTTGGCGCTCTTCCTACTATCAAATATCTGCTCGAGGGCGGCGCTAAGGTTATCCTCTGCTCTCATATGGGTAAGCCCCACAGCATTCTCACCGAGGGCTTCGGTCTGACCAAGAAGGAGAAGAAGGCAGTTGAGGCTCTTCCCGCAGAGGAGCAGGCTAAGGCTACCGAGGAGTACCTTGCTAAGGCTGTCGTTGCCGACAAGAAGAAGCTCACCCTCAAGCCCGTGTGTGCAAGACTTAACGAGCTTCTCGGAGAGGGCACCGTTACCTTCGCTGAGGACATCGTAGGCGAGGACGCTAAGGCTAAAATTGCAGCTCTCACCCCCGGTAAGGCTGTGCTTCTTGAGAACACCAGATTTGATGCCCGTGAGACCAAGAACGGCGCTGAGCTTGCTAAGGAGCTCGCATCCTACGCTGACCTGTTCGTTAACGACGCCTTTGGCGCGGCTCACAGAGCTCACGCTTCTACCGCAGGCGTTGCAGACTATATCCCCGCAGTATGCGGCTACCTTATCCAGAAGGAAATCTCGGTTATGGGCAAGGCTCTTTCCAATCCCGAGCGTCCCTTCGTCGCTATCCTCGGCGGAGCTAAGGTTGCTGACAAGCTCAACGTTATCGACAACCTTCTTTCCAAGGTTGACACCCTGATTATCGGCGGCGGTATGGCGTACACCTTCGCTGCTGCAAAGGGTCACTGCGTTGGAAATTCTCTGCTCGACGAGAGCAAGCTTGACTACTGCCGCGAGATGATGGCGAAGGCAGAGGCTAACGGAGTTAAGCTCCTTCTGCCCGTTGACTGCGGCGTTGCCAAGTCCTTCCCCAACCCCATCGACGCTCCCATTGAGGTGACCTACGTTGACGTAGAGAATATCCCCGCTGATATGGAGGGTCTTGACATAGGTCCCAAGTCGGCAAGACTTTTCGCTGACGCGGTTCTTTCCGCTAAGACTGTCGTATGGAACGGTCCTATGGGTGTATTCGAGAATCCCGTGCTCGCTAAGGGCACCGTTGCGGTTGCTCAGGCTCTTGCAGACAGCTCTGCTATCACTATCGTTGGCGGCGGTGACTCTGCGGCGGCTTGCGAGCAGCTCGGCTATGCTGACAGAATCACTCACATCTCCACAGGCGGCGGCGCATCGCTCGAGTTCCTTGAGGGTAAGGACCTTCCCGGCGTATCCTGCCTGCTTGACAAGTAATTAAGAAACCGACGAGCCTCTTGAAAAAGGGGCTCGAATAATGAGAGGTACAGAATAATGAGAAGAACAGTTATCGCAGGAAACTGGAAAATGAATATGACACCCGACGCCACCAGAGCCTTCATCACCGAGCTTGCTCCTATGGTCGAGGGTATGGATAAGTGCGACATCGTGCTCTGCGTGCCCTACGTTGATATCGTTCCCGCTGTCGAGGCGGCTCGCGGCACCAACATCCACGTTGGCGCAGAGAACGTTCACTTCGCTAAGAGCGGCGCGTACACCGGTGAGATCAGCGCAGAGATGCTCTGTGCGGTTGGCGCTGAGTACGTTATCGTAGGTCACTCCGAGCGCAGACAGTATTTTGGCGAGACCGACACCACGGTTAACCTTCGTACCAAGGCGGCTCTTGACGCAGGACTCAAGGTTATCCTCTGTCTTGGCGAGGTCAAGGAGGAAAGACTCGCGGGAATTACCGACGAGGTTGTACGCATGCAGACCAAGCTCGACCTTGCAGGTATTAGCGCGGAGCAGCTTAAGAACGTTATTATCGCCTACGAGCCTGTATGGGCGATAGGCACGGGACTCACCGCTACTCCCGAGCAGGCTGATGAAACCTGCGGTGTTATCCGTCAGGCCATAGCAGAGCTCTACGGCGAGGAGGCTGCTGAGGAAATCACCATTCAGTACGGCGGCTCTATGAACGACCAGAACGCAGAGGAGCTGCTCTCCAAGGTCAACGTTGACGGCGGACTTATTGGCGGCGCATCGCTCAAGTGCGACAAGTTCACCGCTATCGTCAAGGCGGCAAATTGAGAAAAAAGCCGAGGGTGACCCACGGCTGACCCTATACCTTGAAATAACCGTTCCTTATCAATCCCTGCCCGGCGAAAAGGCGGGCGGGAGCCACCCCTGATTCTAATAAATTAGAAAACGCGCGGAATCTCGGGAAAGATTGACAAAGGGATGGTTATATTTTTGTCTAAATAGACCAAAAAGGCGGGGAGCAAATCGTCAGGTTGGTTATTGAAAGCGGGCGTGCGGTCTGCTATAATAACGACGATGATAAATATATTTTAAGGAGATTTTGTTATGGCAGGTCTTTCACTTCGTCACATCTACAAGAAGTACCCCGGCGGCGTTACCGCCGTATCCGATTTCAACCTTGAGATTAAGGACAAGGAGTTCCTTATCTTCGTCGGTCCTTCGGGATGCGGTAAGTCTACCACTCTTCGTATGATAGCAGGTCTTGAGGAGATTACCGAGGGCGAGCTCTACATAGGCGACAGATACGTCAATGACGTCGCGCCCAAGGACAGAGACATCGCGATGGTGTTCCAGAACTACGCGCTCTATCCTCACATGACCGTTTTCGACAATATGGCGTTCGGTCTTAAGCTCAGAAAGGTTCCCAAGGAGGAGATTAAGAGACGTGTTGAGGAGGCTGCCCGTATTCTTGACATCAGCCACCTTCTCGAGCGTCGTCCCAAGGCTCTTTCGGGCGGTCAGAAGCAGAGAGTTGCTCTCGGCCGTGCTATCGTCCGTAACCCCAAGGTATTCCTTCTCGACGAGCCGCTTTCCAACCTTGACGCGAAGCTTCGTGCGAGCATGAGAACCGAGCTTACCAAGCTTCATAAGAAGGTAGAAACCACCTTCATCTACGTTACTCACGACCAGGTTGAGGCTATGACGATGGCTTCTCGTATCGTAGTTATGCGTGACGGTCTTATTCAGCAGGTTGATACTCCTCAGAACCTCTACGATTCTCCCTGCAACCTTTTCGTTGCGGGCTTCATAGGCACTCCCCAGATGAACTTCCT
>JAEIGA010006973.1_pt1 | contig 17183 bp, 13 predicted proteins | sample 9270691 | NCBI WGS metagenome assembly JAEIGA01 (sample SAMN17057246, study PRJNA624740) | gut metagenome | biome: biome; isolation source: fecal sample | host: Bos grunniens | place: China: Xizang | collected 2019 | reverse complement strand
GGCTTGCGCAGCCCGAGAAACCGCAGTTTACTATGCATAAAAGAGGATTGCGAGGGCAAGCGTAAGGTTGCGTTTAAGCAAGGGCAGAGGGTGCTTGCACACTTTGCCGAGCCGCGAGGAGGAAAAGCCTGCAAAGCAGGATTAACATAGTAAGCCTATGTGAGCATTTCTGCCGCAAGTAAGGTGCAAAAAGAGTCCATCGGAACGATTTACGGCACAACGAAACAATAACTAAACAATAAACTATGGCAAGCAATGTAATCAAGCGCTATGTGTGGTTGGTAAACACACTATTGCAGCGCAAAAAGTTGACATTCAAGGAGATATGCAACCTTTGGGATAGGAGCAGTCTTAACGACGGCAAGGCGTTGGCTTTGCGCACCTTCCACCAGCACAGAGAGGCGGTGGCCGAGCTTTTTGGTGTGGAAATTAAGTGCACGCCCGACACCTATGAGTATTATCTTGCCTCGCCCGAGGAGCTGAAAAACAACTCGGCACAGCAGTGGTTATTCAATTCGTTTGCCATATCGAACACCATCGAGGCTGGTCGCAATATGAAAGAGCGCATCCTCTTTGAGGATGTTCCTGGCGGTGCGGAGTATGCGCAGACCGTCGTAGATGCGATGCAACAAAACAGAGTTTTGTTTGTCGACTACAAACCTTTCCGAGGCGAGAAGTTCGAGCTCTATCTGCAACCCTACGCAATGCGTGTCTACAACCAGCGTTGGTATGTGGTGGGTCGCTTCAAGGAGAGTGGCACAATTCGCAATATCGCCCTCGACCGCATTTTGCGTATGGAGATTACCGACGAGGAGTTCTCGTTGCCGGAGGACTTCGACGCAAGCGACTACTATGCCCATACGGTGGGCATCTTCGTGAACGAGAAGCTCAAGCCACAACGAGTTGTTTTGCGTACCTTTGGTGTTTCGACCGAGTATATGCGCTCGGTGCCATTGCACCCGTCGCAGCAAGAGATTGCTACAAAAGGTGACGAATATAGCGACTTTGAGTACTACCTCAACCTCACACCCGAACTTACGGGCAAACTTCTCTCCAAGGCCGATTGGGTGGAGGTTTTGGAGCCGAAATCACTGCGTGAAGAGATGAAAAACAAGGTCGAGGCGATGGCCGAAATCTACAAAAAGCGAAAACTTTTCGGAATTATTTAGCGGGTATGCAACGATTTCGCACACCCACCCACTACCTTTGCATCGAACAACTTAAAAATTAGCAGATTATGGGATTGGCAGACAAATTGGATGAGGCTATCCGCAAGAGCGAAAGTGAGACTCCGAACAGATATAAGATTGTCGACAACGACAAAGGCACAGAGAGGTACTACGATAACTATTTGAGCAACCGTGCGTGGGAGGAGTTTCTCGACGGAATGTCGGATGACCACAAGGGGCAATTTGAAAAGGGTGGTGGCAAGGAGTTGAGCGGAGAGGGCAAAACACCGCCAAAGATGGCCAGTTTTGGCTCATCGAGCAGGTTTGCCTACAACCTTTTGAAGGGGGTTGATGGCATTTGTTTCGAGAAAAAACTTCCAACAAAGGTCTCTCGTGGTGTGGCGAATTTGGATGCTAACATCGTCTTCGAGGAGGATAATTTTGAGATTTTTGTCGAGGCAAAGTGCCGTGAGATATACACCGATCCAAACGCCTACCAAAAGATTTACAACGATATTGGCATTGAGATCTGTCCGCCTTTTAGGTGGCGAGAAGCGGAGATTTACCACTTCGACATCAAGCAGTTGATTTGCCACTTTTTGGCCATTGCTGCAGCCATTTTGGAGCGCAGATGCAAGCCTAATGTCAAATTCGTCTATCTGATTTACAACCCTACGGATGTGGTTAAACATATCAATAGCGAGGATGGTGCAGAAATTTTAAGGCAGTATGAGGCTACCCTAGCCGAGATTCGTCGCTTCGATATGCAGATGCTCTTTGGTAGGGTTTTAGAGATACAATTCAAGCGTATCAAAAAGCATATTCTCGACTACTCCTTCGAGTTTGTCGTTGCCGACCAGAATAGTTGGCGAGAGCATTTTGTAGAGAAATAAAAACACCAAACATATGAAAAATAACGCTTTTGAGCAGGGCAAAAATGCGCCTCTGCTTCCCTTTGTACACCTTCACGCTCACACCGAGTATTCGCTCTCGGATGGGCTTGGCAAGATTTCGGAGCTTGTCGACAAGGCTATGGCCGACGGTATGCCAGGCATAGCCATCACCGACCACGCCAATATGTTCGGTGTGAAGGAGTTTGTGGAGTATATCGAGCGCCGAAACCGAGAGCTCGGCACATCGTTCAAACCCATCATCGGCTGCGAGGTCTATGTGGCTCGCCGAGGCAAGGAGTGTAAGGATGTGCGAGAAGACTGGGGTGGTCACCACCTTATCCTTTTGGCAAAGAACGCAACAGGCTACAAGAACCTCGTGAAGATTGTTTCGAGGGCTTCGTTGGTGGGCTTTTATGGTCGCCCACGCACCGACAAGGCCGACCTGGAGCGCTATCACGAAGGGTTGATTTGTTGCTCGGCTTGTATTGGTGGCGAGGTGGCACAACACATCCTCAACGACCGCTTCGACGAGGCCGAAAGGGTAGTAAAGTGGTACCAAAACACCTTTGGCGAAGATTACTACCTCGAGCTTCAGCGCCACAAGGCGACCACACAACGAGCCAACCTCCAGATATACGAGCTGGAGGAGAGGGTTAACCGCCACCTCTTCCAACTCTCGCAAAAGCTCGGTATAAAGCTCATCTGCGCCAACGACATTCACTTTGTGAATGAGGAGGATGCCGAGGCTCACGATACGATGCTCTGTGTCAACTATGGTGGCAAGGCTTACAACGAAGATCGCCTGATCTTCTCGAAACAAGAGTGGTTGAAGACCACCGCCGAGATGAACGAGTTGTTTGGCGATATCCCCGAGGCGCTGGCCAATACGATAGAGGTTTGCAACAAGGTCGAGCACTACTCTATCGACCACGCCCCGATGTTACCTACGCCCACCCTGCCCGAGGGCGTAGATGAGGTGGAACACCTTGCCCGACTCTGCTTCGAGGGGGCACACAAACGCTACGGCGAACACCTCTCCGATGAGGTTGTAGAGCGATTGAAACAGGAGTTGAGGATCATCAACCGCAAGCACTACCCTGCCTATTTTCTTTTGTGGCACGAGATTGTCTCGGCAGCTCGAAAAATGAGCATTCGGGTGGGCGTAGGCAGAGGCTCGGCAGGGGGCTCGTTGGTACTCTACTGCCTCGGCATCACTGGGGTCGACCCTTTGCGCTTTGATCTATCGTTCGAGAAGTTTCTCAAGCCCGAGAGCGATGCACTGCCAAACATAGATATTGATGTCGACGAGGGTAGTCGAGCGAGATTGCTCGATTGGATTATGAAACGCTATGGCGAGGAGAGCGTTGCCAATATTGTAGTGCATCGCCACATCTCCCCTACCGCCGCAAAAAGATGGGTGGCACAAACCTATAATAAGCCCATAAACAACCTCGATGAAGAGCATTTGCAGTTGGCTCAACGACTCGAAGGGGTGGTGAATAGTTCTGCCATTCACGCCTGTGGAGTGGCCATTTGCGACGGCGATATATCGGAGCGAGTACCATTGGCGTGCATCTCTGTTCCGCAATACGAAAATGCCGTTATCGCCACCCAATATTGTGGCGAGGAGTTGCGTCGAGCAGGAGTTATTGTATTGAATATCCTATCGCAAAAACACCTCTCCATCATCAAGCACTTTGCGGAGCGAGGTGTGGATATCGAAAACATCCCTCTCGACGATGCGAAGACTCTCGAATTGTTCCACCGAGGCGACACCCAGGGGGTTGTACAGTTCGATTCGGATGAGATGCGAAGCCTTCTACAGGAGGTACAACCGACCGACTTTGAGAGTTTGGTGGAGGTTTTCTCACACCATTGCGCAAACAGATCGCACTCGGTCTGCTATACCCTATTTGCATTCCAAACCGCCTATCTCAAGGCACACTACCCTGAAAACCACTCAATGGCTTGTATAGAACACGGCAACCGCATACATTGATAATATTCTTTCGTTATTATCCTCCATCGCTAGAAGATTCCTTCTATTTTCCAGGCCTTTGAAATGAATTTGAATAATACAATGAGAATGTTGTTCTGTTTTTTTTCTATGCCACTAAAGAATATTCTTCTTTTTTTGTATCTTTGAGACATTAAACCTTAAAACAAATGATTGCTAACAACGATATCAATGTGTACAAAATTTTTATCAGCTACTCTAGAAAAGATAAAGATGTTGTTTTACCTTTTAGCGCAAAATTAGAAGATAGCCTTGGCATAAAATGCTGGATAGATTTACAAGGCATCTCTCACTCCGAAGATTTTACTGAAAAAATTATTTCAGCTATTGACTCTTGTGAAGTGGTATTGTTTATGGCGTCTAAAAATTCTATGTCTTCTGAATTTGTCAAAAGAGAAATTTCTTATGCATTATCTAAAGGGAAAAGAATTGCTCCTATTGTAATAGACGGAAGTGCTTTTACAAATTGGTTTCAGTTTAATTTAGGTCATCTAAACTGTATTAACTATAATGACGAAGAGGATATAAAAAAATTTGTTACAGATCTATATTCATGGCTAAAAATAGATAATATACAAAATATAATCTCTCGTTGTAATGTTATCTTTCCACTGAAAGAAATGAACCAAAGCGCTTTTGACGAAATCGTTTCAGAATTTAAGATTAGAAATAAAAAAAACAATGCGCTTGCTGTTATAGACGAGGATGATCTTACTCTTTTTTACAATTGTAAGCAAATTAAATATACTATTATCAACCTAGATATGATAAATAATAATAATGCCCTTTTTCTAATCAAAAGGGTTCTATCAGAGCATGTGAAACATTATTCTCTAATCACAATAAGCCTAATAGGAGATATGAGCAATATTAAATATGGAGAAGTGCGTGATTTTATTGCCAACTTTGCTCCTAATTCAAATCTTATTTGGGATGTTAAAAATAGCCATTTCAGACGAGAAATAATAATTATGTTCGGTCGCTAATTAATCCTCTTTTTTATGATTTCTTTTTGCGTATAAATACGGATTTTTACATTTAAATTTTTTCATAGTTTTGCACCGAGAAATATCGAATATCGGCTCGTTACTGCACCACAATACACAAACTTTTGGCGTATGTGAGCAATTCACACGCAAGCAAGGTGAAAAAAGAACCCAACAGACAAATTGCAATGAAAGAACGAATTAAGAAAGCACTATACATTCCAACTTTTGGAGAGGAGGTGGCCAATGCCGTGTCGCACGGAGTGATGACCATTCTGATGTTGTTGGCACTACCCTTCTCGGCGGTTTGGGCATACTTGAGCAACCCCTCGCACCCAGCTCTCGCAAGTGTGGGTGTGTCGGTATTTGTGATTAGCATCTTTCTGATGTTCCTCTGCTCGACGCTCTACCACTCGATGCAGCCCGAGTCGAAGCACAAGGCGGTATTCCACATCCTCGACCACATAATGATATACTTCGCCATTGCTGGCTCCTACACCCCCATTTCGCTCTGCGTGATAGGCGGCTGGCAGGGTGTGCTTATCGTTATCATTCAGTGGGTTATGGTTCTGTTCGGCATCTTCTACAAGTCGCTATCGAAGCGCTCGATTCCCTCGATTAGCCTCACCATCTACCTAATTATGGGTTGGATGATTGTTATCTTCTTCCCACTCTTTTGGAGACAGGCCTCTACCCCACTTCTTGCTCTGATTGGGGCTGGCGGCATATTCTACACCTTGGGTGCAATTTTCTACGCCAAGAAGGGGTTCCGCTACCACCACCTCGTATGGCATCTGCTTATCAACCTAGCGGTCATCTGCCACTTTGTAGGCATTGTATTCTTTCTGGGTTGATATAACCATAAATAGAACGATAAAGAGGCTGAAAAATCAGCCTCTTTATTACTTCATCGCCTTGCGTACCCTCTTTTCGTACTTATTATAAACCTTGTCGAGGTGGGCATTAAACATCTTTATGTTTGCAGGCATCTCCTTCGGCATCTCAATAACAGGTTGCTTGACATTCAACACTGCACGAACAACATCCTTGCTCAAAGAGAACCTCTTCTTGGAGATCTTTGTATAGGCTACAGCCTGAAAGTCATTACCGAGAAGGCGCATCTTCTCGCCATTCAAACAGCAAGGCAGCTCTTTGCCAGCATTTACATATACAGGCAACGCAAGACCTGCAACGGGGTTACCATTAGCAACAAGCATACGAGGATTTTTAGGGTCGCACACCATTATAGCCGTCGACACCGAGGTTGCACGAGCCACCGAATGGTTGTTGCATATATAAGGCTCTGAAGAGGCGAGGATATCCCCATATTTTATGCTGTTGTACGAACGAGAGTAGTTGACGAACTGTTGTGGGGTGAATAGATCCTCGTGATCCCTCATCTGCTTCATAATAAGATTGTAACGGCGCTCGCTGGTGCCACGCTCATCGGTAGCAGCAAAGGAGAAGTTGGAACGAACATCGAAACCCTCACTGCGCTCGTTAACATTGTAGCGCTTATAGCCCAAGTCCCAAATCTCGAAATAAGCAACCTCTCCCGATGCGTCGCCAACACCGATATTGGTGTTAAAACCTCTCTTGCGCTTTGTACTCTTGAGGAACGCCTCAAACTCATCTACGGTAGCACACTTTTTGAGTGCCTTGGCCATAATAGACGAAAAACCGCCAGAGAGTGGGAGTTGAACGGCATTCCACTCCCCTTCGGTAGCCTTCTGCATACCGTGAGATGCTGTGTTAAAGATACCAAAAGCCTTCTCGTTGATACCGCAAAGAACTTGCTTGTCCCAGCTCTTTGTATTTGGAACTATGGCGGTGTAGGAGTATCCATCGCCTGTTACATACTCCACACGAGTCTTGCAGCCACTCGAAATATCACGGTGCTTCCACAAGAGAGGTACTCCCTCGCTTGACTTCGATGCCGCAACTATAGCCGATGTGCACGCCCAACTCTCGCAATAGAGGGCGAGCAACGCAATGAGAACGAGAAAGATTCGCATATTTTTCATTTTTAGGTATAATATTTAGAGGTTAATCTTCTACAAATATACATCTTTTTTATATCTTTGTAGTAGTGAAAATGTTTTTTAACTTAAAAATTTGGGAACTATGAAATTTTTTAAGGTTTTCTTGGCGAGCCTACTTGCGCTCGTTGTTGGCACAGTGGTGTCGTTCGTGTTGTGCATCGCCGTTTTTGTGGGTATGGCTGGCTCGATGGGCAAGACCACACAGGCGGTTATCACTCCGCAGACTATCGTAAAGATCGATTTTGCCGAAAATATCACCGAGGCTCCAGCCAAAAATCCGATGGCTGGCTTCGACTACGCCACAATGACTATGGCGAAGAGCACCCACCTCTTGAAGGTGTTGCAGAGCATCGAGGCGGCAAAGAACGATGCTCGAGTTAAGGGCGTCTACCTCAACTTTACTGGTGCAGGAGGTGTAACCTCGGGTGCTATAGAGGAGTTGCGCACCGCACTCATCGACTTCAAGCAGAGCGGTAAGTTCGTCGTTGCCTACAACGAGGGCTATTCGCAGGGCTTGTACTACCTTGCTTCGGTAGCAGACAAAATCTATCTCCACCCAGAGGGCGGTTTCTCGTGGGCAGGTATGGCGCAAACCTCTGTCTTCTTCAAGGGTGCGCTCGACAAGCTCGGTCTGAATGCCGAGGCTATCCGCCCAACAGTATGTAAGTATAAGAGCGCCGTTGAGCCATATATCCGCAAGGAGATGTCGAAGGAGAACAAGGCGCAGATGCAGACAATGGTCAACGATATGTGGGGAGTATTGGTTGGCTCTATTGCTGAAAGCCGTCAGCTCGACGCCAAGAAGTTGATGCAGTTGGCAGACAAGTTGGAGGTTACACAACCCGAGGATGCTTTGAAGCACGGCTTGGTCGATGCACTCATCTACGAGGACGAGATGGAGCAGAAGTTTGCCGAATATGGGGTAGAGAAGGGTGCCGATGGCGAGTATAACATCATCTCGCTTGGCGACTATATGGCATTGGCTCCTGTTTTGCCAAAGTTTAGTGCGCCAGCCGTAGGTATCATCTATGCCGAAGGTCAGATTTTCGATGGCACAGGCGAGGACGACAACATCTATAGCGCAAACCTCGTTGAGGTAGTGAAGAAGGCTCGCAAGGATAAGGATGTGAAGGCCGTAGTTCTTCGTGTTAACTCGCCAGGCGGTAGCGCCTTGGCAAGCGATGTTATCTGGCGAGAGTTGGAGTTGCTCCGCAAGGAGAAGCCAGTAATCGTTTCGATGGGATCGTACGCCGCAAGTGGTGGCTACTACATCTCATCGGGAGCGGATGCTATTATTGCCGACCGCCTCACCTTGACTGGCTCGATTGGTGTGTTTGGCCTCTTGCTCGAGGGCGAGAATATGCTCAACAAGCGACTTGGCGTTACTACCGATGTTGTGAAGACCGGTCAGTCGGCCGACTTTGGCGCAAATGTTATGGGCATTGGCGTTCGTAAGATCAGCGACCTCGAACGCAAGACCCTGCTCCGCTCGGTGGATAAGGTTTACGAAACATTCACTACAAAGGTGTCGAATGGTCGCAACCTCCCTATGGATAAGGTTTTGGATTTGGCGCAAGGTAGAGTATGGTCGGGTACTCGTGCCGTAGAGCTTGGCTTGGCAGATGCAAACGGCGGTTTGCGTGAAGCTATTGCCGTAGCTATAGATAAGGCGGGTATCACCGATAATTATCGTGTTACCGAGGTATTGGAGGAACTTTCTCCAATGGCGCAGATGATGCAGTCGCTGAATATGCAGATTAAGGCCTACTTGCTCGATGCCGAGACCTTGGAGGCAGCAGAGTACTACAACTCGTTGAAGCGAGAGGTTGCAAGAGAGGGCGTACAAGCGTACTGCCCGTATAGCTTTGCTATGAATTAAAAATTAAGAATTAAAAATTAAAAATTAGTGAGAGCTCGTATTAAGGAGTTGCTCCGTGGGGTGTTTCACCCCGAATTGGAGCAGGATATTGTAACGGCAGGAATTTTTGAGGGTGCCGAGATTGAGGGGGAGAAGGTGGTTGTGTCGCTTATCTTCCGCAAGGCTCGTGATCCGTTTGCCGTAAAGATTAAGAGTAGGGTAGAGCAAACTATCGTGTCGGCCTATCCCGACTTTAAGGTAGTAGTCGTGGTTAAGGAAGGCGAAAAGAGCGCCGAGCGTGCAGCCAAGAATGCCGCCATCGAGGAGATGCACAACCTCTCGACCACCACAAATATCAAGTACATTGTAGCCGTTGCTTCGGGCAAGGGTGGCGTGGGCACGTCGACCGTTACCGCCAACCTCGCCACTGCGTTGGCAAAAGAGGGTTACAAGGTGGGTGTTCTCGATGCCGATATCTATGGCCCATCACAGTCAAAGATGTTTGGTTGCGAGGACTATCTGCCCGATGCAAAACAGGTGGATGGTCACGACTATATCGTGCCAGCCGAGGTGGGCGGAATAAAGCTTATTTCGATTGCGATGTTCATCCGCAAAACCGACGCTCTGTTGTGGCGTGGAACCATGGCTAACAGCGCTTTACGCCAATTAATACACCAAACCGAGTGGGGTTATTTAGATTTTTTATTAATTGACCTTCCCCCAGGTACAGGCGACATTCATTTGTCAATAATTAACGAATTGCACATCGGTGGAGCGATCATCGTATCGACTCCACAGCAAGTGGCTGTAGCAGATGTAATTAGGGGTGTTGAGATGTTCCGAAATCCAAATGTAAACATCCCAGTTTTAGGTGTTGTAGAGAATATGGCGTGGTTTACACCAGCCGAGCTACCGAACAACCGCTACTACATCTTTGGCAAGGGTGGCGCAGCTCGCTATGCCGATGAGGTAGGAGTTGATTTATTGGGCGAAGTACCTATAATTCAAGATATTATGCAAGGTGCAGACGATGGAAACCCTGCTGTAAACACCCATCCGCAAGTTGCCGACATCTATCGACAAGTGGCGCAGAAAGTTGTTGATAAGATGGGAAAATAGTGTTGAAAAGGGGTGAATAACTTTTAATAAGTTGTAATAACTTTTGATAAAGTCAAAGAACCGACGAGTTATTAAAAATTGTTGTTGTTTTTATTAGAATAAATCTAATTACATTTGTTAAAAAATAATAGTGTTCATTTGTTGAAACCACTTATAAACATTTGTTGAAAACGAATAGGAAAAATTGCTCTATCAGCGAGTTAGCAAATCATTTTTAAAAATTTTTAAATAATATCGGTTAGCAACTTTTTTCTCAAAAAAGATATCAACACTTTCAACAGCTATTATTGTTGTTACTTTATTTTTTAATTTATTTAATTATTAAATTTTAATTAAAAGAAAAATAAATAACAGGTGTGGAAAAAGTGGATTCCTCTAAAAGGGAATATAAGGAGAGTAGGGAGCATGGAGAGTATAAGGAAAAACGCCGATCCTTATATTCATTAAACTCTCTAAATTCACCAATAATATAAAAGAATAATAAAGCTAATGGCTAAAAACTATATGGAAAATCTTATCAAACGAATCGAGGAGCTCAAGCGTGAGAAGAATGCCGTGATCTTGGCGCACTACTATTGTCGTCCCGAGGTGCAGAAGGTTGCCGACTTTTTGGGAGACTCATTGGCTCTCTCGGTGAAGGCTCGAGATGTCGAGGCTAAAACCATACTCTTTGCTGGTGTTCACTTTATGGGTGAAACCGCAAAAGTTCTCTCGCCCGAGAAGAGGGTATTAATTCCAAACCCCGAGGCTACCTGTTCTCTTGCCGAGTCGTGCAAGGCGGAGGCATTGGCCGAGATGAAGGCTAAATATCCAAACGCCCTCGTTGTGGCCTATGTGAACACTACTGTTGGCGTGAAGGCTCTGACCGACATTTGCTGCACCTCGTCGAATGCACTTCAGGTGGTGGAGTCAATTCCGCAAGATAAGGAGATTTTGTTCGTTCCCGATAAGAATCTTGGCTCCTATATACAAAAGGTAACAGGCCGTCAGAATATGATATTGTGGGATGGTGCGTGCCATGTCCACGAGAAGTTCTCGAAGGAGGGTATTCTCTCCCTCAAAAAACTCCATCCCGAGGCGAAGGTGGTTGTCCACCCAGAATGTAGGGGAGAGGTGGCTGAATTGGCCGATTATTGCGGCTCTACGGCAGGTATCCTCTCCTACTGCGGAGCGAGCGACTGCGACACCTTTATTGTAGTTACCGAGCCAGGCATCTTGGCTGAGATGGAGATGAAGTATCCGTCGAAGAGATTTATCCCTGCACCATCTGTCGAGGGTAAATCGTGCAACGAGTGCGAGTATATGAAGATGATCACTCTCGAGAGCATTATCGCTTGCCTCGAGAACGAATCTCCAACCATCGAACTCGACGAGGATACCCGCAAAAAAGCCTCGAAGTCAATCGAGGCTATGGTGAAGATAGGGTAGTAGCTATCTAAAACTATTTTCCATGCTGCTTGAGCAGGCGCTCTTGCGTGTCGCAGAGGTGCTTTAGATTGCCGTTAACATATTTGCAGAAATCGCTCCATGGATAGAATGGGGCGGTTTTGCATTTTATAGGTAGGTAGGCATCTCGCTCGTTGATAAGCGAACGAACAATAACCTTGCCCTGCTTGTTGCGATAGAGTACAATCTGCAGATTGGCCGCCATCGGAACCAAAGTACCGTGGTTGAACGATGTTGTAGCCAACTCTATATTCTCGTTCCACTGCGGAACACAACCCTCGTAACCCATCACCGAGAGGAGTGGACCCACATACGAATCGTGAGTGAAACGGAGGTTTGCCACATCGGGATTCTTGCCATCGATTGCTGCTTGCGCCTTGTTGATAATATCGTCGACCATAGGCTTCATATGGGATTGACGCATCTCTACATACTCATCGCCACGACCCATAGTGTGGTTTACCCATTTCGAGGTGAAGAAGATGTAGGCTCCATACATCTCCTCTGGAGTGAAGAGGCGAGTCACCATCTCGCTATCTCCGAGACCCATATTTTCGGCAAAGAGGAGTGTGCGGAGGGTGTAACGAAAGGCACGGAAAGGGTGCTTCGCACCGCACTCTTTTACGAACTTGTTGCTGTCGGTGGTGATTTTCGACAAGAAAGATGATACATCGTATGATCTATCCATCTCGTCGACAGCATCGTTCCAGCTGCCCTTACTTCTGTGTTCTCTTGCCAACTCTTTTGCCACCTCCGAGGCGTTAGGGTCATTCGCCAATGGGCGAATAATCCACAACTCCGACTGGCGGGCGTGCTGCGAGATTTTGATGTTAGGGTTCTTACCCTTGAGAGCATCGTTGAATGTTGCCATCGAGAAGACACAACGCAATGAGGTGCTTGACTTTGCCTCGACAGAACCGCTGTCGAATATAGGCTTGAAGTTGTTATAAGCTCGATTGCCGATAGCGTTCCATTGCTCGAAGCCGAGAGGAGCAAGCTCTCCGTCGTTGCCCTGCTGGGCATTGAAGATCTCTACAACTTTCTTGTAGAGTAATTTTCCTTCGGCTGTGAGAATTCCGAGTTCGTCAGCCTTCTGCAACATATCCTTTGTTATGCGGAAAGGTTTATCGTTCTGCTCGTAGCGAGAGCCGTGACGACCAACCAACGAGAAGTAGAAAGGCTCGAAGCCTTCGGGAGCCTTCTCGATCTCGCCAAAAGGAATACCTGGGTAGGGCGACGATACTGGGAAGGCGAGGTTTGGATATTTGCGAATGCTTTCGAGAACCTCCTTCGGAGATTGTGCAAACACTGTCAGAGAAACCAACAGTGCAAGAATAAGAGTTGTAAATCTTCTCATTTTGTAGTTTTGCTATAGTTTAGTTATGCAAATATAGACAATTTTTGTAACTTTGTAGTCCGAAAAAATCTGAAAAATTATGTCGAATACACAAATTCTTCGTCGTCAGTTTCTATCGAATGTTGCCCAGACTTCGCCTTCGCCTATGCTTGTAGGTGTAGAGCGTGCCGAGGGTGTATTTTTCTACACCCCCGAAGGTAAGCGCTACTTCGACCTTGTGTCGGGAGTATCGGTGAGTAATGTCGGCCACGCCAACCCTGATGTTGTCGAGGCTGTAAAACGCCAAGCAGAGCGATATATGCATATTATGGTTTATGGCGAGATGGTCGAGCGACCACAGGTGGAGTATGCCGTAGAGATAGCCGAGGCCTTGCCTGGCGACTTGGAGAGTGTCTACTTCCTCAACTCGGGAGCCGAGGCTGTCGAGGGAGCATTGAAGTTAGCAAAGCGATATACCCATCGCACCGAGATGATATCGATGCGCCGAGCATACCACGGCTCTACTCACGGAGCAATGAGTATGATGGGCGAGCCCGAAGGCGAGGAGTGGAAGAATGCATTTCGTCCCCTCTTGCCCGACTGTCGAGCATTGGACTTCAACTCGTTCGACGATCTGCAGAAGATAACCGAGAGAACGGCCTGCGTTTTGTGTGAGCCTGTTCAGGGCGAGGCGGGAGTGCGCCCTCCTGTAGAGGGATATCTGCAGGCGCTTCGTAAGCGTTGCGACGAGGTAGGAGCCTTGCTTATTTTCGACGAAATACAGACGGGTATGGGTCGCTCGGGTGAGATGTTTGCCTGTGTGAAATATGGAGTTACTCCCGATATTATCTGCCTCGCAAAGGCATTTGGTGGCGGTATGCCACTCGGTGCATTCGTTTCGTCGAAGAAAATTATGGATTCATTGCAGACCGATCCGGTGTTAGGTCATATCACCACCTTTGGTGGTCACCCAGTATGTTGCGCTGCGGGCTTGGCAGCATTCCGCTATTTAAAGAAGCATAATGTTGTTGAGGATGTCGAGCGTAAGGGAGCATTGTACGAGGAGTTGCTTTGCGACCATCCTGCGGTGCTCGAGATTCGCCGTAGCGGATTGCTTTTGGCGGTGGAACTCGGTTCGGAGGAGCGACTCTTCAAGGTTATGGAACTCTTCAAGGAGGAGGGCATTATGAGTGACTGGTTCCTTTATTGTGCTACAGCCTTCCGTATCTCGCCGCCGCTCGTAATTTCGGACGAGGAGATAAGGGAGAGTGTAGAAATCATCCGTCGAGTACTCGATAAATTGTAAATCGACCGATGACTACCGCCCTGTTGACTCTTGCCGTTATTGCGACCTATGTGGTACTGCTCTTTGTAGTGGCACACCTCTCGGTGCGTGGTGGCGACAATGTGAAGTTCTTTACGGGTGGTCGCAATCAGAAGTGGTGGGTTGTGGCTCTTGCTATGGTGGGAGCTCCAATGACAGGTATAACCTTCATCTCGGTACCTGGAATGGTGGGGGTTTCGAGTTTCTCCTATCTGCAGATGGCTTTGGGCTTTATAGTAGGTAGTATTCTGATAGCCTATCTGCTTATTCCTCTCTATTATCGCCACAATGTAACATCTCTCTACGAATACCTCGACGGCCGTTTTGGCGTGCGTAGCCACTCCGCTGGTGCTTGGTTGTTTTTGGTATCGAAGGTGTTGGGAGCTTCGCTTCGTGCCTTTGTGGTATGTGTGGTTATTCAGCAGTTGCTTTGCAGTGTTTTAGGTATTCCATTTTGGGCTACGGCGACCATTTTTATGGCTTTGGCGTGGCTCTACACCTATCGTGGCGGTGTTGGTGCGGTAGTTTGGACAGATGCGTTGAAGACCATATGTATGGTCTCGTGCGTGGTGTTGTGTGCACTGTTTTTACTTCGAGAACTTGGCTTGCCTCTCGGCGAGGCGGTGTCGCAAGTCTCTGCCAACAATCTGACCAAAATATTTTATCTCTCCGACATCGACACCTCGCTCCACTTTGCGAAGATGTTTTTGTCGGGCGTGTTTATGATTGTTGCGATGACGGGACTCGATCAAGATATGATGCAACGAGCCTTGAGTAGCCGCTCACAACACTCGGCACAACGCAATATGGTGGTTGCGTCATTGTTGCAGACGGTGGTTATTGCTATGTTGCTCGGACTCGGAGCGTTGCTCTATCTCTACCTTGCAAAGAGCGCTCTCTCGGTCGCAAAACCCGACGAGGCGTTCGCCTTTGTCGCTACTCGAGAAGGTATGCCTATCGTGGTCTCAATTTTGTTGGTGTTGGGTGTGGTTTCGGCTTCGTTCTCTTCGACTGGTGGTGCACTGACCTCGCTTACGACATCGTTTGCAGTCGATATTTTGCGAAATAAGGGCATCTCGGACTCTGCTCGCAAGTGGTTGCACGGCGGAGTAGCAACCATATTGTTGTTGCTAATTTTAGCATTCGAGGAGTGGAGCACGGCAAGCTCAATAGAGCTTTTCTATCGCCTGGCGAGCTACACCTATGGCCCTCTGCTCGGTCTCTTTGCCTTTGGCGTGTTGACCAAGCGAGAGGTTTGCGATAGGGTGGTGCCTGCGGTGGTTGTTGTTGCTCCGTTGCTCTGCGCTCTGCTTGATATCTTTTCGCAAGAGTGGTTTGGTGGCTACAAGTTTGGCTTTGAGATACTACTACTCAATGCCGCATTTACAATGTTTGGTTTGCAGCTCTTCAGCCATAAGCCGAAGAAAAAGTCGACAATAACACTTCGTTATGCCCGAGAGGAGGATGCCCCAATTGTCGCCCTTGCGGTCGCTATTGCCATCGATGACGAGGAGGCTCTGCACGACTATTGTGGTGAGAGTCCGCTCTCGGTATTGACCGAGATTGCTCGTGCCGAGGCGACACAATATAGTTGGCGCTTTGCGGTCGTTGCCGAGTGTGACGGCGAGCCCGTAGGTGCGGTTGTGGGTTATGATGGAGCAAGACTCAAGGAGTTGCGAGAGGGTACATTTGCCGTTTTGCGCCGCCTGGTGGGCAGAGTGCCGAATATAGAGGATGAGACCGAGGCCGGCGAATACTATCTCGACTCGGTGGCTGTTCTGCCCGAATTCCGAGGCCGTGGCATCGGCTCGGCTCTGGTCGAGGCCTTCTGCGAGAGAGCTTTTATAGAAGGTGCGGAGCGAGTTGGACTCATCGTTGAGGAGGAGAATACGAAGGCCGAGAGGGTATACCAATCGTTGGGCTTCGAGCGGGTTGGCGAACGCCTATTTTTCGGCCACCGAATGCACCATTTGCAGAAGAGTAAACAATAGACCAATATGAAGAGATTTTTTCTTACACTGATTATGAGTTTTTCGATTTTTAGCCTGTTCGGACAGCCGAAGCAGACCTTCGAGTCGGTAGATGTTGCCGAGTTCGAGAAGGCAATAGCAGAGAAGAGTTATATCGTTCTTGATGTCCGCACATCGGAGGAGTATGCCGCAGGTCATATTCCAGGCACCCATTTTAATATAGATGTTCTCGACGGCAATTTTACGAAGGATGCCCTTGCGGCTCTTCCGAAAGAGAAGTCGGTTGCGCTCTATTGTCGCAGTGGCAATCGTAGCAAAACCGCTGCGAGAATCCTCTCCGAGAATGGCTATAAGGTGTTGGAACTCGCCACAGGCTTCCGTGGTTGGGTCTCGGCAGGTAAGGCTATCGAGAGATAAAAAGAGGCTAAACGGAGCGTAATCTTTGGCAAATTAGCCAAAAATACTTACCTTTGGTAAAAATTCGGATACTATGGCAATTTTCAAGGTTGAGGGCGGTCGTCGTCTACACGGCGAGATTAAACCGCAAGGAGCAAAGAATGAGGCGTTGCAGATAATCTGCGCCACACTCCTTACAGAGGAGACGGTCGTAATCGACAATATTCCGCAAATTCTCGACATCATCCAGCTCATTGAGCTTTTGAAGGCGATGGGTGTTAAGGTTGAGCGAAAGTCGGAGGATTGCTATTCTTTCTGCGCCAAGGATATCAATCTCGACTACCTTGCAAGCGACGACTATCGCAACCGTTGCGCCCGTCTGCGTGGCTCGGTGATGATTGTAGGTCCACTGTTGGCTCGTTTCGGCGTGGGTTATATTCCAAAACCGGGTGGCGATAAGATTGGTCGCCGCCGCTTGGACACACACTTCATCGGCTTCCAGAAGCTCGGTGCAGAGTTCGATTTCGATGCTACCGAATCGTTCTTCACCGTCAAGGCGAAGGAGTTGAAGGGTACCTATATGTTGCTCGATGAGGCATCGGTTACGGGTACTGCAAATATCGTTAT
>JAEIGA010006972.1_pt1 | contig 17183 bp, 13 predicted proteins | sample 9270691 | NCBI WGS metagenome assembly JAEIGA01 (sample SAMN17057246, study PRJNA624740) | gut metagenome | biome: biome; isolation source: fecal sample | host: Bos grunniens | place: China: Xizang | collected 2019 | reverse complement strand
TTATTCTTCTTCCATTTCTTCTTCTGTTAAAATTGATAAATCATCTAAATCATCTTCATCTAAATCATCATAATCTTCCATATCTTGTTCTACTAATTCATCTTCTGTTTCTGTAACTTCTTCTGGATCTACTTCTTCCTCTTCTTCAGAATTTTCTTCTTCATCTTCTTCTATTACAGTTTTTACAACATGAAATTCTTTTAAATCCCATTCTGCATCATCTAATAAAATAAATCTTTTATCAGTTGTTAATGTTGTATAAAAGTCACCAATCATTTCAAACATAGCATCTTCTGATATTTCTAATAAAGAACACACTTCTTTAAATAATACAGGTGTCTTTGATGGTTTTCTATCTTCTTTTAATAACTCATATGCAATATCAGCATATGATAATAATTCTAATTCCTCTAAAGGTAAGTTTCTAATATTCATAACGTCCTCCTACATTTTTTGTGCAGCTTCTACACCAATAAGTTTTAAAGCTGATTTTATTGTTATTTGAACAGTTTTAATTAAACTAATTCTTTGAGATGAAATATTCATATCATCAGTTAATATTTTATGTTTACCATAATAATTATGGAACATACTTGCTAATTCATACACATAATTTGTTATTAAATGTGGTTCTTTTTTCATTGCTGATGATTCAACTACTGATTTAAAATCATATACTTTTAATAGTAATGCTTTTGAATCTTCATCAATAATATCTTTTATATTAATAGCTAATTCTATATTTCTTTCTTTAGCATCATTTAATATAGAGCATATTCTAGCATGAGCATAATTTACGTAGAAAAGTGGATTATCACTAGATTGTTTAACTGCAAGAGATATATCAAAGTCCATTTGACCGTCTAATGATCTTGTTGCAAAGAAATATCTAGCAGCATCTTTACCTATTTCTTCTACTAATTCACTTATAGTTATATTACCACCAGTTCTTTTACTCATTTTAACAACTTCATTATCTTTTAATAAACGAACCATTTGTAATAATCTAACTTCTAATAAATCTTTATTATACCCTAAAGCTTCTATACTAGCTTTTAATCTTGATACGTAACTATGATGATCCGCACCAAATACGTCTACTAATTCATCATAACCTCTATCAAACTTATCTAAGTGATATGCTATATCTGGTACTAGATAAGTATAAGAACCATCAGATTTTACTAATACTCTATCTTTATCATCACCATAAACAGTTGTTTTAAGCCATTTAGCCTCATCTTCTATAAAAGTTAATCCTTTTTCATCTAAGATTTTTAATGACTCTTCTATTCTTCCTTTAGCACGAATAGCTTTTTCACTAGTCCATACATCAAAGTCTACACCAAAACCACTTAAATCACTTTTAATAACATCTAATAAGTAATTAGTAGCATAAACTTTAAAGAATTCTAAATCATCATCTAATTTACTATCTCCATATTTTTCATATACATCTTTTGCTATATCAATTATTTCACTACCATGATATCCATCTTCTGGCATATCTTCATCTAATCCACATACACCTTTATATCTTGCATATAAAGATAAACCTAAGTTATTGATTTGATTACCAGCATCATTAATGTAATACTCTTTTGTTACATCAAAACCTGCAAAAGACATAATATTTGCCAAATTAGCACCATATGCTGCACCACGAGCTGTACCTAAGTGTAAAATACCTGTTGGATTAGCACTTACAAACTCGATATTTACTTTCTTATTATCACCTATATTTGAAGAACCATATTTTTCATCTTCTTCTATTACTTTATTAATTCCACTAAATATATATTCATCATCTAAATAAAAATTTATAAATCCAGGTCCTGCTATATCTACTTTTGTTAATTCCTTATTATCTTTTAATATATTTACTAACTTTTCAGCAATATTTCTAGGATTATCTTTTAATTCTTTAGATAATTTCATTGCAATATTACTAGAAAAATCCCCTTGTTGTCTTATTTTAGGAATCTCTATAGATACTGTTGTTTCATCATAAGAAACATCTAAAGCATCTAATGCTTTTTCTATCAATTCTTTAATAACTAATTTCAAATTCATTAAATATTCCTCCATTCTAATTTATATAAAACATCATTACTATATTCGTTTTCAATATATAATTTATAATTTATTTTAATATTATACTCATTTATTTCTAAATTTAAAGTATCTATTGTTAAATTCATGTATAAATTATTATCAAATAAAGTTAATTTACCTTCAGTTTTTTTGTTATTATCAAATTCTAATTCAAAAGATTTTTCTTTATCTTTTTTTATTAACCGCAAAGAATTATCCATGATTGTAATAGTATATACATCTTCATTAATTTTATAATTAATAAAATTATCTTTTTTTATACCTACCACAGTCCCGGATAATACAATCTCATTATCATTTTTTATTTCGTATTTTATATTTATCTTTGACATATCAATACCTCAAAAAAAATCTATCACGAATATAGCATATTATTAAAAAAAGGTCAACAAATTACTTATAATTTATAAGTTTTTACGAATAATAAAAAAAGAAGGAAGAAACTTATATGAAAAAATTAAAAATATTAATAAAAATCATGATATTTTCATTACTAATTTTTATATTTATTTATAGCTGTTTTTATTATAGTTCTATATTAAGTTCTAAGATAGATATAAAAAATTCAAATAGTATATATATGTATGATAAAGATAATAAAAGCTTTTATGAAGGGAATAACGGCACTAAAAAATGGGTATCTTTAGAAGATATATCCCCTTATTTAATAGATGCTACAATTTATTCCGAAGATAAAAATTTTTATTCTCATAATGGGTTTGATATACCAAGAATTATTAAATCATTATTTATAAATCTTAAAAATAAGGATTTATCTCAAGGAGCATCTACTATATCACAACAATATGCTAGAAATTTATTCTTAACATTTGATAAAACATGGAAAAGAAAGCTAAAAGAAGCTTGGTATGCTTTTAAATTAGAAAATACATACACTAAAGATGAAATACTAGAAGGATATTTAAATACAATAAATTATGGTAATGGAATACTTGGTATAGAAAACGCTTCTTATTATTATTTTAATAAATCATCTAAAGATTTAACTATAGAAGAAGCTAGTATCTTAGCAGGTATACCTAAATCCCCTAATAATTATTCACCTTTAAATAATGAAAAAAATGCTAAAAAAAGACAAAAGCAAATTCTTAATATTTTAGTAGAAAATAACATAATAACCAAGAAAGAATCCAATAAAGCATATAATAAAAAACTTACATATTATGGAAAAAAAGATAATTTAAATTTAAATACTATTATGTACTATCAAGATGCCGTAATTAATGAATTAAAGGAACTTAAAGTTATTAGTGAAGATACAATAAAACAAGAAGGATTAAAAATATATACAGCACTTGATACTAATGCACAACTTATATTAGAAGAAAATATTAATAATAATTTAGAAAATAAAAAAGAAATGCAAGCTGCATCTATAATGATGAATCCTAAAAATGGAGAAATAATAGCACTTGTAGGTGGTAAAGATTATTCAAAATCACAATATAATAGAGCTATAAGTGCAAAAAGGCAAGTAGGTTCTACTATGAAACCATTACTATACTTAGCAGCCTTACAAGAAGGATTAACACCTGCTACAATATTTCTTAGTAAACCTACTACTTTTACTCTTGATAATAATAAAACATACTCCCCTAAAAACTACGGTGATATATATCCAAATGATTATATAACTATGGCTCTAGCAATTGCATATTCAGATAATATATATTCAGTTAAAACACATAAATTTTTAGGAGAAGATAGATTAGTTGATATAAGTAAAAAACTAGGAATTACATCAAAGTTAGAAGCTAATGCATCACTACCACTTGGAACTAGTGAAATTTCTATGGATGAGTTTATTAATAGTTATGCTATACTAGCAAACTCCGGGGTGAGTGTTAATAAACATTTAATTAGAAAAATAGAAAATGGTAAAGGAGAAGTTATATATAAATATAAATATAATAAAGAACAATTAATAAATAATAAATATACTTATATACTAAGCGAAATGCTAAGTAAAACATATGATACAACTTTAAAAGATTATACTACTCCTACATGTGCATCTATAAAGCCTAAACTAACAAAAAAATATGCAGTTAAAAGTGGTACTACTGATTATGATTTATGGACTATTGGTTATAACAAAGATATAGTAGTTAGTGTATGGACAGGATATGATGATAATAGAAAACTAAGTAGTAAAGAATATAAATATGCTAAAAGTATATGGGCTGATACTATTGAAGATTATTTACGAGATAAAGAAAATAATTGGTATGATAAACCCGAAGATGTAGTAGGAGTTATTACTGACCTATATACAGGTAAGTTAGCTTATAATAATTCAAAAATAAAAACTTTATTATATTATGTAAAAGGTACTGAACCAGGATATAAAAAAACGACTATAAATTAGTCGTTTTATTTTTATTGTACTTGTTCGAATGGTACTTCTGTTGTTAATTCTAAAGAATAATGAGCTGAATTAGTACTATTAGTATAAGCTTTAGGCCAATAAATACTAAATGCAAAATATACAGATTCACCTGGTTCTAATTGTAATACTTCTTTATCTACATTAAAAAATTCATACGGATCAGCATTACTAGTATTATAAAAAACTCCATTTTTATCTTCAAAACCAACTATATCTGAGGCATCATTAACAAAACTTCCACTTGCTGAACCACCATTATCCGTATTATATCTAAATATAGTGTCACAATTAACTTTTTCATTATTTTCATTTACTTCACAAACTTTTTGTGTTGTATTATGATAAAACCATGAATCTAAGTAAGGTTCATCTGGATCAGCTTGAGGATTTTCCGCAGTAATACTACCAGTATTAGTAAATTTAATAGTGAAATGTCTTGTTGCTGATGGATATAATAAATCAGTATACATAGTTACTTTATTATTTTCAAATTTACATGAATCATTAGCATATCCGCCTTCAGGGCCAAAACCTAAATCTGCACTTGTTAAACCTGATTTATCATAAATACCTTTATAACATGTTGCAGTAATATCAAAATTACCACCAGTAGTCGCTGTACCTGTTACTGTTATAGTTTCTGAAAATAATGCATAACCAACTATACATGTTACAACAAAAGCTAATATTCCAAATAATAATTTATTTATTCTATTCATATTATATAAACTCCTTTCCTATTATGATTTTATCATACTATTTTGTAAGTTTAATTGTCAATAAAAAAAGAAAGTTATTCACTTTCTTTTTTAAAAGTATCATCTTTACTTAATTCTTTTTTTAGTTCTTCTTTAGACATAGAACTATATCCTTTGATACCTTTTTCTTTAGCCATTTCTTTTAGTTTAGAGACACTTACATCATCTAACATATCTTCTTTTGGCATTTTACCATTTTCTGCAAGATAATCAATTTGTTCTTTAGTTAAAGTTTCGTGTTCTAATAAGCTATTTGCTATTAAGTCTAATAAATCTTTGTTTTCTTTAATTAATTTTTTAGCTTTTTCATAGCAATCATTTATTATATTTCTAACTTCGTTATCTATCTCAAGTGCAACTTGATCAGAGAAGTTTCTATTTTTATTATAATCTCTTCCTAAGAAAGAACTTCCTTCTCTAGTTTCTAATTGTACAGGTCCTAAAGATGACATACCATATTCAGTTACCATACTTCTAGCTATTTTAGTAGCTTTTGAAAAGTCATTATGTGCTCCTGTTGTTACTTCTTTAAATACTATTTCTTCAGCAACACGGCCACCTAATAGACCCATTATTTGTTCTAATAATTCTGTTTTAGTTGCTGTGTACTTTTCTTCTTTTGGAAGCATTAAGTTATAACCACCAGCTTCTCCACGAGGTATTATTGTAACTTTTTGAACATCATTAGCATCATCTAATTTTATACCTAATACAGCATGACCAGCTTCATGATATGCAACAAGTTTCTTTTCTTTTGGAGTATACTTTTTAGTAACCTTTGCAGGGCCCATAATTACTCTATCAATTGCTTCATCTATTTCTAGCATTGTTATAGCTGTTTTTTCTCTTCTAACAGCAAGTAATGCAGCTTCATTTAGTAAGTTTTCTAAATCAGCACCAGAAAAACCTACTGTTCTTTTTGCAATACTTTCTAAATGTACATTTTTTGATAAAACTTTATTTCTTGCATGTACTTTTAATATTTCTTCTCTTGCATCTTTTTCAGGTAATGCTACAGTTACTTGTCTATCAAATCTACCTGGTCTAAGTAGTGCAGGATCTAAAACATCTGGTCTATTTGTTGCAGCTATTATTATAATACCTTCATTAGCTCCAAAACCATCCATTTCAGTTAATAATTGGTTAAGAGTTTGTTCTCTTTCATCATGTCCTCCACCAAGACCTGCTCCTCTTTGACGACCTACAGCATCAATTTCATCTATAAATATAATACATGGTGCATTCTTTTTAGCTTGTTCAAATAAATCTCTTACTCTTGAAGCACCAACACCAACAAACATTTCAACGAAATCAGAACCACTTATAATAAAGAATGGAACTCCAGCTTCTCCAGCAACTGCTTTTGCAAGTAATGTTTTACCAGTACCTGGATGACCTACTAATAAAACACCTTTTGGTATTCTAGCACCCATATCTGTGAATTTCTTTGGTGATTTTAAGAAATCTACTATTTCTGATAATTCTTCTTTTTCTTCATCTATACCAGCAACATCTTTAAATGTTATTCTTGTTTTTGGATCATTTGTATTTAACATTCTAGCTTTACTTTTTCCAAAATTCATAGATTTGTTTCCACCTTGATTTGGATTCATAAGTAATAACCAGAATAATAAGAATACTATTAATATTATAAATGGAGAGAATGCTCCAAGAATTGCCATAACAATTGACTCTTCTTCTTGAGTTAATACTAATTGTCCACTTACAATATTTTCTGAGATATGTTCCATAAATGCATCTAAGCTTGGAATAATAACTTCTTTTTCTGTTGTTACTTTAGCTTCTGATTTATCACCAACTGTTTCTGTACTTTTTAATATAGCTCTTGCTGTTTTTGAATCTGATGATATAACAACTTCAGAAACCTCTCCTGTTGATATTTTGTTTAATAATTCTGAATAACTCATTTTATAATCTGAGTTATTTACAACAGCGCTTAACAATGTAAGAAAAATTAATCCTAATACAAGCCATGTTGCTAATGTTTTAATTCCATTTTTCAAAACTTTTTTCCTCCTATATTATTTAGAAAATCGCCTTTTCTAAACAAATTACTCTTTCTTGCATAAAATATAGCATAGCAATTTTTCAATTGCAATAGCTTTTTTTAAAAGAAATATGTCTGTAACAATCAGCTTTTCAAGGCCTTTACGGAAGCTTATTTTAGACCAATTATATATATTTTTTTATTTTTGATTACAATTTTAGTTTTTTTATTTGGAGTCAAAAATTTATTGCCAATATTATTGTTACAAAGTTTTGTTATATCTTCTATATGTATTTTTTCTATTCCTTTTGTACTGCCAAAAATCTTATTAATAGAATATAATATAACTCTTTTTTGAATTGCTTTATTTTGAGAATTAAATTTCCTCAAATCTAATATAATTGTAGCCTCATTTTCCACATTATATACATTTTCTGTGATATTTTTTTCTTCAATACACATATCTTTATAAGCATTTTGGGTTTGAATATCTAAGTAATCCAAATCGTCTTTTGCAATTTCTGATAATCTTGTTATCGTTTCTAAAAAGTTTGGATTTAATTCCTCTTTTACATAGGGAATTACTATATTTCTAATTTTATTTCTTGTATAAACATTTTCATCATTTGATTCATCGTGTCTTGGTTCCAATTTTTTCTTTTCACAATAATCTTCTATATCACTTCTTTCTGATTCAATTAAAGGTCTAATATATTTCCCTGTTTTTGCTTCAATACCTTTTAATCCAGAAAGCCCCGAACCTCTGATAATATTCATAACAATTGTCTCTACATTATCATTACTATTATGAGCAATAGCAATTTTATTAGAATTTGTTTGATTTAGAATTTTATCAAAAAATTCATATCTAACCATTCTTCCTGTTTCTTCTAGTCCTCTTTTTTCTTTTTTAGCAACTTCTTTAATATTTGTATTTAAAACAAAACATTCTATTCCTTTTTTATTGCAATAATCTAAAACATATTGTTCATCAATTTTTGCATTTTCTCTAAGCCCATGATTTACATGTGCCACAAAAATTTCAAAATCAAAATATTTTTCATCTTTTAATTCTTTTAAAATATTAAGCATTGAAATAGAATCTGGTCCTCCAGAAATTCCGCAAACAATTCTATCCCCATCATTTATTAAATTATGTTTTTTGATTGTTTCTAATACTTTTTCTTTTAACATATTTTTCTCCTTTTATATTTTATTAAATATAAAATATTTCTTATTTAAATAAAAAGACACTAGCTTATTCCCTAATATATTAGAGTTTTATTTTTTTGCTAGCGCCCCAAATTTCATTTCTATTTTTTATTGTTCTTCAAAATATCTTCTTTCTAAGTTTGCAAATTTTGTATAACTTGGAAGCCAAGCTAAATCTACTGTACCTGTTGAACCACCTCTATGTTTAGCCAAAATAACTTCAGCAACATTCTTCTTTTCACTATCTTCATTATAATAGTCATCTCTATAAAGGAAAATTACTATGTCAGCATCTTGCTCTATAGATCCAGACTCTCTTAAGTCTGAAAGCATTGGTCTTTTATCATCTCTTTTTTCAACACTACGAGATAATTGTGAAAGTGCAATCACTGGGATATTAAGCTCTTTAGCAAGAATTTTCAAAGATCTACTAATTTCTGCAATTTCTTGCTCACGGCTCGAGTTTTTACCTCCACTTCCTTGAATAAGTTGCAAATAGTCGATTACAACCAAACCAATATCTTTTTCTATTTTCAATTTTCTACATTTTGCTCTAATTTCCATTATTGAAATACCAGCAGTATCATCTATGTAAATAGGAGCTTCTGAAAGTCTTCCTAATGTTGATGCTAATTTTACCCAGTCATCATCATCTAATTGTCCTGATCTTACTTTGTTACTATCTATTAGTGCTTCACTGCACAAAATTCTGTTACCAACTTGATCTTTAGACATCTCTAAGTTAAATATCGCAACACCTTTTCCACTTTGAAGAGCAACATTAGTAGCTATATTTATAGCAAAAGCTGATTTACCCATCGCAGGTCTTGCTGCAACTATAAGTAAATCTGAATCATGTAATCCAGATGTTTTTAAATCTAAATCTGCAAATCCTGTAGAAGTACCACTTAATTGTCCTTTTTGATTGCATAACTCTTCAAGTTTTGCAAAAGTTTCTACCAAAACATCTTTAATCGCTGTATAACCTTTTGTATTTTTCTTTTGAGTTAATTCAAAAACTTTCTTTTCAGCCATATCCATAACTCTTTCAATATCTTCAGTTTCATCATATCCTAAAGATATCAAATCGTTCGCTGTTAATATTAAATTTCTCATTAAAGCTTTTTCTTCAACTATTTTAATATATTTATCTACATTGGCTGTTGTAGGAACTCTTTCTGGAAGGCTTGCTAAATATTCAAGTCCTCCTATTCTTTCAAATTTTCCTGTTTCAGTCAATTCTGCTTTTACAGTGATAATATCTATCGGTTCACTTTTTGCATATAAACTAACTATAGCTGCAAAAATTGCTCTATTATCTTCTCTATAAAAAGAATCTTCTTTTAAAAGCTCTAATGCACTAAAAACTGCTTCTTTGTCAGTCAACATAGAACCTAAAACAGCTTGTTCCGCCTCTATGTCATGTGGTGGTACTTTTCCTAACTCCATCTTACATCCCTCTTTTAAACATTATTGTTTTGGTACAACCATAACTTGTACTGATGCCATAACACCTTCGTTTAATCTTATATCTACTTTTGTACATCCTGCAACTTTAATAGTCTCTGATAATAATACTTTTTTCTTATCTACTTCTATATTAAAATCTTTTTTTAGGGCTTCTGCAATTTCTTTAGAAGTTACTCCACCAAATAGTTTCCCATTTTCTCCAGCTTTAACTTCTATTTTTACAGTTATTTTTTTCATTTTTTCTGCTATTTCTTTAGCTTCTTTTAAATCTTCACCTTTTCTATAAGCTACAGATTCGTTTTTAGCTTTTAGATTATTCATATTTCCACTATCAGCAGGAACTGCTAGTCCTTTTGGTAATAAGAAATTTCTTGCATAACCATCAGCAGCATTTATTATTTGGTCTTTTTTTCCTACACCTTTTACATCTTGTTTTAAAATAACTTTCATTTCAAAAATCTCCTTTCGAAATTTATTTTATACTTATAATTAATTACTATTTCGCCAATGTATTTTATAACATTTTACCGCAAATTTCAAGCAAATTTTAGCTATACCTTAAGTTTTATCTCTCTTTTATATAAAAAGAAGCAATAATTAAATTATTGCTTCTAAAAATCTTTATTCTGTTTCTAATAAATATTCATTAATTCTTATTACAAGTTCATCTTTGGCATCTTCAAGAGAAAATCCTTCAAGCTGAGCACCAGCTAAAGTGATGTGTCCTCCACCACCCATTTTTTCTAATATAAGTTGTACATTTATATCTCCTATAGAACGACCACTTATACAAACTTTCTCTCCCATTTTTGCCATTACAAAAGATGCTGTAATATCACTAATTGTTAGAAGTTCATCTGCTGCTTTAGCACATATCAAGTTAGCATTTTCATCATCCTCTTCATATACCGCAACAGCTATAGTATCATTATGGATTTCTACACTTTTAACAATATTTGCAATCATATTATAGCTTTCAAGGTCTGCTTGGAACCATTTTTTAACTCTTATAATATCCACCCCATATTTTCTCAAATATGCAGCTGCTTCAAAAGTTCTTACACCGGTTTTGAAAGTGAAGTCTTTTGTGTCAACCATAATTCCACCATATAAACTTTCAGCTTCAATTAAATTTAAAGTTATATCCTCTTTAGAATATTGAATAATTTCAGTTACAAGTTCTGCTGTAGAAGATGCATAAACTTCGTGGAAAGAAACTAATACATTTTCTATACAGTCTGGTGCTTTTCTATGATGATCAATTATAATTTTTCTATCTATTTTATCTAATAATTCTGGAAATTCAACATATGATGTTTTATGAGTATCTACTATTATTAATAATGTATTTTTATCAATAATTTCGTTTACTTCATCCTCATTTAAAATAATATCTTTATATTCATCTTCAGATTTTAATTTATCTAAAAATTTACCTAATGATTTTCCAGTAGGTTCTGAAGCAATATAACAATCTTTTCCTAAAGTTTTAGCTAGCCTATATAATCCTAATGCAGCACCAAAAGCGTCAATATCTATGTTTCTATGTCCCATAATCACAACATTTTCTGATTCTTCAACAATTCTAGAAATAGATTGTGATATTGTTCTTGCTTTAACTTTAGTTCTTTTTTCAACTTCTAATGTTTTACCACCATAAAATTTATATTTTCCGTCTTTTCTTACAACAGCTTGGTCTCCACCTCTACCTAATACAATTTCCATCGCAGCAAGTGCTAATTTATATTTTTCATAGTTACTGTTTCCTTCTGTTGAAATTGCAATACTTAAAGTTATTTGTATTTTTTCATCAATATCTAAGTTCTTTACTCTATCTAATATATTAAATTTTTCTTTTTCAAATTCTGCTAAATATTGTTGTTCAAAAACATATATAAAAGTATCTCTTTCAGTTTTAATTATTAGGCCACCTGTACTTGTTACCCAATCAATTATCTCTTTTTCAATTTTGGCTAATAATTCAATTTTCTTTTCAGGTAAAATTCTTTGTATGATATCTTCATAGTTATCAATCATTGCTATACCTATACAAGGTTTTGAATTATTGTATTGATCAAATAATTCATTATATTTTGTTTCATTTATAAAATATAACGATAATATATATTCTTTTTGTTTTTTCTTATCTCTTTTTTTGGCTTTTACAATGCTTCCACGAATTCTATAGATTTTTTTATCAATATTAAATTGTTTTGATATTTCTACTGGTTCATCATTTTTTTCAATATCTAGTTTTATTTCTTTTACTATTGGATTTAAATAAGTTCCTATATCTATATTTTGAAACTCTGTTACGAATTTTTTGCTTCTCCAAATTATATTTCCATTTGTTTCTATTAATACAAGTGGAATTGGAGTATTAATTAAGTTTCCTTTTGAAGCTGTATCAACATCAGAAGTTACAGCTTTAATATGATTTTCAATTTCTGTTTTTTTCTTTCCTGAAACCCACATTGTATATATTATTGTTGCAATATAAATAAATATTGATGGTATAATCCATCTCAAATCATATATACACAATGATATACTTAAAAAACCTATTATTATTATATAGATTATGTTCTTACTCGTCAGCCTATCTAATATTTTACTATTCGAGTTTGGCATAAAATCTCCTTACTTTACATAAAATAACTACAATCTTAATTATACTACTAAACCATGTGATTGTCAAATTTCATGGGCTTTATCTTTCTTTATTCTCTCCCTTTTGTCTCTCTATTATGGTCTTAAATTCTTTACTTTGCATATATTCTTCAATATCATAATAAATGAAAGATTCCATTCTTTCTTGTTCAGCTTCTCCAGGGAATAATTCATTTCTTGATTTATATAATTTTGCAAAATATTCTGTTAATCTTTTATCTTCTTCAGATCCTGCTTTTACTTGAGTCATAATTGATTTATAGTTTTGATATTTCCCTAAAACTTGTATAAATACACGATTCTTTTCAGCATTATCAAACTGTGCTATGTATTTTTTGGCAGAAACAAATTCTACACAAGTTCTAAAATCTTTTAATTCTTCTTCATTATCTAAATTTGGAATGTCAAATTCTTTTATATTTTTACCTTCCATATCACCATGAGCAGCATATCCATAGCTTCCTTCTTGGTTTTCGTGTTGTGTTTGAAGTTGTAACTCTATTACTCCAAATGGTGTTTCTATATATATAAAATCTGCAACATATCCATCTTCTGTTCTTTTTTTCTTTAAGCTATCTGGTTGTATTCTCACACCAAATTCTTTTAATAATTTAGAGTTTTCAAATGTTTCTTCTACTTGTTTTCTAAGAACAAGTAAATCTAATTTATCATTAATTCTAGCTGAAAAATCATCTATTAAATCTAAGAAATCAACCACTTCTACATCTTCTTCAGTAATTGATGATTTCATTTCTGTTAATTCTTTTGCGTCTTCTCCCATTTTTAAAATATGGCTTGAAGAAATTTGAGAAACAATTTGTTTTTTATCAAATGTTGTTCTTGGATAAGCAGCTACATTATCAAAAATAAACGGTTCTGCTATACTTGTAAAAGAATCTGGTAATTCAGCTCTAATATTGTCTAACATATCATCATATTTCTTTAATAATTTCTTTGCATTTGGATCAACTAATGTTTTTATTCTTTCAATCAAACTCATACAATATACATAATATTCTTCTCTTGAAAGACTGTTTATTTCTTTGTTATCCTTAAATTTATAACTGCTTTTTGTTCCACTTGAAAATTCTGATCCTGTTAATCTACACTTATATTTTTGCATTTCTGCTAAGATAGCATGATTTGCATTTTGTTCTTTTATTAATTCTTGAATTTCTGGATTATCAGAATATAAAATAGGTGGCCTACCACAACCAACTATTGTCATAGCAAACATATCCTTTAAATCTTCTTTTAATCTCCTTTGTAATTCTCCAAAATTATTTTCTTCTAATATAAATTTGTCATCCCTACTGAAATAATCAAGCATTTTATCTATTACACTTTTTGCTGACTTGATTCTATATAAAGTTCTAATATCAGAGTTTTCATAGTTACCATGAAATTCAAGCATTATGGCTGCTATTAAATTATTAAAATATCTTTGGGTAGCAGGATTATTATATTTGTATACATTCTTGCCATATTCATTTATAAATCCTCTAAAAAATCCTCTTTCATCTTTAGTTAATGAATTTAAGTCTATTCCCATTCTATCAAAAATACTTTTTCTCATAAATCACCTCTAAAATTACAGCATTTATTATATCATATTCTCCCTTTACTGTAAAGAAATACGGTTTCTAAAAAACTTATATTCATCATAAGTTATGTAAACAATATATATCTATAATAATTATCAACCGGTATAACCGAAGGTTTACTCTTAAATTAACAAAAAAGACTCTATTTTATAGAGTCTTTTCATTTATTTTTTTATTGTTAAATTTACTTTTTTCTCTACTCCTGTATAAGTATCAAGTAATGTTATAGTCACTTTTCCTGGAGCAATACCTGTTACAATTCCATTTGGACTAACAGTTGCTATTGAATCATCACTACTTGTATACTTTAATGTAGATACAGACGCATCTGAAGGTGTTGTTTTTAATTTTAATTGTAAATCTTTTCCTACTCTTATTGTGCTATTTGTAGAAGTGAAAGTCATTGTTTTTATAGGTGTTATTACTTCAATTTTAACTTCAGCCTCAATTCCGTCATATATACCTTTTATAATAGCTTTCCCATCTTTTAATGGTACAATTTCATTATTTTCATTTATAGCAACAACTTTACTGTCTGACACTTCATATTTTACATTTCCTGTAGCATCTTCACCATCTATAGTTGCTGTAATCTTTGCAACATCTTCACTATCTTTTGAAGAAATAAATTGTTTATCTAAACTTATCACTAATTTAGGTAATACTTGTTCTCCACCATCTTCTAAAGACACTAAATTTTTGTTTCCTATATGACCTTTATTTAATACTAAATATAATGCAAATAGTGCGACTATCACAAAAACTATTATTGATATCATTAATGCTTTTTTACTTTTCATTTGAATATCTCCTTGTATTAAATTTATTGTTTTTATAATATTTTTTATTATATACTAACGTTTTTCTTTAATCAATACTTATGACAATTTAAAAAGTAGTATTAATCTTTTGAAATTATAAGTACAGGAACTTCCATTTCCTCTTTAGATAAACCACAGTGTGTTGATTTTTTTACTGGCTTTCCTTCTACTAAAAATGTTTCTAATCTAATTATACTTCCTCCTGTAGAAAGTGCTATATAGTTTCCTAAAAATTCATCAATTTTTTTGTGTTTTTCACCAAAACCTAAGAAATTCTTTTCTAAGAATTCTTCTCTTGTCATTAACCAGAATTCTTCTCCAAAAACATTATTAAATCTTTCTACAAATTCATTTCTCATTTCCTCTTTTACCCAGAAACCAACAACTCTAGATTCTAATGAAGCTGGCATTATTAAGCAGTCTAAAATTTCTGGATAATCTAATAATGTATAAGCTTTTTCTATATCTTTATGACCATGATCTGCTGAAATAATTACTAAAGTATCATCTGATAGTTCTTCGCACATTTTTTGTATTTTTTCTTCTGCAGACATAATAAATTCTTTAGCTTCATCAGAATATGCTCCAAATTTATGAAGTGTTGCATCTGGATTATCACAATATCCAAAAATAAATCTTTCTCCTGTTGAGTTTGTCAAGTCATGAATTGCATCTATTATTTCGTCTAAAGTATCTGCTCTGTAAGTTCTCTTTCCTCTTTTATCAGAATATGATGGAACTAATTCATATGCTTTTACATTTGGTGATGCTTTTTCTATTCTTTCAAAAATTGTTTCATAATTTACAACTTTAGCAAATACATCTAAATTTGGTTTTCTTAATGTTTCTCTATAATATGATTCTTTGTGTGAAAGCATATCTAATGCTCTTCCATATTCTTTAAAATATTGAGACCAAGCAATCCAACCTGTTTCATAAGGTGGTCTTCCTGAATAATATGTAGTTAAAGCCGCAGTTGTTGTTGATGGATATACTGATGTTACACAATCAGCTTTTTTACTTGAAAAATAACCATCCGGAGATAGTTTATTTAATATATGTTCTCCCATTACATCTAAAACTAAAAATATTATATTTCTATATCTTTTTTCTAGTTTTTTATCTAAAACCTCTAATGAATTATGATTTGTTTCAACATTATAATATTTTAGCACTGATGTTATTGTATTTAAAATGCAATGATCATAATTTGGTAATTTAATTTCATTTTTCATATATGCTTTACTCCTTTGCAAATATTAATTTAAATTCTACTGTATTATATAATAAATAGAGTATCTTTGCAATAAATATACTCTAAGTAATTTCCTTTATAAATGGTTTCAGCCACCCAAAATCTGGGTGGCCGGTCTTTGTTGCATTGTTACATTATCACACTTCCGGGAAATCCTCTCGTGCAATATAACCCTTCACGAAACCTTCCGTTCTGATAACAATTCTCTCATTAAGAGTTTCATCACCAGAGCTTAAATACCGATAGATATTATAAAGCTGGGCGGCAACGTTTTCCGAAAAGGCTACGTTTCTCCAGTTATACTGGCCAGGAGCCAAGCCATATTCTTTCGCCATGATCTGTCTCGGATATTGACGTTGTACATATACTTCGGGGTCCATACATACAAGTAAGTCTCCATAAGCAGATTCCTGATAGGAAAAATAATGTACTTCTTTGGCTTCGGAAATATCCTCGATCTTTTTCATCTGCACCTGTTCCAGATATTTAGGTGCAATCTGGAATCCAACAACTACATGCGTATGAGCATGAACGATGGATTTAGGATGAGATGTCATACCGCTCGGACCAGATCCGTGCTCAAAGAATACAACTGTCTTGTCTTGCCCATATGCTCCCTTAAGGATTGTCTCAACATCAGCACATACCTGATGATATTCAGACATAAATCCTTCTGGGAACTGTGCAACAGACAAAATGTGCTGTTTAGGCACGATCATAAGGTAACCTGGCTTAATAGCGCCAAGCTCTGATACTACATAGAACAATCTACTTTCGTAGATGATGCAATCCACAGGATTTTCAACATGTTCATTGTAGTACGCCAAAGAATTAGGCATACCTTTCAAATGTGCCAACTC
>JAEIGA010006971.1_pt1 | contig 17185 bp, 13 predicted proteins | sample 9270691 | NCBI WGS metagenome assembly JAEIGA01 (sample SAMN17057246, study PRJNA624740) | gut metagenome | biome: biome; isolation source: fecal sample | host: Bos grunniens | place: China: Xizang | collected 2019 | reverse complement strand
CCTATTCCTGTTTTTATTTTCATTTCTTTATTATAAATCAAAGTTTAAGCCAACTCTAAGTGTGTTTTTCAAAGGATTGTTGTTTAATTGACCTGTTGCAATCAAGTAACTAATGTCTAAGCCCATTACGTTGTATTTTATGCCTGCTCCAAGTGTAAGATATTGTCTTGCTCCTTTGTTTTTGGCTTCGTAAAAGTAGCCTGCTCTTAGTGCTAAGACTTTATTGTACCAATATTCTGCACCAACAGAGAGTGAAATCTCTTGAATCTCTTCTTTAAATCCGTTTGGAGCGTCATAGAAGGACTGAATTGCTCCTTGAAACACTCCTACGTTAGGGTCCATTCCCGCATAGATATAGCCAAGCGTATCATAAACAGGAGGAGTAGGGACAAGGAGTTTGTTAAAGTCCATCATAAACGATATTTTGTTGAATTGGTCCAAGTCCATTGAGTATCTTCCTCCAATTCTCAAATTAGCAGGTAGAAATTCGCTGTCCATATTGTCTGAATACGAGATTTTAGAACCAAGATTTGAGATTTGAAGTCCCAAAGCGTATTCAGATGGTTTTTCAGCCTTGATTGCTTTTTGATAATATAAGCCTAAGTCAGCTGCTCCTGCGTTTGCTGCGTGAGTAGAGGTTGTTCCAACGTTTTGTCCTTGCGTAAGGTCGGAACGAATGTAGCGTCCTGTTAAGGAAATTGCGAAGTTTTCGTTTAGTTTCATTGTGTAGGCTAAGTCCATTGCAAATTCGTTTGGCTTATATGTGCCGGTTGCCATTCCTTCTTGGTCAAAAAAGTCTATTGCTCCAAGAGAAAAATAAGTTAAAGAGGCTCCCAATGTGCTTCTTTCATTAAGTTTGTAATATCCTCCAAGGTATAAAAGTTCTATGTCAGAAACTAATTCTCTAAGCCATGGTGAATAGGTGAAGGAAACGCCTGCATTGTTTTCCATAAATGCTAATTTAGCTGCGTTCCAATGCACAGAGTTTGCGTCAGGTGTGCTTGCTGCTCCAACATCTCCCATTGCTCCGCTTCTTGCATCGGGTGCTATTATCAATAAAGGAACACCTGTTGATATTATTCTTGCTCCGTCTGTTACTTTTCCTGATAATTGGTCTATTTCTAAGTTATCATTGTCTAATTGTGCAAAGATGTTATTGCTTATTAGAATGATTGCTATTAATAAAAGAATCTTTTTCATTGTTTAATTTTTATTTTTTACCAATGTTAAACGTTGTTAAATGTGTTTTATTATTTATTTCTGTTAAAAATTACTATTTTTTGTGTTGGAGTTGTTATTTCGTCTGTTTGTGTTTTGATTTGCATTCTACAAAAATAAACTCCGTTTGATAGTTTTTCTCCTCCTATTGTTGTGCCTTTCCAAGTGATTGGGCCAATGCTATAAGAGCCAATGTAAGGAGTTGCATCTATGTTTGTTATTAATCTTCCGTCTTGATTGAATATTTGCAATTCTGCTCTTTGTATTGTAGAAGGTTGATTGTGCTGAAGAATTATTTGAGTGTTATTGCTAAATGGATTTGGATAGTTTTTTAATTTCATAATATTTCCATCTTCTGAGGAATTGACAACAAAGGTTATTGTTGCATCTGAGGAAAAGTTAAATATATTCCAAACCTTTAAGCTAAGAGTATGTTCTCCGTTTGCAAGGTTGTTGAAAGGAAATGTGATTGTTCCTTTGTTTGGATTGATGGAATCTACTTCAAAGTAATCGTTTAACACAAATGTGTTTGCGGCATTGTCTAATCGTGCCATAATGTCGTGTCCAAGTCCACTTCCTACGGTGTTTATTGCTATTTCATCGCTGATTATTGCAAAGAGTTTAGGGTTTTCGTCTGTGATTCCTCCGTTAATGAAGTTTGTGTCGTTGATGTAAAGTGATATTTGAGGACGTGTTTCTTCTATAACTACGCTTGTGTCTATTCCTCCTATGATGAAATCATCGCAATAGCCTGCTGCGTCTGTTTTATCGGTTTGTGCATAGAAACTTATCTTTCCTTTGCCATAGTTGTAGGCTATATCCTTTGGAACGGTAAGGGTGTAGGTGAATTTTCCGTTTTCTACTCTTGTGATTCCTTTGTGTAATATGTTTTTTTGTTGTTCAAACTCTATGTCGGTGTTTAATCCTTCGTTGTCAAGTGTGTAATAATTGCTTGCTTTGTCAAGAAGGGTTATTTCTATCTTTCCATTAAAGTCTTGTATTATGTTGTTTGTATGATCGGTTACCACGCCTTCTATTGTCATTTGTGAAAGAGCTTTTACTGTGTCGGGAGAAGTTTGATTGATTTCTTTGTTATTGATTTTTGTTGTTTGAATATTATACTCCGGAAGGTCTATTCTTAGTGCAGGGTCGCCAAAAAGTCCAAAACTTCTTTCTTCTACTACAAGGGTTGTTGCATTCTTTGCTTTCATAAACATTTCTCCAAAGGTTAGGCCTTTGTTGTTTTCTTTTATTACGGCAAATCGATGTATGTTTGTGTTGATTTCGTTTCGTGAAGGTATTTTTCTTGAAGCAGAAATCAGGGCTATTCCTCCTCCGTTTTCGGAAGAAAGAATAAATTCGCCTGCTGATTGTTTGTCGCTCATATCAAAACGTGTAAATTCACAAGTAGAGGTAATTACAATAGGGAGTGAGTAATAGTTATCCCAACTTGTTATGTCGGTTATTGTGATTAGTCTTTCGCTTGAAAGGTGATCCTCTGAGCCGTGTCCAACATAGTTAAACAATAGACAGCCTTTCTTCATTCTTTGATTGATTGCCTTTGAAGCATCAGGATATGTTGCTCCCGAAGATGAGGCATATTGTTTGTAAGCATCGGAATAAATCTTTTCTACATTGAGTATAGGGTTTGTTTCTTTGATTTCGTAATATATAGTCTCTGCATTGTCAATAAAATATCTCTCTCCCCAAGTGTCTGCATCGTCTGCTGTAAGGGTTATGTTGTTTCTCCAAGAGCCAAGCTTACCTTCTGAAAGGTCTTCTTTTGATATATATCTTCTACATTTGTTTAAGATGATGTTTGCCTCATAAGTATTGTTGGAGGTTATTCTTCCTATGCCTATTTGTAAAGTGTCGTTTATTGCTCCCTTTGAATAAGGGGATAAGTAGCCTAAGGGGTCATCTGTTGTGTAAGATGTGCCTGCATCAATTATTGAGTTGTGAGATTGATAAGTAGGAACAAAGTTGTTATTTAATCCCAATAGGTTTTTATTGTCAAATGTGCCATCTCCAAATAAAAGAAGATTTTTTGGAGCCTTGCCTTCTGAGGAATATTTGTTGTAAAGCATACGTGCAAGCTCTCTTATTGCAAGAAAATCCTTTGTTCCAGAAGAAAATTCGTTATAGACCTGTGAGGTTGTTGCAACATTAACCGTAATTCCGTCATACTGTCTATGAAGTTGTGCGAGGCTATCGGCTTGTTCTTTAAATTCTGGTGCGGTAACTATTATGAAATCGGTAGGAGGCCAAGAGTGTAGGCTCTGATTCTCTACTTTACCCTTTAATATAGGAGTAGGGAATGAATTACCTGTAAATATATATAAGGTTCTAAGTGTGTCGTTTTCTATTGTTAGGCTTAATTCATTGTTTTCTCCTCTTGTGAAATCCTCTATTGAGTAAACATCGTTTTGATTTGTAACCTCCCAAATCTTAATGTTGTTTGTCCTTACGTTTTCTATTATATAAGAAGTCTTTTTGCTTAATTCTTCGCTTTGAGTTGAATAAAACTTCAAAGCAGAATTGTTGAAACGTAATTTTTTTGTGTAATTAACCAATATATAATCCAATCTACCTTTATCAACATTGCTATTACCCTCAAATTGCAATAAAAGAGTAGGGGATTCATTAGATATAATAGTAGAAAACTCTTGTGTGGTTAATTGTGCTGCGTAATCGTTGTGTTTAGAAAAGATATTTATTTGTCCAATTGTTGAGCCGGCTATCTTACAAGTGAATGTAACAGGATTAGAACTCTCATTAGCAAGACAAAGAGTTATTTTTGCAGGGTGTTGATTGGAAATCCCTTGCAAAGACAAAGGAAAGGAGTTTTGATTAGAGGTCATAGAAAAACTTTCTCCAAACCAATTCCTTCCAGAGCCTAAAAGATTTACTAATTCTCGTTTGTGAAGAAAAAAATCCTTTGCAAATCTGCTCTCTTCCGCATTCTCAGAAGAAAGTTCTTCTCTTGCAGAAATTCTTTTCTTTTCACCAATAGAAGGTTCAAAGGTTATAAAATAAGTAGATACATCGGAATAAGGGTGAGAGGTGAAATAAAAATTCTCATTTGTTTTATCATAATCATATCTCATAGTAGATTGAGCATAAAACAAAACGTATTTTTCTTGTTTGTTTACAAATATTGCATTTTCTGTTAAATCCGATTTCGTATAGAAACTATTTGTGTCGCTAATTGCACCATTGCAACCTCCAAATATAGACAAATTATCAAAATTTATTTCCTGCTCCTCTACTCCTAAGGCAAGAAAATCATTGAAAGTCAATTTGTAAATATTGTTTGAAGGAATATTTACACAATACCAATTTCCCGAAGCAAGCACCGATGAATCGGGATAATTTATTGTTTGTGAAACACAAAATCCTGTTTGAAAAATTATCGCTAAAATTAAAATAAATCTCTTCATGACTATTATAACAATTTTTTTGTTGTTTTATTGTTTAAAAACACTCTAACTACATTTCTTTTTTATTTTTAATTTTTTCTTTTATTACAATTATTATATTTATTATTATATATATTATTATTGTCTCCATACTGTGGAGTATAGACTCCACGCTGTGGAGAGTTGTCTCCACGCTGTGGAGGGTCGACTCCATACTGTGGAAAATAAAAATCAAAGAAAAATCTTTTTTTTTCTTGAATTTTTTGTTTTTTTTCTTTGAAAAATTTCAAAAAAATCAAATTTTTAAATAAGTGAAACATAATGATATTTTATCAGTATAAATGGAATGGAAAGTGAAGAAAAAATAAAAAAAACGCAGAAACTTTCGCTGTTTGCAATTTTTTTCGTAATATTGCCAACTCAAATTAGACTAAAAATATAGTAAAAAACGAAGAATAATTATATTAAAGGTATGAAGAAAAGAATATTGTCTCTTGTGGCTGCATTAGTATTTGCATGTTCTTTCGTGCAAGCTCAAGATCCACATTTTTCACAGTTTTATGCAAATCCATTATACACTAATCCTGCCTTAGCAGGCTCAGCAGTTTGTCCAAGATTTGCTCTTTCTTACAGAGATCAATGGCCAACTTTGGGAGCGTTTAAAACTTTTTCAGCAAGCTATGATCAGTATTTTGATGCCCTTGCAGGAGGTATTGGTTTCACAGTGATGAGTGATATGCAAAGTGAGTTTTATAGAACAAACGTAGCTTCTTTAATTTATTCTTTGCGATTGAAACTTTCTAATGAAGTATTTCTTAATTTGGCAGCACAAGCAAGTGTAACAAATAGAAGTTTAGATTGGGATCAACTTTCATTTCCAGATATGATAGACCCAAGATATGGTTTTATCTATTCAACAATGGCAGCCCGTCCAGAAGAACTATCTCATACTTTTGTTGATTTTGGAGCAGCCTTTGTATTGTATGGAGAAAATTGGTACATAGGAGGAGCAGCAAATAACCTGACAAGACCAAATGATGGTTTTATATCTTATAACAGAATACCTTTGCGTTTTACTGCAAATGGAGGTATGAGACTTAATTTAAGTAGAGATAAAAGAAGAACAAATGCTTTCTTTGGACAACCAATCATCTCTCCAAATGTAGTTTATAGCTATCAAGGAGGATTTCAAATGTTGAATTATGGAGTGTATTTAGATTGGAGTCCATTCATCATAGGCACATGGTATAGACAATCAATAGGTTTTGATAATTCAGATGCGTTGATACTATTGTTTGGTATTCAATATGAAAAGATTAAGATTGGATATAGCTACGATATAACAGTATCTCAATTATCAAATGCCTCAGGTGGAGCACATGAAATTTCACTTGGAATGCAACTTCCATGTCCAGAAAAACGTAAGAAGATAAAAGCAATTAAATGTCCATCATTCTAATTGAAGAAAAAAAATAGAAACAATTTAAAAATATAGATATGAATAAGGTATTAATTAGTAAAGTATTACTTTGTTTTGGAGTTATTGTTTTGTTTGCCAATTGTAAAGGATTTGATCAATCTGCTACAACAGGTTGGGATTATAACAATCCTGAATGGGGAGGATTTGAATCTCCAAAAGTTTTAGAGCAAATGACACCTCCGGGAATGGTATTTATAGAAGGTGGTGCGTTTGTTATGGGACAAACAACAGACAACGTAAGATATGAATGGCATAATCAACCAAAGAGAGTTACAGTTTCTTCATTCTACATGGACGAATGTGAGGTAACAAACCAAGATTATAGAGAATATATTTATTGGTTAGATAGAATGTATGGAGATGAATATCCAGAAGTTTATCAAAAAGCATTGCCAGATACATTAGCTTGGCGTTCAAAATTGAGCTACAACGAACCAATGGTAGAATATTATTTCCGTCATGCTTCTTGGGCAGATTATCCTGTTGTAGGAGTTAGTTGGTTGCAAGCTAATGAATATTGTTCTTGGAGAACAGACAGAGTAAATGAAAAATTACTTATAGACTACGGAATTTTGGAATTTGATCCAGACCAATCCTTAGAAAATGTCTTTACAACAGAAGCATATTTAGCAGGACAATATGAAGGAATACCAGTAGAAGATAATGGATTGGTATCATTAGTTCCAGGAGAAGAAGGAGAACCACGTATTGTAAAAGCAGAAGATGGTATATTATTACCACGATTCCGTCTCCCAACCGAAGCAGAATGGGAATATGCAGCATTAGCTTTGGTAGGAAATACAGTAGAGGAAAGAATAGTTGAAAGAAGAATTTATCCTTGGAACGGACATATTGTTAGAACAGCTGAAAAGAAATACTATGGTCAAATGATGGCTAACTTTAAACGTAGTAGAGGTGATGCTATGGGTGTTGCAAGTGCGTTAAATGACCATTGGGAATACACAGCTCCTGTAATGTTCTACTTCCCTAACGATTTCGGTTTATATAATATGGCAGGAAACGTTGCAGAATGGGTGTTAGATGTATATAGAATTAGCACAGGATTAGATGCAAAAGGAATCAATCCATACAGAGGTAACTTTTATATGACAAAGGTTACAGATTCTGAAGGAATGATAGCAGAAAAAGACTCTTTGGGTAGAATTACTTATAGAGCAGTAACTGTTGAAGAAAATGTAAACAGAAGAAACTATCGTCAAGCAGACAATATCAACTATCTTGATGGAGATATGGCTTCTCAATTGCGTGGTGAATGGAAAAAGGCAGCAGCAGAAGGAGAAGAAGGTGGAGCATCTGTTGATGAAGCACCAGCAGAAGGAGAAGAAGCAGCAGAAGGAGTGAATGATAATTCATCTAAGAATATGTACAACTATGAAAATGGTTCTATGGTAGATGACAAGGCACGTGTAGTTAAGGGAGGTTCTTGGAAAGATAGAGCATTCTATTTAAGCCCTGGACAAAAGAGATACTTAGACCAAGCTCAAAGTACAGATTGGATAGGCTTCCGTTGTGCAATGGATAGAATGGGTTCAAGAGAATTATAGAGTGATTATTAGAAAAAACTAAATAGAGTATGAAGAGATCCCTTCCTTTCTGAGGAAAGGGATTTCTTTTTTGTCTTGCAAAGGATATGGTAGTAAAAAAAGCAGAAGACATACTAAATCATTTTAATCAAAAACAATTCTCTTCGGTCTATTTATTAACCGGGGAAGAAAATTATTATATAGATTTATTGGTTTCTAAATTTGAAAATGAAATCTTAGATGAATCGGAAAAAGATTTCAATATGACAATTCTTTATGGATTGGAAACCAACTCAAAAGAGATTTGTTCTTTTGCTAAGCAATATCCTATTATTTCACAAAATCGTATAGTTATAGTAAAGGAGTTTCAGCAAATAGATAAGAAGGAATTGCCTTTGCTTACTTTCTATTTGGAAAAGCCTTTGTCTTCTACTATTTTGGTGTTAGTCAATAAGAACAAACCTATTGACAAAAAGTTTTCAGATAAGGTTAGTAAGAGTGGTGTTGTTTTTGAAAGCAATAAATTATACGAGGATAAAGTAACAGCTTGGATAGATAGATATGTTAAGCAAAAAGGATTTAACATAGAGGCAAGTGCGACTAATTTAATCTTTGAACATCTTGGTAATAATCTTCAAAAAATATCAAATGAAATAGATAAAATGTCTATTAATTTGCAACAAGGCTCTGTGATAAGACTTGAAGATATAGCAAATCATATTGGGATAAACAAAGATTATAATATTTTTGAATTACAGAATGCTATTGGGAAATTGGCTCATAATAAAATTAATAAAATAGTAAATTATTTGTTGTCAAATACCAATGAAAATCCAATACAAATGATGTTACCAAATTTGTTTTCTTATTTTATGAAGGTAGGAATAGTTGCTCAATTAAGAGAGAAGACAAATGAAAGCGTAGCCTCAGCAATAGGGGTTTCTCCTTATTTTGCAAGAGACTATATTTACGCAGCTCAAATATTTCCTTTGGAAAAGATTTATCAAAACATAGATTTGATAAAAGAATATGATTTAAAAACTAAGGGATTGGGTTCTAATTTTGAAAATGAAGAATTATTTAAAGAATTAATATATAAACTTACTCATTAAAATAAAAAGAGATGAAAAAACTACTAATATTGATCTTTACAATTGTAACGACATTAGTTTCTGCACAAACAACAGGTTCATTAAGGGGATTTGTTTATGATAAGGAAACAGGTGAACCGATGATGTTCTCAAACGTAGTATTAGAAAATACTCAAATAGGGACAACAACAGATGTAAATGGTTATTTTGTTCTTTCAAAAATAAAAGCAGGTTCTTATAGTATTAAGGTAACATCTCTCGGATATGAAACCTATATAGAGTCGATAAAAGTAGAAAAGAACAAAGTAGTTGCTTTGAAAATAGAGCTTTCACCTTCTGCCACAGAATTAGAAACAGTAGAGGTAAAAGGAAAACAAGAAATGCTAAGAACGGAGAGTCAAGTATCGGTAGAAAAAATAACATCAACAGATATTCAACAAATGCCTTCTATTGGAGGACAAGCCGATTTAGCACAATATATACAAGTACTTCCGGGAGTTGTCTTTTCGGGTGACCAAGGAGGACAACTTTACATTAGAGGAGGTTCGGCAATTCACAATAAAGTTCTATTAGATGGAATGGTAGTATATAATCCGTTTCACTCAATAGGATTATTCTCAGTTTTTGAAACAGACATAATAAGAAGTGCAGATATTTATACAGGAGGATTTTCTGCACAATATGGAGGAAGAATATCTTCTGTTATGGATATAACAACAAAAGACGGAAACAAAAAACATTTCACAGGAAAATTATCAGCCTCTACCTTTGGAGCAAATCTTTTGTTAGAAGGTCCAATTGTAAAAGATTCTAATTACACACTTTCTTATGTGTTTTCAGCTAAAAATTCATATCTATCAAAAACATCTACTTCCATATATTCTTATATGAACAAAGAATTGCCATACGATTACTTAGACCTTTATGGTAAACTAACGCTTTCAACAGATAATGGTAGTAAAATCAATGTGTTTGGATTGAATTTCACAGACAAAGTAAATCAATATGAAGCCATAGCAGATTTTAATTGGTCAAATAAGGCCTTTGGAACTAATTTTCTTATCATACCAGGAACAACTTCTGCACTTGTAGAAGGGGTTATAGCTTATTCTGACTATACAATGAATATGAAAGAAATTACAAGTAATCAAAATCAAATGAGTAATATAGGAGGCTTCAATGTAGGAATGTCTGTTACAAATTTCTTTGGAGATGATAGATTGAAATATGGTATGGAAATGGAAGGCAATACAACAAAAACAGCTTATCAACTCAATGATACAATAACAGACTATTCAACCGAAATAGGATTATATGCAATATACAAATTAATGTATCGTCAAATTCTATTTGAACCAAGTCTAAGATTAAGTTATTATGCTTCCTTAGGAGACTTATTTTTAGAACCAAGACTATCTGCAAAATGGAATGTGTCAAATAAATTCCGTTTGAAATTAGCAACAGGAGTTTATTCACAAACATTCTTAGATACAAAGAGCGACAGAGACGTAGTTAATCTATTTACAGGATACTTAACAGTAAGTCCCGATTTAAATATAGTGAATACCTTTCAATCAGAACCAATAAACTCATACGTACAAAAATCCAATCACTTTATCTTTGGTGCAGAATATGACATTCTTCGTAATCTTTACTTAAATTTTGAAGTTTATTATAAGACAATGAGTAACTTAGTGTCTATAAATCGTGATAGACTATATACAGATGATGCAGAGCATAGCGATAAACCAGATTACTCAAAGAAAGAATATACAGTTGAAAACGGAAACGCATACGGAGCAGATTTTTCTTTAAAATATGATGACGGAAGACTGTATGTTTGGACAATCTATTCACTTGGTAAAGTAATAAGAGAAGGAGAAACGCAAACCTACGCTCCACACTATGATCGCAGACATAACATAAATGTATTGATAAACTATCAAATGGGAAAAAGTCGTGATTTTGAACTATCTTTCCGTTGGAACTATGGTAGTGGATTCCCTTATTCTCCAACAGCTTCAATGGTTGAAATGTTAAACTTCTCAAATGGTATAAACTCTGATTACATATCACAAAACGGAACACTAACAACAATATATGGAGACCTTAACTCAAAACGCTTACCAAACTATCATCGTTTAGATATTTCAGCAAAAAAACGTTTTGAAATAGGAAAGCGTTCAATCTTAGAAATAAATCTAAGTGTAACTAACGTGTATAACCGTAATAACCTATTCTATTGGAATAGAATCACATCTCAAAGAGTAGATCAATTGCCAATAATGCCTTCACTCGGAATTACATATACTTTTTAGAGTCAAATAAATATGCAAAACACTAATAAAACACTTATTGCTTATGTTTCCATAATATTCTCAATGATATTTTGGGGCATAAGTTTTGTTTGGACAAAAGAGCTTTTGAATGCGAATTTTCCAGTCTTTCTAATTCTTACAATAAGGCTTGCAATAGCCTCACTGCTTATGTTTACCACGTTTTCTTTAATGGGTAAATTAGAAAGAATAGAAAAATCAGATATTCCAAAATTTCTTTTGCTAACTTTGTTTGAACCTTTCTTATATTTTATAGGTGAGAATTTTAGTATGCACTTTGTTGATGCAAGTTTTGCAGCCATAATGATAGCACTTTTACCGATAGTAAATCCTATAGCCTTACACATTTTTAACAAAGACAAATTAGGTTGGAATCTTCTCTTTGGAGCCGTGATTTCAGTAATAGGAATAATAATTATGAGTATAAATTCTTCGGGAGAACTTAAAATCTCTTGGCAAGGAACCCTACTCTTACTCTTAGCAGTTGTTTCAGGTTCGGGCTACGGAGTGATACTCTCTCGTTTAATCAATAAATACAGTCCAATAACCATAACAACAACACAAAATATAATAGGAATATTCTATTTTTTGCCTTGTTTTTTAATTTTCGACTACGACTCTCTCTCCGAAGTAGTTTGGACAAAAGAAGCAATCAGTAGTTTAGTCTTGTTAGCCATCTTTTGTTCGGCAGGAGCCTTTATGTTGTATTCATATAGTGCAAAAATATTATCAGTAATAAAAGTAAGTATATTTACAAATGCAATACCAATAGTAACGATTATTGTTGCAATCATCTTAGGACAAGAAACATTTTCAATATCTAAGATTTTAGGAATAGTAATAGTTGTTGTAGGCTTATTGCTTAGTCAATTTGGATTTAATAAAAAGAAAAGAATATGAAAGTTAAAGTAGGACTAATTCAAATGACTTGTCAAAAAGACAAGCAATCAAATATAGAAAAAACTATAGAAAAGATAAAAGAATGTGCAAGCAAAGGAGCAAACATAATATGCTTGCAAGAACTTTTTGCATCATTATATTTTTGTGATGTAGAAGACTACGAGAACTTTAAATTAGCAGAAGAAATACCAGGAAACACAACAAAAATACTTTCTGACTTAGCAAAAGAATTAGGAGTAGTAATTATAGCTTCTTTATTTGAAAAAAGAATGAAAGGCTTATATCACAACACCGTAGCAGTTCTTGATGCAGACGGAGAATACTTAGGAAAATATCGTAAGATGCACATACCAGATGATCCAGGCTATTATGAAAAATTCTATTTCACACCAGGAGACTTAGGATATAAAGTATTCAATACAAAATTTGGAAACATAGGCGTTTTAATCTGTTGGGATCAATGGTATCCTGAGGCAAGCAGAATCACAGCCCTTAAAGGAGCAGATATACTCTTCTATCCAACAGCAATAGGTTGGGATATAAGTCAAGACGAAGCCACAAACCAAGAACAATACAACGCTTGGCAAACTATACAACGCTCACACGCAATAGCAAACGGAGTTCACACCGTTTCTGTCAATAGAGTAGGGCAAGAAGGCAATATGAAATTCTGGGGAGGAAGCTTTGTGTCAAATCCATTTGGAACATTGCTACACAAATCCTCACACACCGAAGAAGACATAGCTGTAATAGAAATAGAAACAGAGCAAACAGACCATTATCGCATACATTGGCCATATTTAAGAGACAGAAGAATAGACTCATACTCAGAAATAACAAAACGTTGCATAGATTAATAAAAAAAACACGATAAAAAGATGAAGACACCAAAAGACTTAGGATTTAGATTTCCTGCCGAATGGGCAAAACACGAAAGCACATGGCTAAGCTATCCACACAATGAAAACTCTTGGCCAGACAAAATAGAAACAATCTTTCCTTCCTACAATCAATTCATATCAGAGGTTGCAAAAGGAGAAAAAGTTAACATAAATATCCAAGACCAAAAAACGCAAGACTTAGTAACATCTCAACTCCAAGCAATAGGAACGAAGATGGAAAACATACATTTTCATCAATTTCGCACAAACGATGCTTGGTGTAGAGACCATGGCCCAGCCTTTGTATTAAAAACCAATCAAAAAGCAATAGTAAATTGGGATTACAACGCATGGGGAGGCAAATATCCTTGTGATTTAGATAATCAAATACCTTTGCAAATAGCAAAACACTTAGACTTAGAAGTCTTTCATCCTCACATCATAATGGAAGGAGGCTCAATAGATGTAAACGGAGAAGGCACTTTAATAACAACAACAGCTTGTTTGCTTAACGAAAACCGTAATCCACACCTTTCACAAGCCCAAATAGAAGAAAAACTATGCAATTACTACAACGTAGAAAACGTAATATGGTTAGGCGATGGCATAGAAGGAGACGACACAGACGGACACGTAGATGACATAACACGCTTTGTAAATCCTGACACAGTAGTAACCGTTATAGAAAAAAACAAAAACGATGAAAACTACCTTCCATTGCAAGAAAACTTAAAACTACTTCAAAAATCTCGCTTGGAAAACGGTAAACAACTAAACATAGTAGAATTACCAATGCCAAATCCTGTAATATGGGAAGACCAACGCTTGCCAGCCTCATACGCCAACTTCTATATTTCAAACTATGGAGTAATTGTTCCATTATACTCTTGTCCACAAGACCAAGAAGCAATAGATATTCTAAGTAAGCTATTTACTGACCGCAAAGTAATAGGCATCGACTCAACCGACATAATATGGGGATTAGGAAGTTTCCATTGCCTATCACAACAAGAACCAAAACTATAAAAAACCTCTTGAACCATGAAAAAGATAATAACACTAATAATAGCAATAATAGCAATAACCCTTTCGCAAGCACAAGGCGTTTACACCCTATCGGTAGAAATAAACTATGACTCAATCTTTTCTCTTGACGGAAGACACTTTGCAGTCAAACAAAACGGAAAATGGGGAGTAGCAAAAGAGCGTAAAGAAGTTTTGCCATGTATTTATGAAGGCATAGACGCACTTGGAGACGGAGTAATATCAGTTATAAACCAAGGAAAAATAGGATTTGTTGATACACTTGGCAACACACTCTTAGAACCAACCTACACAATAGAAAAACAAGCAAACACAGAAGACAAATCACAAATCAATGTCTATGATAACGGAGCCTGTCTTGTAGAAGTAGAAGGAAAATATCAACTAATAGACAAACAAAACCATAGACTCATACCACAAGACTATGAAATCATCTCACGCATAGGCGATGCAGTAGCAATAAAAAAGAATGGGAAATACGGAATAGCCAACAGCAAAGGGCAAATCCTATTATATCCACAATACCTTGATATATCAATTCTAATAGAAAGCAAACTCTATTCCTACAAACAAATAAGCACCTCAGGACTACCAGTCTTTGGATTAATAAACGGCAAAGGCGAAATCCTTACCCCTGCAATCTATGCCGACTTTGGAATCTACAACGGAAAAGAAGCAACATACATAAAAGCATACGAAGAAGACGGAAGACAAGCCCTACTAAACGAAGAAGGCAAGACAATCGTTCCAGCAATCTATCAAGTAACCCTACCAACAATCCTACCAGACTACTTTTCCATAAGTCAAAACCTTGAACACGGCATTATAGGAAAAGACAGCGTAATATACGTTCCGCCAGCATACGAAAGAGTAGAAATAATGCAAAGCACAGAAACCTTTTTCCTTGCACACAAAGAAAACAAAACACACATCTACAACACCTCACAAGAACACTTAGCTACAATCACCGGCACAATACTCGATGTAGTAAGCAACAAAAAATCAGATGTCTATTTCGTAATAGAACACAACTTCTCTTACGGCATACAAGACACCACAGGAAAATGGATAATAGAACCAATCTACGATGAAATACTTTCAATAATAGGCGATAACGTATGTTTTCGTAAAAAAGACAAATGGGGAGTTATAAATATGCAAAACCAAGAAGTGATACCATTTCAATACAAAGAAGCAAAACTCTCACCATCAAAAAAATTCCTTGTACTCTATGACGGTAAAAAAGACTCAAAACTCCTAAACGAACAAGGACAAATAATAAGCTTTTCAGAAACCGAATCAATTCTAATAAGCAACAACTACATAGAATACAAAGACAAGAAAGCAAAACGCAGACTATACGAAAACGGCACCTATCAACCCGATTACATACAAAACATAAAAGCCGGCACAAATGACATACTATGTATAAAAGACCAAGAAGGTTGGACCTATGCACAATATCCCGACTTCAAACCCCTAACCACAAAACACTATCAAAACATAGGACTATTCTTTAAAGACAGAGCCTTAGTCTATCAAGACAATCAATTAAAAGAAATAGACAATAAATTTCAAGAACAATCAGTTGTAATATCAGAGCCTATAAGCAACATAGAAATGCAACTAACCTACATAGGATTGCATTCCTACACAGGAGCAGAATATTACATAATAAAAAACAAAAACAAATACGGAGTAATAACAATAAAACAATAACGAAGATGAAAAGAGTAAATAAAACACTTAGCCTAATACTTCTTGCAGTAATGAGCACACTTACACTTGTAGCACAAGACTATCGCTCATTCCCGGTAGATAAAATGACCTTTAACAGCACAGGAGTCTATTATTCTCTACCAAAAACCGAATTAATTTTCAAGGTAAAAGTAGAAAAAATACAAGAAAACAAAGGAGTATTTGCCGATTATGCCTATATGATAGGAGCAAAAAACACAATAATAAACGATGCAGTAAAATACAGAATAAAAGACATAGAAATCACCTCACGCCCAATAGGCGACAGCGAACACATCTACTTTTTGCAAACCACAAACAAAATGAAAATCAGCAAAACCGAAGCCGGCACCTTGCTATCAATAGGAGAAGTAGAAGACAAACCTTGCCACAAGCCACACACACACAAACCACAAAAAGAATTAGCCTTAAAAACCACCTCAACAATAGAAACCAATCCAATTTACGAACACAAACTACTTAGTCAAAATAAATTAGAAGCAATGCCAGGCCTAACAGCCGAACAAGCAATAAAAGCAATAAAAGAACTAAGAGAAAAACAATTAGACGTATTATTAGGCTCAGTAGATGGCACCTTTATGAACAACTCAATAGAATATATGTATAAGCAATTAGACAAGATGATTGACGGATACGTAGCACTATTCACAGGCGAAACCACCACAGAAGAATTAGAATACACCTTTACCCTTGCACCCGAAAAACCATTCATAGTAGAAGAAGACTTAGTGCTTGGCATATTCAAATTCTCAGAAGAAGAAGGAGTCCTTAGCCTTAACCACAAAACCGATGCGCCAATAGTAGCAGTGAAAATACACTCCCTAAACACCACAAAAGAATATGAAAAAATAGAAGAACAAAAAAAGAAAGACGACAGACTACAAAGACAAATATCTAAAAACGGAGTAGGGTTATATTATCGCATACCAGAAATGGCAGAATTAAGCATTGACTTTGCAGGCAAGCGCTATTTTGCCACAACACACATTTCGCAATTTGGAGTAGTGTCCTATATGATGGACTCACCAAGCAAAATAACCTTCAAGCCAAAAACAGGAGCATTGAAAACAATAGAATAAAAAAAGAAACAAAAAAATAAGGAGCTAAACATTTTAGCTCCTTATCAAATAAATAAACATAAAACAATTCTATTTTTCTTTTCTTGTGTTTCTATACACAGTAGCCCCAACAGCACAACCACCTAAACCTAAAAGCAACAAAGTTGCAGGACTAAGAGGAGGATTTACCTCTGTTGTTGGGTTGTCTGTTTCTGAACCTCTAAGCATTCTAAAAGAATTAGCTTGATCATAATTTTTACCATTAGACCAATCACTTCCGATAGTTATATTTGTAGAATAACCATCTTGAGCGAATGCTAAAAGAATATTTGTACTTAATAATGCTAATGCGACTAAAACAATCTTTTTCATTTCTATTATGTGTTTTTTTTGTTATCATACAATTCCAACTTGCAAAATTATAGAAAAATAACAAGATAGCAAATTTTTCTATTT
>JAEIGA010006970.1_pt1 | contig 17188 bp, 13 predicted proteins | sample 9270691 | NCBI WGS metagenome assembly JAEIGA01 (sample SAMN17057246, study PRJNA624740) | gut metagenome | biome: biome; isolation source: fecal sample | host: Bos grunniens | place: China: Xizang | collected 2019 | reverse complement strand
TGCCTGCCCTGGCTGCGGACGCACCATGTATAATCTCGAAAGTACGTTCGAGGAGGTAAAGCGCCGTACATCACATCTCAAGGGCATGGTCATAGCGGTTATGGGCTGCATAGTTAACGGCCCTGGCGAAATGGCTGATGCAGATTGGGGCTATGTCGGAGAAGGTAACGGAAAGGTCTCAATATATAAAGGGAAAAATCCTGTCCTGAGACATGTGCCGGAGGATGAGGCGATAGATAAGCTTCTTGAACTTATTGAACATGAAAAAGCTGAGTAATATTACTCAGCTTTTAACATATCTTTCTGGGCCTTTTCCCATTGCTCCTTAGCATATTCCTGCATATCTACGACTTCATCCTTTTCGTCGACGATCTCATGGCCAAGCATCGTCTCGATAACGTCCTCCATGGTGACGATTCCTCTTACAGAACCATATTCGTCAATGATGACTGAGATATGTTCCTTCTTCTCAAGAAGCTTCTCCCAGATATCGGACACCGAGTCATCTTCGCTGAATGTAAGAATCGGTCTGATTATATCGTTGAGAGTAGTAGTGAATTTATCTTCAGCCATCTTCTCCAGCACTTCCTGGCGAAGTACATAGCCGACTACATACTCATCGTTCTCTTCGTCATAGATAGGGATGCGGGAGTGGGTATTGTCGCTGTCGTAGAATTCTCTTATAGTCATGCTTCCCGGCATCATTTCAACAACTACGCTTGGAGTCATGATCTCGTGTGCTGTAACCTCGTCAAGCTTGAGAAGGTTCTGTATCATCTTCTTCTCGTCCTTTTCAATCACCTCTTCCTCGGTAGCGACACTTACCATGGCTGAGATATCCTCCCTGCTGATGCTTACCTGCTCGGAACGTGAAGAAATGAGTCTCTGAAAGTGCTCGAGTATCCATACTAAGGGGAATGTGATGAAGATCATCGCGCTGATTATTACCGACGCAGGCAGGGCGATGGACCTCCAGTAGCTGGTTCCGATAGTCTTGGGGATAATTTCCGAAAAGATCAGAATCATCAATGTAAATATTGTGGAGAATATTCCAACCATCGGATCTCCATATACCTCATATACCAAGGAACCGACAATCGATGCACCTATAGTATTGGCAATTGTATTGATGCACAAAATTGCAGATATTGGTCTATCCGGATTCTGCTTCAGTCTTTTAAGTCTGGATGCTCCTTTGACCCCCTGATCCTCAAGTCCCGATATATATGACAGAGGGGTGGACAAAAGGGTTGCCTCGAGAGTTGAACATAGTGCCGACAGCACTATGGAGAGAAACATTATTATATATATAAGTTGTTCGTCCATAGTTATTTAAGCTCTGCGATTACAGTTTCACAAGCTCTCACGTAGTCTCCTATCTTCACTTTAATATCAGCATCAAGCGGAAGATACATGTCTATTCTTGAACCGAAACGGATAATGCCGCACTGATCTCCTTTGTTTTCCTTGTTACCAGGAACAGCATAGCAGATGATACGACGTGCGAAGGTTCCGGCCAACTGCTTGAAAAAGACATCACCATGCTGGTTTCTGATAGCCATAGACGAATGCTCATTCAGTTCCGAGGCTTTAGGAAGAAATGCCAGCATATACTTTCCAGGATGATACTTATAATAGGTAACCTCTCCGCTTATAGGCCAGAAATTTACATGTACATTGAAGAAATCCATGTAGACAGAAACCTGGAGGCACTCCCCTCCTACATATTCCGGTTCGTTTACTTTTTCCACGACTACCACTTTTCCGTCAGCGACTGACGTGACAACATTGTCGCCAGGTACAGCTGTTCTGTCAGGTACACGGAAAAAGAACACAGCAAATCCCATCAGGAAGAAGAGGATGCTGCATAAAGGATATGAAATAAACGGGCAATTGACGAATCGGAGGATGACAAATATCAAAGCTCCTGCTATGAGCCATATGCCGAGGGCTGTTTTAATGCAATCTTTATGTATTATCATAACGTCCGCAAAAGTACGAATAAAAAGCCAGAAAGCCAAATAGACAGGCCTTTAGAGAACATTAATGACAACCAGGTAGATAATACCGATAGGGATAGCGATAAGAGCGCTGTCGAATCTGTCAAGGAGTCCGCCATGTCCTGGTATGAGATTGCCTGAATCCTTCACTTCATAATGTCTCTTCCACTGTGATTCTATCAGATCGCCGTAAACACCTGTGACAGAGAGCAGCAGTGACATGATTATGCAGTGGATCAGATCAAATTTGAAAAGTCCTGCATAATGAAGAATGACAGCAACTGCTACTGCCGCAAACAATCCGCCCCAGAATCCTATCCATGACTTTTTAGGAGAAATCGAAGGGAAGAGTTTCTTGCCGTATTTCTGACCGAGGGTGATACCGAAAATATAGGCTCCTACATCTGTGCCCCAGATGATGGCAAAGAAGCAGAGCAGCATAAGTCCGTTGAAATCTCCTGCAGCATTGAATACCGCAAAATTGAGAAGCGACCATGGTACAGCAATATATATCATCACTGCATAAAGGTTGGAGAACTTGTCAAATCTGCTTTTATCCTTGACATACAGAGAGTTGATCATCAATACGAAAACAGGAACAAAGGCAAGGATCACCAGCTTTCCAGGGAAATTGAAGCCTTTATACAGATATATCAAGGTAAAAAGAGTGGCTCCCGCAAGAATGGAAAGAATCTGCGAGAACCAGTAATTTTTACCGCAAGTCATCTTAAGGAATTCGCGCATCATAATAATGAGCGAAAGAAGCATGACTATGCCGAAAATGTATTTGTTTGTAAGCAGTGCCGCAAGCATGACTGCGCCAAAGCCTATTCCAGAAATAGTTCTAATTATAAAATTTTTCATAAGTTAAGTCGGTATGGGGCTATTCAGCCGGCTTAGCTCCGGCCTTAGGGCCGAAAATCTTTTCCAGATCGTCTGCAAAGATAACTTCTTTCTCCAATAATAGCTCAGCAAGCTGAGTAAAACCATCAAAATTTTCACGAAGAATCTTTTCTGTCCTGTCATGAATCATCTTTACAAGGTCCTTCACCTCCTGATCAATGAGCTCTGCAGTCTTTTCGCTGTATGGCTTTGTGAGATCATAGCCACGTGAACCGGTTGAATCATAGAAGGAAAGATTGCCTACCTTCTCGCTCATTCCGTAATACGTAACCATAGCATAAGCCATCTTGGTCAGTCTCTCCAGATCGCTGAGAGCGCCTGTACATGGCTGTCCTGTGTGGATTTCATCTGCCACCCTACCGCCAATGAGTGAACACATCTCGTCAATCATATGTTCCTTGGTATCAACATGTCTTTCTTCCGGAAGATACCAGGCTGCGCCTAGTGACTGGCCTCGCGGCACGATTGTAACCTTGAAAAGAGGCTTCGCTTTAGGAAGAAGCCAGCTGACTGTAGCATGTCCTGCCTCATGATAAGCCGTACTTCTCTTCTCCTCAAGAGTCATGATCATAGACTTTCTTTCAAGTCCTCCGACAATTCTGTCAACAGCATCAAGGAAATCCTGCTTGTCGATGAACTCCTTGTTCTTTCTTGCTGCAGTCAGTGCCGCCTCATTACATACATTAGCAATATCGGCACCAGAAAAGCCTGGAGTATGCTTGGCAACGAAATCAACATCGAAATTCTCCGCAAGCTTGAGATTTCTGAGGTGTACACCAAAGATTTCCTCTCTCTCCTTAAGGTCAGGAAGGTCCACATGGATCTGTCTGTCAAATCGGCCGGCACGCATGAGGGCCTTATCGAGAATATCGGCGCGGTTTGTAGCAGCGAGAATAATCACACCTGAATTCGAGCCGAATCCATCCATCTCTGTAAGGAGCTGATTAAGAGTATTCTCTCGCTCATCATTTGAAGAATATCCTACATTCTTTCCACGGGCTCTACCGACAGCATCAATCTCATCGATAAAGACGATGCATGGTGCCTTTTCCTTTGCCTGGCGGAAGAGATCGCGAACTCGCGATGCACCTACACCGACAAACATCTCGACAAAGTCAGAACCTGAAATTGAGAAGAAAGGTACATTGGCTTCGCCAGCGACAGCCTTGGCCAGAAGGGTTTTACCTGTACCAGGAGGGCCTACAAGAAGGGCTCCCTTAGGAATCTTACCTCCAAGTGCTGTATATTTCTTAGGATTCTTAAGGAAATCGACAATCTCCATCACCTCATCCTTAGCACCATAAAGGCCTGCTACATCCTTGAAAGTCACCTTGATACTATCCTTCTCCGCAAGCTTTCCTGTAGATTTGCCAACATTGAAGATACCCCCTGGTCCTCCATTACCGCCACCCATGTTCCTGTTCATTCCGCGGAACATGAAAACCCACATCAGGATAAGAAGAAGCGGGAAGATAAGCCATTCGAGCACTCCCCAGAAATCCTTCTCGGATTCAATCTTATAAACCACATGCTCCCCTTCGGGCAATGTCGCATTCAACTCCTTGAAGGTATCCTCCGGATCAAAACTAGGTGTTACGGAAAAAACGAAATGAGGGGACTTCTTAGGAATGACCCCGCCGAATTTATCCGAATATTTATCCAGTCTATCCGGGCGGATGGTTACTTTTCCGTCATATGTGTTCTTCATGAACACTATTTCCTTTATATCTCCTGCGAGCCATTGCTTTTCAACGTCAGGCCACTCCTCCTTCTGCGGATTTGCAGATCCCTGATCAAAAAGCATCCATCCCATGAAGACCAGAAGGATGATATATATCCAGGATATACTGAAATTAATCCTCACAGGTTTTCTGGGAGGAGTATTTTTCTTTTCTGCCATGTTCTGTAATTGAATTAGTCAGCGTATTCTGTTCTGTCTGCATCAGCCCAAAGCGCCTCAAGTCTGTAGAAAGCGCGGTATGGTGTCTGGAATACGTGTGCAACGATATCGCCGTAATCAAGAATTACCCAGAAAGCATTTTCCTTACCCTGAGTACGGATTACCTTCCTTTTGCACTTCTCTATCATACGCTCCTCGATGTTGTCTGCAATAGCAACCACATTAGGGGTAGAATCCGCGTTACATACTATGAAATAATCTGAAATTGCAGTTCCAATAGGTCTAAGATCAAGCGATACCACTTCCTGTCCTTTCTTTTCAAGCATCGCATCAGCAATGACCTTCAGTTCTTTGTTGTCCATTATCTAAATATTGTTAATTTTGTAAATCCCGGCAAAGATAATCAAAATCTGCACCAATGAAGAATAAGAATGACATAATATGGCTAGATAGCACGGATTCGACTAATAATGAGGTCAAAAGGCGCATTGGTAGTCTTGACAATTTGTCAGTCGTGTCAGCATTGTCACAGACAGAAGGCCGCGGGCATGCAGGAAATTCATGGGTGAGCAACAAGGGTGAGAACCTGACCTTCAGCATAATTCTGAAACATCTCGAGCATGGGCTTGAACTCAAAGGCGGCGAGCAATTCATCATCAGTCAGATAAGTTCCATATCAGTGGTAGAATATCTTCAGGAATGCGGGATCGAGGCGAAAATAAAGTGGCCGAATGACATATATGTCGGGGATAAGAAGGTTTGCGGCATCCTTATAGAACATACTCTCAGAGGCGATGAAATATCCAGAAGCATCATAGGTATTGGTTTGAATATCAACCAAAGAAACTTCAATGTTACATTACCTAACCCGACTTCTGTCCTTCTGGAATGCGGAGAAATCAAAGACATTCGCAAAGCCTTGCTTGACTTCATGAGAATCTTCAGGCGAAACTGGATGAATCATATAGCCAGTTCCCTCTCCCACGAATATCTCCACCGCAGATATCTCGATCTTTTGTGGAGAAAAGATCTGCCCTTCCCATATGTAGATAATATAAGAGATGTCAGATTTACCGGCATCATCAGAGGCATAGACAGTTTCGGACGGCTGTCAGTGGAAACGGAAAAAGGCGAACTCAGAGAATTCGCCTTTAAGGAAATATCTTATATAATCTGATTACTCTTTCATAGCTGCGATCACAGCTGCCGGGTCCTCCGCCTTGAAGACAGCGCTTCCGGCAACAAGAATATCAGCACCAAGCTCAGCAAGCTTGCCCGAATTCGCAGCTGAAACACCTCCGTCAACCTGGATGTGGCAAGAGACACCCTGACGTTCAACCTCAGCTTTTACTGCTGCGAGTCTGTCATATGTAGCCTCTATGAACTTCTGACCGCCGAAACCGGCAAATACTGACATAAGTACTACATAATCACACTGATCAAGATAAGGGAAAAGCTTCTCGACAGGAATATCAGGATTGATGGCAAGACCAGGACTCATACCTGCAGCTCTGATCTGGGCAAGTACTTGACCTGCATTATCTACTGCATTCAGATGAAAGCTGAGCATTTGTACACCGGCCTTTGCAAAACGATCAACGTATTTCTCAGGATGCACGATCATAAGATGGGCATCAAGCGGTTTTCTTGCAATCTTTGCTATAGCCTCCACAATCGGGAATCCATATGAAATATTAGGGACGAATGTACCATCCATAATATCCAGATGGAAGATATCCGCATAATTGTTGACGAGCTCAACATCTTTCTCAAGATGCAGAAAGTCTGCTGCGAGCATTGAAGGTGCTATCTGTACCATAATTTACTGAGATTCAATATATAAAACATTAATGTTATTTATAGTTTACCACCACGTCAAGCAGAAGGGCGACAAACTTATCAAGCGAAGCGAGTTCAAGTCTCTCTCCAGGTGCGTGCACACCTCTGAGTGTAGGACCGAATGACACCATATCGAGTCCAGGGAATTTCTCGGTAAAGAGACCGCACTCAAGACCGGCATGTATTGCCTTTACCTTAGGCTCGACTCCGAAGAGTTTCTTATAAGAAGCCACGCATGCGTCCCTTACTGGCGAGACAGCTGCAGGAGCCCAACCCGGATATTCGCTTGCATGTGTCACTACAGCTCCGGCAAGTTCAAAACAAGCTTCCATCTTTGCTGCAGCGGCCCTGCGTGCAGCTGTCACGCAGCTCCTCTGGCTAGAACCGATACGGATTACGCCAGGCTCCGTCATCTTTACTGACGCAAGATTCGTAGAGGTCTCGACGAAATTCTCGATTTCCTGGCTCATTGCGAGCACGCCATGAGGCGAAGCACATAGTGCTGCAACAAGATTCCATGCCGTCATCTCGTCAATCGCAAGTCTTCTCTCGCCTTCATATGCACAATAACCGGCTTTTATATCTTTTTCGACTGCACCATATTCCTCCACGATTTCCTCGTAGTATGCCTCGAGTCTTTCATTTATGATCTCAAGTGTGTCTGCTTCCGCTGCAATTGCGGCCTTTGCCTCGCGTGCGATAGCATTACGCTTGTTACCACCGTCTATGCTCACGAGCTGCCAGTCGAGGTCTCGTATGCTGTAAAGGAAGCGGCCAAGAAGCTGTACGGCATTGGCGCGTCCCTTGTTGATGTCATCTCCGCTATGGCCGCCCATTGCATCCTTGACATAAACTTCCTCATATTCAAAATCTTCGCACACTTCTTCATCCTTATGATAGAACTCTGCTGTCGTATCGAGTCCGCCAGCACAGCCTACGAAAATCTCACCCTCATCTTCTGAATCAAGATTGAGGAGTACCTTGCTTGAGAAGAAACCTGGCTGGAGGGCCTGAGCTCCATCAAGACCAGTCTCCTCTGCAACAGTAAAGAGACATTCTATCTTGCCGCAGGCAACATCGGAATCTAGAAGGGCAAGCTGCGCAGCTATGCCGATGCCGCAGTCAGCGCCGAGAGTTGTATCAGGAGCAATCATCCATCCATCTTCGATGACATATCTGATCGGATCCTTGGCGAAATCATGTTCTACTCCTGCATTCTTCTCACAGACCATATCCGAATGGCTCTGGAGCACGATTGAAGGGACATTTTCAAATCCCGGAGCTGCCTCCTTTACTATGAGCACATTACCCGCCTCATCTGTCCTGCACTCGAGATTTCTCTCGGCTGCAAAATTCTGGAGATATGCAATGATCTGCTCTTCATGTCCCGATTCACGCGGGACCTTGGTTATTTCCTTGAAAAACGAAAGTACTGATTCTGAAGTCATGGTAGTAAAAAATAAAATTCCCTACAAAGATAAACCTTTATAGGGAATAATCAATTGCTATTGTCTTACCGGAACAAGAATCTTCTCAATGTCCGAGACATATTGTCTGAATGTCTTATCTGTCGCCATCAGATCGTTGACGGTCGTGCATGCATGAAGCACTGTTGCATGATCCTTTCCTCCGATTTCAGCGCCGATGGTCGAGAGAGAACAGTTTATCAGGCTTCTCGACATATACATGGCAATCTGTCTTGCCTGTACGATCTGGCGTTTTCTCGTCTTTGAAAGAAGTTCGTCACGGGTGATGTTGAAGTAGTCGCAGACAACCTTCTGAACCTTGTCTATGGTAACCTCGCTCTTCTGTTCACCTACAATCTTCTCAGTGATCTTCTCCGCAAGGGAAACTGTAATTTCCTTGTGTGCAAGTGTCGCGTTTGCAATCAACGAGATCAGTGCACCTTCCAGCTCTCGGAAATTCGACTTGATTCTTGTAGCGAGGAACTCAAGCACCTCTTCTCTGAGCTCCACTCCCTCACGGAAGGCTCTTGCCTTAAGCATTGAGAGTCGTGTCTGGAAGTCAGGTTTCTGAAGCTCTACCGAAAGTCCCCACTTCAGACGTGAAAGGAGTCGTACCTCAAAGTTCTGAAGATCTGCCGGAGCACGGTCAGATGTGAATATGAGCTGCTTTCCGGACTGATGCAGATGGTTGAAGATATTGAAAAACGCATTCTGCGCGCCAGGTCCGTTAAGATCCTGAATATCATCAACGATGAGCACATCCATCTTGTTATAGAAAGCGAAGAAGTCTGTCAGCTTGTTCTTTACGACAGCATCCATATACTGGGTCTTGAATCTGTTGGCCTGTACATAAAGGACAACGAGCTCAGGATATTTCTGCCATATTGCATTACCTATCGCCTGTGCAAGGTGGGTCTTGCCGAGTCCCGGACCTCCGAAGAGGAAGAGCGGGTTGAATGCTGTCTTACCAGGTGCGCCTGAGATGGTCTCGGCAGCTGTGAATCCCATCTTGTTGCACTCACCCACTATCAGGTTGTCGAAACAGAATACAGGATTGAGCTGAGGGTTTACCTGAAGCCTTGTAATTCCAGGATAAACGAAAGGACCAGGATTGCCGGCAGGTGAATATGTTGTCACAGTGATCGCCTTGTTGACAGGTGTCACACCAGGAGCTGCCGGATATTTCAATGCCGGCTGAGTCTGCACTGGCTTGACGACATACACGAGTTTTGCTCCTGCTCCAAGCTCTTTCTTAAGCGCAGCCTTAAGCACTGTAAGATATGTATCTTCGAGATATTCACGGAAAAACTCAGAAGGGACCTCGACCGTAAGCGTCGAGTCAACGAGTGTCAGAGCCTTGATCTGCCTGAACCACACATTGAACTGCTGCTGGTCGATATTGTTCTGAATGAACTTCAGACAATTGTTCCAAACCGATATATGCTTTTCCTGTGTCATGCTTAGCTGTTAGAGTAATAATCACGCCGTTTCCAAACGGGACTACAAAGATGAGGAAAAAAAAGTTATAAAAAATTATTTTTCCTATTGTGAAATTACTTTTTTTTACAGCCAAACAAATTATACATATGGAGTTCTATGCAGACTTATTATATTGATTTACAAGCAATTACAAAAGTCAATCATACGTAACCGCCACATAATGATAGACTTTTCAATTTTGATTTATTATAATTTAACAAAAACGCGTTTTTTCATGCCCAGAGGCTCCTAGAATACTGAAATTTTAATGTACTTCTTTGGATTTTCCTGAATTTTCCTGACTAAAGTATCTACATCAGAAAGTAAGGCATCTACTGAATCATAAACAGAGTTATCAACAAGAAGCTTTCCAATAGTACCATCCGGGTCGTTGATATTTTCCAGAAGATTCTTGAATGAGGATACGATTTCCTTGATATCATTTTCATCAAGAGAGGACACAATCGAGGAAACATCCCCCATAGTTGTGTCAAGCTTATCCGCGATACCTCCGAACTTTGAAGAAAGAACAGAAAGGTCATCAATGAAAGCTTCAAGTTCGTCAGATTTCCCTTCGACTGATGCTGAAATGCTGCTTATATTCGACATGGTTTTCTCAAGATGTGCGAGAGTATGTCTGAATGCTGTCTGATTTTCGTCCGCCAGCATCCTGTTTACACCGGATACTGTCACGCTGAGGCTGTCAAGAGTATTCGATACCTTTTCCAGAAGTGGCCCCACACTGCCTGCGAGACCGTCCATGAGACCGGCTTCAAATGCCGGAGTCAGATCATCGCCGTCCTGGGCTGCTGCCTCAGAATGACCGAGATCTATACGTACACCCTTACCTCCCATGATATCCACGCTGTATATGGTCATTCGTGAGTCTGACGGAATACGGAAGTCCTTGGATACAGAACATACTACCTTGAAATCTTCTTTTTCGGAATCATACACAACTTCCGTTACCTTACCCGCCTTATATCCCTTGATGAATACCGGAGCAGAAGCAACAAGGCCCTCTACATTCTCATATCTGGAAACCAGCTCCATCTCTCTATTGAAGATATCCTCTCCCCTGAGATAGTTGATGAGGAAAAACGACGCCACCATGATTATCACGGCAAACAGACCCAGTTTGAATTCTTTTTTCATATTATTTAGCTCTTTCGACACTATTACCTGAAACTTTTACTACAAATGACTCCGGAAACTTTTTCTTGATATCCTTATGCTTTACAAGAACATCTTCTTTTGTTTCACCTACACCTATAATATATTTATATATCTTCCCTGTATTTACTGCGATGGCCTTGTAGCCCTTGAAATTCGGATCATTTCCCGCAAGTTTCCTGCCAAGCGCCATGATCTGAACCCCATAATACTCCTCTGAAGCCACTTCTCCGGCAGTCTCTGCCGGTTCGGCTACCTGAGCAGGAGCAGGTGCCGGAACAGGGACGACAACAGGATCAGACTTTACATTCACACTTGCATCAAACTTGGTCTTATAAGCGCAGAATGCTGAAAAGAGACTCTGTGCGATCTTCTCCTGTCCGTCTTTGGTGCTGAGAACCTTGTAATCCAGAGGATTTGACATGAAACCTAACTCAAGAAGAGCAGAAGGCATGTTTGTAGCCCAAAGAAGGTAGAAAATATCCTGATGTATACCTGTATAGTCACTCTCTCTGAACGGGGCCTTGCATATCACATTATCGACTTCCGCAGCAAAAAGAAGGCTGTTTTCATAATTGGCGTTCCACATCAGGTTATGACTGATGACTGACTCCGGAGCATTGGGATCAAAACCCTGATAAGTTGTCTGATAATCCTCTTCAAGGAGCATCACGGAATTCTCTCTCTGCGCTACAGACTTGCTCTTGGCGAAATAATCGCTGGTATTCTTCTTGTTCTTAGACTTAGGTCCCAGGATATGTGCCGATGCGCCGAAAGGACGTGATGAGTTATTTGAATTGCAATGTATTGATATAAAGAGGTCGGCATTGCTTTTTTTTGCGATGTTCGCCCTCTGGTTCAGCTCGACGAAGACGTCAGTGCTGCGTGTATAGACGACCTTGACATCAGGATATGCAGTCTTTATCTTCTCACCCAGAAGTTTCGAAATAGCAAGAACAATATGTTTTTCGCTTGTGGAAGAAGACTTTCCAGGTGCTCCAGGGTCCTTGCCTCCATGTCCCGGGTCTATGACTACAGTCTTGAGTCCAAGGTGCTTGGCGGACTGTGCCCCCATAGGAAGGGCTATGATAAAAGCAAGGAGAAAAAACAGTATTCGGGATGTGTATGATGTCACTTTAATATGCATATGCCAAACTCAATTTGGTATTAATTGAAATTAGTTTTAATTTTGCAGTTTGCAAAAATAACATTTTTTTGCGTAACAGAGATACTATTGATGTCATTATATAAAAAGGAAATATCTGACAAGCCTTTCGGCGGATGGATCTTAGCAGCACTCATGCTCGTATCCATATGCTGTCATTCTGCATTCTCTCAGGATGACAGAAGGAGTCGTCGTCAGCGCAGAATCGAGAAGACAGAGGCGATAAGTGACTCCCTTCCGTATATGTCTGATTCCCTCAGAGCTGTCAATGATTCGATTGCAGCCAGAAAAGACTCGATAGCAAGGGCAGATTCCATCACACGCATGGATTCGATGAGCATGCTCAGGAAAAGTTCTCTCGAAGCTCCGGCATTCACGACCGCGCGCGACTCCATTGTGGAGGATTTCAGCGACGGAAAGCGCATGATCTACTACTACGGCGACGTATCCGTATCATACGGAAACATGAAACTTACTGCCGACTACATGGAGTATGACCTTAATACCCAGACGCTTTACGCACGAGGCACCAAGGATACTACCGGGGTCATCACCGGCGCTCCTGTCATGGAACAGGGCTCGAGTTCATACCAGATGGAGGAAGTAAGGTATAACTTCAAGACCAATAAGGCCAGGATTACAAACATGATAACCCAGGAGCAGGACGGAACGCTTCATGGAAAGAACATAAAGATGATGCCTGACCGCTCCATCAACATCACCAAGGGACGCTATACTGTCTGCGACTGCGAGCATCCTCATTATTATCTGCATCTTACAGCAGCAAAGGTGATGACAAAGCCTTCGCAGAAGACCGTTTTCGGACCTGCATGGGCTGTAGTCGAGGATGTGCCGATGTTCCCTCTCGTTCTTCCTTTCGGATTTATACCGGAGAGACCTGACCGTGCTACCGGTATCCTCTTCCCTACCTTCGGCGAGGAGGCCTCCCGAGGATTCTACCTCCGCGACCTCGGTATGTACTTCGTAATCGGAGATTACTTCGACATCGCCCTTACCGGTGACATATATACCCTCGGTTCATGGGCTATCGACGTCAACTCAAGATATAAGGTCAACTACAAATGCAACGGTAACTTCTCGCTCACCTACTCGAATGACCAGACAGGAGAGCGTGGCAGCAGCGACTTTTTCCAGACAAAGAACTTCGGAGTAAGATGGAGCCACTCGCAGGATTCCAAGGCAAGACCCGGAACTTCATTCTCGGCATCCGTCAATTTCTCCAGCCCATCGAACAACCGATATAACTCGACATCGGTTACCGAGGCGCTCCAGAACCAGATTTCATCATCCATTTCATATTCAAAGAACTGGAACGGAAAGCTTAATCTCTCGATCAACGCCCTCCACAGCCAGAATTCGAAGGACAGTTCATACTCCTTCACACTTCCTAACGTGACCTTCTCCGTGAACAGATTCTATCCTTTCAAGAGAAAGAACCGCGTGGGCAAGGAGAGGTTTTATGAGAAGTTCTCTCTCGGTTATAACACCAGCCTTCAGAACAGGATCAATTTCAAGGCATCCGAGTTCAACCAGCCTGGATTTATCGACAAGTTCCAGAACGGTATGGCCCATAATTTCCAGATCGGTCTTCCTAACTTCACGGCTTTCAAATACGTCAATGTAACGCCAAGCATTTCTTACGGAATGAACTGGTTCTTCAGGAAGACAGAAAAGGAATATAACCCGGAAACCGGAAAGGTTGATGACGTAAAAGGAAAGGCATTCGGCACCTTCGGAGCCACACATAACTATTCCGGAGGTATATCCATGAGTACCCGAATCTACGGTATATTCAACTTCGGCAAGCATCGCAAGCTTCAGGCTATCAGACATGTAGTATCTCCTTCCCTCAGTGCTTCATTCAGTCCTGAGAAAGGCACTCACTTCAATGGATGGAGAACCCTTACATATACGGATGCAACAGGTCAGGTAAAGACTCAGGACTACAACATCTACGCAGGACAGGTCAATTCTGCGCCAGGCAGGGGCAAGACAGCCAGCCTTAATTTCTCTCTCGGAAACAACTTCGAAGCGAAGGTGAGGGATCTTGCAGATACTACAGGCAAGGGCTCGAAGAAGGTAAAGCTGATCGACCAGCTGAATTTCAGTACCGGATATAACTTCCTTGCCGACTCGCTGAAGATGAATAACGTCGGTGTGACTATGTCAACTTCGATCTTTGAGAAATTAGGTATCAACGCCAACGCCAATTTCGACCCATATGCCATCCTTGTGGACAAGAATAATCCATCGGGACGAAAGATCAACAGATTCGCCCTTCAGGAGGGTCAGGGTCTGCTCCGCATGACCAACGCCAGCGTTTCCCTTTCATACTCACTCTCTGGCGACGGAAAGATAGAAGGCAACGACGGCACAGGCACAGAAGGCGGTGGCGGTGGTGCAAAAGGCGCCGCAAGCCATTATCAGAGAATTTATTACCACCCGATCACCGGCGAATACATACCGGGAGGATGGCTGTATTATACCAATCCGAACGTTCCGTGGTCCGTAAACTTCAACTATTCATTCAGCTACAGGAAATCCTACCAGTTCTCTAACGGACAGTCTATAGACAAGAAGGATTTCACACAGACATTGGGAGTCAGCGGAAATATCAAGCTGACACCTAAGCTTGCCTTGAACATGACCACAAACTTCGACCTGATGGCATTGAAGATGAGTACCACTCAGTTGAGTGCGACATATGATCTTCACTGCTTCAATATCGCTGTTTCATGGATTCCTACAGGACAGTGGGAGTCATGGAGCTTCAGAATTGCTGCGAATGCTGCAGCTTTGGCAGACCTTTTGCGATTCAAGAAGAGCAGCAGCTACTGGGATAACAATTACAGGTAGAATTACTGACCACATTATTGGAGATCGCGTTTTTTTTGCTATTTTTGCATTGATAAACGTTCTACGGTCATTAATTCGTTATATGATCCCAGTCAGGAAATGACCAGTAAATCCAATCATTTTTAAAATATGCACAAGATTTTCGAACTGAAAGGAATGGAAATGGAGGAGCTCCAGGACCTTGCCACAAAGCTTGGAATGAAGAGTTTCAAAAGAATGGGCAAGGACGATCTCGTATATGCCATTCTAGATGAAGAGGCACGTCAGAATGCTCAGAATGTGCCTGAAAAGCCAGCTCAGAAGAAGAGAGGACGACCAAAGAAGTCCGAGGGAGAGAAAGCAGTGAAGAAAGAAGCTGCAGAGTCCGAAAAGAAGGTTGAAATAGTAGAAAAACAGCCGGCTGAGCAAAAGGTAAGCAAGAAGGAGGAGGAGGCTGTACAGGAAGCTGCTAAAGAGCAGCAGAAACCTCAGCAGCCTAAGAAGAAAAGCCGCAAAGCACAGCCAAATAAGGCTGCAGAGCCTGTTGCAGAGGATGCTGTGAAGCCAAAGAATGAGCCACAGGAACCTGCACCGGCAGAGGAGCCTAAGCAGGAAGCTCAGGAATCACCTAAACATAAGTCACCTAAGCAGAAGCGCGAAAGAATACAGAAACAGCAGGCTCAGCAGTCTGCTGAAAAGGTAGAGCAGCCGGCAGAAGCGTCTAAGGAGGCTGAGGCAGCGGTGACTGAGAATCAGCAGGAAAACAAGGCTGAAAACCAGCAGAAGCAGCAGAACGGCAATAATCAGAACCGCAAGCAGCAGAAACCTCAGGAGCCTGTGTATGAATTCGAAGGTGTAGTAGAAGCTACAGGAGTACTTGAAATCATGCCAGACGGCTACGGATTCCTCCGCTCATCTGATTACAACTACCTTAACTCACCGGATGACATCTATGTCTCGCAGTATCAGATCAAGCAGCATGCTCTCAAGACAGGAGATACTGTAACCGGTGAGATCAAGCCGCCGAAAGCTGGTGACAAGTACTTCCCTCTCGTACGCATCAAGTTCATCAATGGACGTACACCTGAATTCATCCGCGACAGAATTCCGTTCGACTTCCTGACCCCTCTTTTCCCTGAGGAGAAATTCAATCTTCTCGGCAATGGTCACAATGACATGTCATGCCGTATCGTCGATATGTTCACTCCTATAGGTAAGGGACAGCGTGGACTCATCGTAGCACAGCCGAAGACAGGTAAGACCATGTTGCTCAAGTCTATAGCCAACGCGATTGCGGACAACCACCCGGAGGTCTACATGATAGTCCTTCTTATTGATGAGCGACCTGAGGAGGTTACTGACATGGCACGCAGCGTAAAGGCGGAGGTAGTAGCATCCACCTTTGATGAACCTGCAGAACGTCATGTGAAGGTTGCCAACATGGTACTTGAGAAAGCGAAAAGAATGGTTGAATGCGGACATGATGTTGTCATTCTCCTCGACTCGATCACAAGACTGGCCCGCGCATACAATACAGTACAGCCTGCTTCAGGAAAGGTACTTTCCGGCGGTGTGGACGCAAACGCGCTTCATAAGCCTAAGAGATTCTTCGGTGCTGCCCGCAACATAGAGAACGGCGGATCGCTTACTATTCTTGCTACTGCACTGACGGAAACAGGCTCAAAGATGGATGAGGTCATCTTCGAGGAATTCAAGGGAACAGGTAACATGGAGCTTCAGCTCGACAGACGACTCTCGAACAAGCGTATCTTCCCAGCTGTGGATGTCACTTTATCGAGTACACGTCGTGATGACCTGCTCTACTCCCCTGCTCTTGCGAACAGGATATGGATCATGCGCAAATTCCTTGCTGACATGAACTGCATCGAAGCGATGGAGCTTCTGCAGAACAGGATGCAGAGATATGGCACAAATGACGCCCTTCTCCAGAACATGGACAAGGACGACATGTAAAAGCAAAGGGACTCAATTGAGTCCCTTTATTTATTTAAGTTCAGCCTTGGCGTCTTTGATTTCCTTCTCGAACTTATCCTTGAGCTGTTCCCTGGTAAGTCCTTTTGTCTCCAATTTATACTGGGCTTCCTTGAGCTTATACTTTACCTGGTTCCTGAACATCTTTATGTCATCGTACAGTTCAGCCTTCTCAATGGCATCCCTGTAATGTCGCAGGGCACTCATCTGATCAGGGAAGGTGTACAAGCGCTCTGCCGTGACGCAGACGTCCCCCACATAAGTATAGGTCTTAACATCGACGATTCCGTCATAAATATGGGTATAGACAACGCTGCTGTCGATGATATCGACCCTCTGGACATCAGGACTGCGATGATGAATCGCTTCTCTCATGAATTCGCGTTCCTGTTTTTCCGGATTCATCTGAACATTC
>JAEIGA010006969.1_pt1 | contig 17189 bp, 13 predicted proteins | sample 9270691 | NCBI WGS metagenome assembly JAEIGA01 (sample SAMN17057246, study PRJNA624740) | gut metagenome | biome: biome; isolation source: fecal sample | host: Bos grunniens | place: China: Xizang | collected 2019 | reverse complement strand
TCTCTTTCTCGTATTCTATGCGTTTTTCCTCAGTGAAGGCACTGATCTCACAAGCACGGAAGATGCATTCATAGATCTCATTCTGAAGCCATTGCGGACGATTCTTCAGTCTACCTAAATTCTTCAGGACATAGAGCATCCGGTCCTGAGCCGTAACGCATTCTTCCAAAGTCTTGTCAAATCCCGCCAGTTCCGCAAATATAATAAAAATCGTTTCAGCCAGCAAGTCACCGCAGGATTTTTCACGGAAGGTATATTCTGACACGTAACGTCCCTTCCAAAAATCCTTATCGGGATGATTGATCGGAACTCCCATCAGACCAATCAGATACACAGGACTGACATCGTAATGCTTCCCTTTACGGCTCTGACGGTCATATGCACGGCTGGCATAGCTTACACAACGCTGAAACCAACTCTTTTCAGTGTAGCACTGCATCTCCACAATGAACACTGTACCTGAACTGTCTCGACACATAAAGTCGAACTGATGCTCCTTGTTCAGCGAGAGGACGGGGCCCTGATGATTCGTCGGGAGATACTCTATATGCTGCACCTTCCGATGTGCCGGCAAGAATTCATTGATGATCATCATTACCGCATCCTTGTTGGCAACATCGCCGAATACAGCCTTGAACCCCGGGTTGGTCAGGATATCCACATACCGCTGGACCACTTTACTGTTTGCACTATTTTCCATAACCATTAAGTTTAACGTTTACGGATGCAAAGTTCCGGAGCATTATCCGTATACTCAAAAAGAATACGGCTATCTTTCAAAAACGGCCTTGCAGTGTATTCAGATACAGATTCTGTCCCAGAAATTTGTTCAACTTTTTATAAAAAATCAGACAAATTGTTCCACGAACCACCGTGGAACATTCTATTTTCTGTCTGAATGAACGTGCGGGAGATTCTCACGGCTTCTTCGAAGCCTCAGAATGACAGTTCGGCATCACTCACGACCTACCTCTGAATACCAATTTTGGAAAACTCCCTAAGTCATTACAAAAGATCTACTGAATGCCATTGCTAAAGGAATCTTGAATGTCATTGCGAGGGCACGGCCCGTGGCAATCTCCCATCTTAAACCTCAGGCCGATCAAGAAGAATGGAACACACGTAGGATCCCCTGGACGCATCTATTGAGGATCCGCGTATTCGAAGGTCGTGGACTGAATACCTTGAGACACACGAATACGTAGCCAATTGAGCGATTTAGTGATCTTTGTGTTCCAAGGTTTCGAGGCAAGCATCCGGACAAATATATATAGATAGCAATCAGCCGCCCTTACCTGGGTAGTTCCGGGTAGTGGCGGCTGGTTGTTCAAAGTCGAGTTGACTTTATATATTGCAAGATGCGGTTTGTCGGATGCTTACCGCTATTGATTCTTCGGGATAAGGACATACGCACAATCAGCACCGACATCCACCTCGTCATCCTTCTTGAACCTGATTGAAATTTTATGCGGCCCTTTGTCAATGTCATTGAATGTGATCTTAGTGTAACTTGATAAAGAGGTATCACTGTTCCTATCTGCTACAGTTTTAACTGACTCGCTATCAAGCCATATTGTAGTGTAATCATATTCATCTTCAGCGTCGTTACGAACGTATATGGTAAAATCACTATAACCTACGATGTCGATGTACATATATGATGACGACCTTTTCGAGTGGTTGGTGCTTTCGTAAACTCCATCGTACAGTTCCGGATCTGGGTTCGGTATTGACGATACTTGCCATCTGTCACCGAGATCTACCGTATATGATTTAGGCAGAGATGGGCCTTGGGTGATGGTAGTAGTCGCGGTTTTTCCAAGATAAGAGTATGATATCGTACGTTCAACCGACTCTGTAAGTGATGGATTCACATCAAACTGACCAGATGTATCTTCTCCCGAAATGACAATATCTTCAATGATATAGCGGTTGAATGACATACCGTTTGTCGTTGCATTGTAACGGATAGTTGTAGAGGTCATATAACCTGGAACATCATCTGCCTCGATCTTCAGATCAGTACATTCGATAGGAGTATAATCTTCTTTTATACTATTAGTATATCCACTCCAAGATGGAGCCTCCATATAATCATCTAGAGAAGATATTCGCACATAAATCTTACGTCCTGAAGCATTATTATAGAATACATATTCATTATTCAATACAGGTGGTATTGCAGGGTGGCAATATACATCTTTTAATGAGCTGCAATCTCGAAATGCTCCATAGCCCATTGTCGTCACACTTTCAGGAATAGTAATGCTCTGAAGTGCCTTGCATCGGTCGAAAGCATAATTTGCAATTGTCTTCACGCTATTGCCAATAGTAACATCTTGAAGTGCGCTACAATCTTGGAAAGCATAATATCCGATATATGTTACGCTATCAGGTATGATGATGCTTTTGAGAGACTCGCAGCGATAAAATGTTTCAATATTAATCGTCGAAAGACCTTCAGGAAGATTAATTTTTTCCAACGAAGTGCAAGAATGGAATGCACGTTCTCCAATCATTGTGAGACCGTCTGGAATAGCAACATCTGTAAGGTTGCTACATCCTGCAAAAGCCCTTTCTTCTATCGTGCTGACCCTATCAGGGATAGTGATACTTGTGAGTCTGCTGCAATCACAAAAAGCAGTTTCTCCAATTTTCGTGATATCTTTATCAAAAGAGAGTACCCAGCATTTCTTTTCGGCATTGTAGGTGTTTGAAACAATATTTGCATCAAATGGATCCGATGCATAAGGATAAGGTGTGACAGCATTATTGTCTGACGATGTGTACCAGATCTGATTATCAGGGTGGATCTTGACACCATCATACTTGAATGCTGTCATCGGATGGATATGGTTCCGCTCGATGGTAAGACTCTTGACGGTCGATTTGGTGTATGTCAGATGCTCTGCGCATTCGATCTCCACTGTAAATCCTTTCTCAAATGTCTGAGGTGGAAGGGCAATATAGAAAGCGGTAGCTTCCGCCCCAAGTTCAATACCCTCGCCGCAATCGAGCTTTACCTCCTTAATGATCTTATCCTCAAATACAAGGCCACCGCCGAGGCCACCGGTCTGACCATCATCTGAGTCACCGGCAGCTGATGCAAGGGTAGCGGTAGCATCTGCAGAATTGATATACAGCTCACCAGCTACCTGCTCGCCATTGTTGCCCTTCAATGTGATACTTTCTACTATCTGACCATTTCCTGTCATTTGCAGCTTCAGCCATCCGCAAACACTTTTTAGTGAAATATCGTTATACTCTCCCGACGAAATCATAATATTGCCATCCAGCCCGTAGCTGTCCTTCATATAGGTCTGCACAGCAGGCAATGTCGCCTGAAGGTTATAGGTTTCGGTGTTGATGTAATAATTCTTGTTATATGGATATACCACAACCACTCTCCTCATACTTTCGCCAGCCACTCCCGCATCTATACGGGTAAGATCGGCAACGCGTGCACCGGTCTCGCCCTTATATTGCCACTTCTGATTGGCATCAGAGCGGTAGAATACCGATACAAGATCGCCATTGGTCCATACGGTCTTCTGTGATTCGTTAAGCTGGATACGTGTCTCTACATCGTCTTCGAAGCCTACTGTCAGTGTCTCCGGGGCCTCGTCAGCAGAGGGTTCTATGCCCAGTCTGTTCTCGGTAATATCCTTCACGCAGGCTGAAAACAGTGTTGCCACCACTGTGAAAAGTAAAAGTCTCTTCATTGTATATCTGTTTTGATGTTTTATTACCAATCTTGTTCAGGGTTTTCAATCGGATCCTCGATGGAAGCCGCAATGCAATTTTCCACAATCATTTCAAAAATCTCTACCTCTGGAGAGTTATAGGAGTGCTTTTCGTTTGTCTGCATATCGTAAAAATATAAGAAATAACTGCTAATGTACGAAGATTAACTTAATTGACAATTGCCTGAAAGAAGGAAAAATATCCATATGGCACTTAAAAGTTAAAAATACATAAAAAGAGAAAAACTTTACATAATAGGACTATTGATTAAAAATGTCTAATTTTGTTGGAATATATGTTTTAAGTTTATGATGAAGAGATTTTTATACCTGATTATCTTGATTACGTTGGTCTTTACAGCTTGTGTGGATGATGCAAGCAGAGTAAATGGGTGCCAGAGTATGACTTTCACTGCATCCGCAGTAGGTGATGAAACAAAGACTGTCCTTGTGGATAGGGTGAAGGTGTATTGGGAGAATGGGGATGCAATCGCTGTAAGTGGTGCTTCACAGCCCTTTGTAACCAGCTTGAACGAACCGGCTTCAAAGGCTGAGTTCAAAGGTGAAACTACTCCAGCAGACAAATACTATGCAGTTTATCCATATGATGCGGTCAATGAGTGGGCTGACGAGATGGCCTCTGTAACTCTACAGGATGTACAGGAGGCAGTAAAGGGCTCCTTTGATCCTGATGCCAATATTGCTGTGGCTGCTTCGACTGACCAGGCAAAGAATTTCTTTTTCCGAAATGTGACCGGCCTTCTGAAATTCACAGTAGGTGCCAATACCGGCCGGATTAACTCCTTGACAGTCACAGCCAATGGCTCTGAAGCTCTTGCGGGAGATTTTCTTGTGGATTGTTCATCTGAGAATCCTCAGGCAGAACCGGAGAGCAAGGTCTCGACAGTGACATTGGCATCTGAGAATATATTGACCGAAGGAGATTACTATATTGCCCTTCTGCCCGGAACCTATGCGGAGGGATTGACATTTACATTGGCCGGTCCCGACGGTACGGCGGTGAAGAAGATTGACCGGGAGCTTATATTGGAGCGTGGCCATATACAGCCTGTGAATCTGGATGGATTGGCCTGGGTTCCGGATGCGGCTTTTTATACAAAGGTGGATAAGGCATATGATGATTGGAGTGGAGAATATCTTGTCACATATACCACCTCAAGCACTATAACGGTCTTTAATTCATTCAGTGGCAGTGATAAAGGTGTTTCTACTGTAGATCTGGCTTCTGAGCTTACCCAAGACGGTATTCCAGCAGAGGACGGGGATCCGTATAAGGCTGTAATTGAAAAGGTTGGCAATCATTATAGTGTCAATATTACAGGAATTGGATATCTCGGCCTGGAGTCAGATGGTAACAAAGTTCACAAGTCGTCGGCTGCCCCTTCTTCTGGAAATGTAAAATATCTGTGGACATTATCATATAAGAACGGGGGATTATGGCTTATCAATGCCTCTTATAGTTCACGTCGACTCCAATGGAATGTTAGTGCTTCCTGTTTCAGATGCTATACAGGCGGTCAGAAAGAACTTACTCTTTACCGCAGAACCACTACTGCCGGCCCAGTGATTCCACAACCAGACCCTACTCCAGACCCAGACCCGACACCAGATCCCGACCCAACCCCTGATCCCGAACCTGATCCGGATATTCCAGACCCGACACCAGGAGCAAGCGGAAAATATGCCTGGTATGAACTTCCAGAAATAAGTTACACCCAGTCAGGCAGCTACCTGATCGATTCATCGGATAAGGATCTTTATTATGCCCACCATCTCTGTGCCGGAAATGAGAAAGGTCCGGGAGGAAAGAAGGCTAGAAATTATACCGTATGCTTCAGCGCAGAGCATCATTGCCCGGTATGGGTGGCTGCACCGCGACATACTATGTACCAAAGCGGAGCCAGCAGGACGGATGCTTATGCGAAGGATCCGAGCATCCCGTCAGACATTCAGTATAACAGCAAGAACACCGGCGGTGGATGTAACAAGGGACATATGCTGGGTTCAGCAGAAAGACTTTCGTCGACTGCTACAAACAAGCAGGTATTCTATTACAGCAATATAGCGCCACAGTATTCCAGTACATTCAATACCGGAGGCGGCGGATGGAATACCCTGGAGGATTGGGTGGACGGACAGGTCTGCTCGGATACCCTTTATGTGGTCATCGGTGCATATTTTGATAAATTTACCGACAGAAGAGGTTATTCAGAGCCCCCTGCAAAAATTTCTTTCGGCGGTAGGAACGATGTAAGTCGTCCGACTATGTTCTACTATATCCTGCTCAGAACCAAGAACGGAGCTACCGGCAAGCCTCTCTCGCAGTGTACGGCTGATGAGATCAAATGTGCGGCATTTGTCAGAAGTCACGCTATTGCCAAAGGTACAAAGGTGGGTGAACAAGATATGATGTCTGTCAGCGATCTGGAGAAAATCACCGGTTTCACATATTTCCCTAATGTACCTCAAGCTCCGAAAAATTCATACAAAGCCTCAGACTGGGGACTCTGATGTGTGTTCCGCAAAGGCTTGATTGATAGGATGTTAAACTGAATCACCTGCTCCGTCTGGAGCAGGTGATTCAGCGTAAGTATCTGCGGGATAGCAGATTATCGTATTTCGAAAGCTCTGCGACCGGCGCTGGCTGCGTCAGGGGTCTGCTGGTAAGCATCCTTGGAATAAAGAGCCTCTCTTTTGACATCTTCGGTCTCAGTGAGTAAGATGGTGTTGCCCATAATCTTATGACTCTTCCATTTAAGGATGATTCTTGCCTCCTTCTCCTTTATGATGGAAGAAACCGGAACACTTGCGTAAGCATATGCAAGCTGGATTTTAGCTTGATTGCTTTCATTGAACACTTCACCTGTGCCGTCGTGGCGGATGTGGAAGGTGTATGTACCTTCAGCTTCAGAAGCGTTGTCCTCGTATTCGAAATTGATGTAGTGTACTACCTTGCTGTCAGATACGACAGGAATTGCGAAGTAGATGTTGAGGTAACCTCCTGATACCCAATAGCTCTGGAGTACGATAGGGTCGTTCACCATTTCTTTGGTAAGGCTGGAGGTGAAGATGGCATCTTTCGTCAGAACCGATGATATATAGTTAAGTCTGACTTCATATTCGTTTTCTGTGCCGGCCTTTTCGCTGAGAACGTCGCATATAACGAATGCTCTCTTCATTGTGTCGAGTTTTCCGGGACAGGTCTGTTCGACTACATTGAAGATGTTGCCCTGATCACTGGTGAATATGCCATTGACTACATTGCCCATTGTGGCGTTATTGTAACGGATGGTATCATCCTTTTTGCAGGATGTGGCAGCAATGGCGAGAATGCCGGTTGCGATGATGATGATAGATTTTGCGATTTTCTTCATTTATAATATAGTTTAGATATAACCTGTATTCAGATGCGCGGATGCGTTTTTTCGTTGCATTTGCTGTTAAAACTTGGTATTTTTGTAAGCGGTCGCAAAAATAACTAAAAATGATAACTTTCCTAATTTCTATTCTGCTTCTTATTGCTGGATATTTCGTTTACGGTAAGATTGTAGAGCGCTTCATCGGGGTGGATCCGTTAAGAAAGACTCCAGCATACGATCGGGAGGATGGTATTGATTATATGCCGATGCCTACCTGGAAGGTATTTGTGATCCAGTTTCTTAATATTGCCGGTCTGGGGCCGATATTCGGTGCGGTGATGGGTGCTGCTTATGGTCCTGCGGCATATCTCTGGATCGTCCTGGGTTGCATCTTTATGGGTGCCGTGCACGATTTCTTCGCAGGAATGATGTCAATCGAGAGTTCTGGTGCCAATATGCCGGACATTACGGGAAAGTACCTTGGAAAGACGATGAAGGGCGTGATGAGTGTAGTTGTGTCTTTTCTGCTTCTTGCGGTGGGAGTCTCGTTCGTGACCGGTCCTTCGGATCTGATAGCATCGCTGACTGGTGTTGATAAGGAAGTATGGCTTTATGTGATTTTTGCGTATTATCTCTTAGCTACGCTTCTTCCTATTGACAAGATAATAGGTAATATATATCCTTATATGGGTGCAGCTTTGCTTTTTATGGCTCTGGGCGTGGGGATTATGCTTGTCGTCGGAGCCCTGAACGGCACTCACCAGATGATCGAACTCACTCCTTCTACATTGAAGAACTGGCATTTTGCTCCGGAAAGCAATATCCTTGTTCCGATGCTTTTCATCGTGGTATCCTGCGGGGCGATATCAGGATTCCACTCGACTCAGTCGCCTCTTATGGCCAGGTGTCTGAAGAATGAGAAATACGCTCGTCCTGTATTTTACGGTGCAATGATTGCCGAGGGTGTTGTGGCAATGATATGGGCAACTGCAGCAATGGCTTATTTCGGTGGTCCTGAGGGACTTAATGCTGCAATGTCAGAGGGTGTGATGATAGACGGAGTCCTTACGAAGGTTACCCCTGCGATCGCTGTGGATATGATATGCAGGAGTTGGCTTGGCAAGGTGGGGGCCGTAATTGCAGTCATCGGTGTGGTTGTTTGTCCGATCACATCCGGTGACACAGCTTTCAGAAGTCTTCGGCTTACTCTTGCCGATTTCTTCAAGAGCGACCAGAAGCCGATTTTCCGTCGTTTTATTATCTGCATCCCGATATTTGCCCTTGCGTACTTCTGCTGCAGGATGGATTTCTCAACGGTGTGGAATTATGTAGGTATAGGAAACCAGCTGCTGGCTACTATTGTCCTTTGGACATCGACGGCCTATCTTATTTCCCGACGAAAACCTCATTGGATGTGTTCAGTTCCTGCGGCCTTCCTTTCTTTCGTATGTGTCAGCTATTTTCTGATGGCTCCATATAAAGCCGGTGGTCTGCACCTTAATCCTGTTGCCGGATATGTCGCGGGAACTGTCATTGCAGTAGGACTTTTACTGCTATCTGTGTATAAGTCAAGGAAATAAAAGAAAAGTACAGTGCCTACACACTGTACTTTTTTCTTGAAGGTCTTCCGATCAACTGTATGTCGAACCCGTCGATTTTGTAACCTCTTACTCTTTTGCGGCTCAGATGTGACTCGATGAGCTGCACAAGTTCGTCGTCGATGACATCCCTGAATGTATGGTTGTCCTTGTCGTAGAAATGGATGTGCTTGAATGTATTTACATCGAAGTACATCTTGTTGTTGGCACTCAGTCTGTAATGATATACCCCCAGCATCGCCATATGAGTCAGGATGTTATATACAGAAGCCAATGTTACTTTGGCCGTACCTTTCTCCTTTATCGACTCTGTAACCATATCTGCACAGGCGTGTCCGAGAGACATCATTGCTTCGTGAACGGCAAGCCTTTGCGGCGTTGCTTTCAATGAATGTTTCTTCAGGAGCGCTTTGAACTCCTCCATTGTTGGGCACTTGTGTGTATTCATAGTTTATACAATAACATCGCAAATATATGTATTTACAGTCAAATCGCAAAATAAATTTGAAAAATTCCAAATTATCTAATAAAATAGGCTCTGTAAAAATTGTTGTTTTCCGTTAAAAAGTGGTATTTTTGCGGCCGTTTTCGAATAAGATACGATAGAATTGCACAAATGAAGAAGTTTTTCAGAAATTATAAGGTCTGGGCCCTGATTACCGGAGCAGCTTCTGGTATGGGTAGGGTATATGCCCAAAGGCTTGCTGCCAAGGGTTACAATCTGGTTCTTGTGGATATCAATGCGGCGGGACTCGAAGAAACCGAGGCAATCGTAAAGAGGGAAGTACAGGAGCTTTCAGCACAATGCGGCTCTGATTTCAATGTACTTCGGGTCGCTCAGGACCTTTCCCGGATGGATGCTGCCGATCTGATATTCGAGCAGACGCAGAAAGCCGGATGCGAGGTGGAGGTGCTGGTGAACAATGCGGGAGTGATGTATTGTCAGGGTATAGCTGAGACAAGCGAGAGAATGCTGAAGATCATTATGATGGTACATATGAACACGCCGATGCTGCTTTGCCGCAAATATGTCGTGCCAATGAAGGAGAGAGGTTGCGGATATATCCTCAATATATCTTCTCTGGCCGAGTGTATGAACTGGCCGGGAATCGGTATGTACGGAGCTACAAAAAGGTTTGTCAAGGATTACTCGAGGGAACTGCGCATCGAATGTCAGAAGACAGGTGTCAGTGTGACAAATGCTTATTTCGGGGCTGTCGATACTCCGCTGATTCCACTAAAGGACAGCCTGAGGAAGCTTGCCCGCGTACTTGCTGTGATGATTACAGCGGAAAAGGCTGCGGACAGGGCTTTGAATGCGACATTCAGAAGGCGCAGAGGGGTGATGCCAGGTGCTCTCAATCATATTTTCAAGCCTATCTGCATCATACTTCCGGACTGTCTTTTGGGATGGATTTACAGAAAGGCGAAGCCATATCTTATGAAAGTCTGAAAAAGTTTGTATATTTGCAAGTTACATATAAAATTGACTATGGAAAGAATAAAATGCCTTATCGTCGGTGGCGGCCCTGCAGGATACACTGCGGCTGTCTATGCTTCAAGAGCGGATATCGCTCCAGTCGTATTTGAAGGAACTCAGCCTGGAGGTCAGCTGACGACTACTACTGATATTGAAAATTATCCTGGATTCGAGAATGGAATTTCAGGACAGCAGCTCGTGGATACAATGCGTGCACAGGCTGTGCGCCTTGGTGCTGATGTACGAACAGGTGCTATTACTTCTGCAGATCTTTCGCAGAGACCTTTCAAGGTAGTTGTAGATGGTGACAAGGAAATCGAGGCGGAAACACTTATCATCGCTACAGGTGCTACAGCTAAGTATCTCGGACTTCCTTCTGAGATCAAATATCGAGGTCTGGGAGTGTCTGCCTGCGCTACTTGCGACGGATTCTTCTACAGAAAGAAGACTGTGGCTGTCGTAGGAGGTGGCGATACAGCTTGCGAAGAGGCTACTTATCTTGCAGGTATCTGTAAGAAGGTATATATGATCGTACGCAGGGATGTTCTCAGAGCTTCAGAGGCGATGCAGGAGCGTGTGAGAAATACTGAGAATATCGAGATTCTCTGGAACTGCAATACTCAGGAGGTCCTTGGAGATGAATATGGTGTGACCGGATCAATACTCGTACGTAAGGATGGCGAGGTTTTTGATATTGCCGTGGACGGATTTTTCCTTGCTATCGGACATCATCCTAATTCTGACCTCTTCAGAGAGTGGATCGAGGTGGATAAGGAAGGTTATATAGTGACTGACGGCAAGACATCCAAGACCAATGTGCCGGGAGTGTTCGCTGCCGGTGATGTGCAGGATCCTCTTTACCGACAGGCGATCACAGCTGCGGCTTCAGGCTGCCGTGCTGCCCTTGATGCAGAGAAGTTCCTGAAAATGCTTTAATTGACACTAAAAGATGAATTTTAGAATTCTTATTGTAGCTGCTGCAGTGGCAGCGGTTCTATCCTCTTGCAAGTCTCAGTATGAGATGCTCCTGAACAGTAACGATGCCGATCTTAAGTATGAGGCTGCCTTCAATTATTATAATGAGGGCAAATACTCTAAGGCAGGATCGCTTTTCGAGTCGCTTTCCGTACTGACAAACGGTACTCAGCGCGATGATACCGTAAGGTTCTACTGGGGACTCAGCAATTATAAGTTCAAGGATTATTATACAGCAGAAACAAATTTTGCCAATTTTCTGGAAACTTATCCGCGCAGCCCTTTTGCATCAGAGGCCAGATATCTGCGACTTGACTGTCTGTATCGCTCGACACTCAGATGGGAACTTGACCAGACCCCGACATATAAGGCTATGACTGAGATATCGGAGTATATGATAGAGTTTCCTAAGACTCCTCATATGCAGACTTGCCGTGATATGTTGCAGGAACTGAACGATCGTCTGGACAAGAAGGCTTATGAGGCAGCCAAGCTCTACTACAAGATGGAGAATTACAAGTCATCCCGCATCGCATTCAGGAATGTGCTCAAGGATGACGCGGACAATATCTATAGAGAAGATATCCTTTATTATATAGCTATGTCTTCCTACAAATACGCCAATATGAGTGTGCCGGAGAAGCAGAAGGAGAGGTATCTTACTTTTGTGGATGATTATCTGAACTTCATTGGTGAGATTCCGCAGTCGCGTTATCGCAAGGAGCTTGATAATGTATACCGCAGGGCTCAGAAGGCTCTCGGACGCGAAGTCGAGGTGGCTGATGAGGAGATGAGCGAAAGAGATTTTGCCAAAGAGAGGAAGAGACTTCAGAAAGAAGAGAAAAAGTCTCAAAAAAAATGAAACCCTCATAGTCCGGCGGGAGTATAATTAAGTAGAAAACGAAAAGTAAATATAAGATGGCAAACAAGAAAACACCTACAAACACGTTGACAAGAAACCTTTGTGATCTTGCAGAACCTACAGGAAACATTTATGAGACTGTTGTAATCCTTGCAAAGAGAGCGAATCAGATCGCTATCGCTGAGAAGAAGGAACTCACAAAGAAGCTTGAGGACTTCAAGAACGACAGCAATGCTATAGAAGAGGTATTCGAGAATCGTGAGCAGATCGAGATTTCTAAATATTATGAAAGACAGCCTAAGCCAAGCCTTGTAGCGATCGAAGAATTCCAGGAAGGAGAAGTATCCTACAGAATGGCAAGACAGGACGAGGAATAGTCTATGCTGACCACGCTTCAGGTAAGGAATTATGTATTGATAGACTCTCTGGAAATCGATTTTCCGGAGGGTCTGATCATTATTACCGGGCAGACTGGAGCGGGTAAATCAATTCTTCTTGGTGCCTTGTCTCTGGTAATGGGAGCCAAGGCTGATGCTTCTATGGTCTCGGAGGGAGCTGACAATTGTGTGGTGGAAGCTGAGTTCGAGACTGATGACAAGACATTACAGACTGTTCTGGAAGAGAATGAAGTGGAGTGGGAAGGCGGACATATCACAGTGCGCAGGGTCGTGAACCGTTCCGGCCGTTCGCGTGCTTTTGTCAATGATTGTCCGGTACCGGTGACCTTGCTTCAGGAAATCTCATCCGGACTTATAGATATCCACTCCCAGCATCAGACCCTTCTTCTGTCTGATAAATCGTTCCAGCTGGATATATTGGACCATTATGCGGGAACAATGTCTTCACGCGAGGAATGTGCTTCTCTTTGGAAAACGCTCAGCGCTCTGAAAAGTGAACTCAAGTCTGTCGAGGAGCGTATTGCGCGTCAGATCAGCGAGAAGGAATACAATGAAGCTCAGTACAGACAGCTTGAAGCGGCATCACTCCGCGAGGGAGAATTGGCCGAGCTGGAAGATGAGCAGAAACAGCTTGCAAATGCTGAGGAAATAAAGACATCGCTTTCTTCTGCCGAGGAGCTTTTTACATCGGCATCTTCAGGAGGAGAGATGCTTTCAATCGATGCTTCCCTTAAAGAAGCGTACAAGATGCTGCTCAAGGCAGGACGTTATGTTCCTGCCGTTTCAGAACTTGCAGAGAGGGTGGATACGTGCAGACGAGAACTGGATGATATATTGTCAGATGCCGTTTCCATAAATGCCGGCATTGAACTCTCCGAGTCCCGTCTTGAAGAAGTGGAGTCCCGTATGTCATTGATATATGGACTGATGCAGAAGCATTCCTGCTCGGATGTCTCTGAGCTGACAGCCTTACGCGACAGACTTTCAGAATCACTTGCAGACACCGCTGTGCTTGAAGAGAAACGTGAATCTATTCTGCTTCAGATAAGTAAGGTGGAAAAGGAAGTGAATGTCCTTGCAGATAGAATACATTCTGCGCGCACGGCAGCATCCGGCTCTTTTGCCGAGGCTATTACAGCTTCCATCCGCGATATGGAACTTCCGTATGCGATCTTTGAAGTCTCTCTGAATGATGTTCCCGTTTCTGCCACAGGACGTGATGCGGTTATGTTCAGATTTTCTTCCACCGGAAGGAATGCTGTGGATGTTGCCAAGTGTGCTTCAGGAGGTGAAATGTCCAGGATAATGCTCGCTCTCAAGGCTATGATGGCAAGGTATGCCAATATGCCTACAATGATCTTTGATGAGATCGATACAGGTGTATCAGGAAGTGTGGCCGACAGGATGGGTTCTGTAATATGTGAAATGGGCAGCTTTATGCAGGTTTTTGCCATTACCCATCTACCTCAGGTAGCGGCTAAGGGTACAGCCCATTATATGGTCGCCAAGGATATCGATCCGCTTACTTCCAAAGCTGTTTCTACAATAAAAAAACTCTCTGAAGAACAGAGAGTTATGGAGGTGGCCCGTATGCTCAGCGGTACTGTTCTGACAGACGCTGCCATAGCGAATGCAAAGTCTTTGCTGAATTCCTGAGGCTTATCTCACCCTTTTCACTACCCATTCATCTTCATAGACGATGCGTCTTACTCCGGTGTTGATATAACCGCCTTCTCCGGCTTTTCTGAATCTGAAGGTGCTCTGCAGCATCGAAGCATCTGAGTCTTCCAGTTTTCCTATCCATCTGTTACCATATTTAGCGGCAAGTTCGATGAAGTACTTTGCAAGGTCATAGCCCTGGAATGCAAACTGGGTAGGTTCAGTATTGTAAAGCGCTCTATATTTGAGCAGAAATTCCTGGACTCTTGGGTCGTTGTAATCAATATAGTATCCGGTACTGATATGAAGTGCAGTGTTATGGAAGTTCTCTACCTCGATGGTCTCATAGTTCCTTATTCTGGAAGGTGCATAGAGTACCACTTCATATTTATTGTAGATCATAAGGTTCAGATTCCTTACAACATCATTTACAAAAGCTTCGCTGTCAGATGCTATATATACTCTGTTTGTTCCGCTTTCTGTCATAATGTATTCGAGCGAACTGGTTACGTTTCTTCCTTCCAGAATGCTGTATGCCAGATGTTTGTACTCAAGTCCGGAAGAATCGGCAGCAGCCTTCATCTGTACTGTTGCTTCAGATTGTGTGCCCCCTTTCTCGGTTATGACAATGAACCTGTCGCTGTATTCCATATCTTCATTGATCCAGTCAATGAGATCCTTGTATTGGGCATCCAGCGGTGTAGGAGCCTGTATCATATTGCTGAATGTTTCTGCCAATGATGCTGCTCTCTGGTCAAGAGGGGATACTACTGCCTTTGGTGACATACCGAGTACCTCATTGATTTCAGCAGGGGAAACCGGTCCTATGACGAAATCACTGTTGTCGATGCTTCCCTTAGAGGCAGTAATGCTTCCGTTTCCGGTGTCAAGGACGTTCAGGTCACAGGATGTACCTGCATTTGCGATATCGTAGACTGCCAGGAGAGCGCCGCTGTAGAAATCCATATTGCCTATGTTGCCTGATGTACCGGTGGCTTTGAATGGCATAATCAGACTGAGATTTACCTCTTTCTTAGGGAAAAGCAATCCATCCAGTATTCCGGATTTCTTCTCTGATATAGAGTCAGTAACTTGCGTTGTATCGGGTTCTTCTTCCATATGCTCGGGTGCGGTTACCTGCTCCTGTGGTGCTGCATCATCTGTATATGGTATGATCAGTTTCTGTCTTTTGGAGAGTTTTCTTCCGCTTAGTCCGTTTGCTTTCATAATGGTTTCGACACTGACTCCGTATTTCCTTGCAATCATATCCAGATCCTCGAACCATTTTACGATATGAATCCTTTGTGGGGCATTGGTGAAACTTTCTTCATCTTCACTTTTCTGCTCGCTTTCAGGCTGGGCTACAGTCTCGTTTTCTGTAACAGTCTCATTTACAGTCTTCTCCGATGTGGCGGGAGATTCCATTACGGGGATGATCAGGATGGAGTTCTTCTGCAGACCTTTTTCCCTGACAGTCGGATTATAGCTGTATATATCCTCCAGCGTCACGTTATATGCCTTGCTTATCGAATACAGTGTCTGTTTTTCCAGCACGATATGTGAATAGCATACCTGTCCGTTTATCTTGACTTTCTCTCCTGAGATCGTTACAGGTGTGCTTTCGTACTCTTGTGCGTATATCGCAGATGGAATACCTGATGAAATTAAAACCGTTGTCAACAGGCTGATTATCATTCTTTGCATAAGCTCCAATATTATAATGCCTCTATGAAACTTTCAAGCTTCCGGGCAAATGTCTTCCAAGATAGTCTTTCCTTCTCCTGACGTATGGCCGCGATGCATCCTTCCTTCACAGAAGGATTTTCGAAGTATTTCAATATCTCGTCGCGGACTGCATCCGGAGTTCCTTCTGAGGCCACAAGTCCTGTGCCCCTGTCACCGATTGTTTCTTTCAGGCCTCCTACGTCGGTGACGACCATAGGGACTTCGAAATGGTATGATACAGAGCTGATTCCGCTCTGGGTGGCGCTTCTGTACGGAAGTACAGCCAGATCTGCTGCAGAGAAGTAATCCGTCACTTCTGAATCCTTTATGTATTTGAGGTCCATAAAGATACGGTCTTTCCCCGGCAGTCTGTCAATGATCTCCTGATATTTGTCAAAAGATCCGTATGGCTCACCGGCGATGATGAGCTGGTATTCTTCTGAAAGCTTGCCGAATGCCTCCAGAAGTATGTCAAGTCCTTTGTATGCCCTGATAAGTCCGAAGAACAGGAGGTTCTTCCTGCCTGGGGCAAGCCCGAGCTTCCTTTCAGCCTCAGCTCTGTCCTTCTTTGCTCCAAAATGTGAATAGAGAGGGTGCTGAATGACTGTATAATGAGAGTCCGGACTGATTTTCAATAAGTCTTTTGATACGGCCTCACAGAGGGTTACAGATCCTGTGCTGCCTTTGAGGAAGTATTTGGTAAGAGGGGTGTCAAAGAAATGCGGCTCGTGAGGAATCACATTGTCAAGGATGGAGATTACCTTGCAGTGCTTCTTCATCCTTCTTGTTATATATCCCAGAGACGGTGCGAAGTATGACATCCAGTATCTTACGATCAGCACATCAGGGTTCCAGTCACGTATCTCCTTATATGTGCTTAGGTATGTAAAAGGATTGGCCGTATCCAGCAGAGATGTGCTCTCTACCGGTACGGCCTCATCGTCGTCTGTCACAAACTGTGTCTTTCCCGGGAAAAGGAATTCGGGATATTGTCTCTTGAAATTGAATGCTCTGACAATATGCGTTTTGCTCAGTTCACCAAATAGACAAGCGTTAAACTGAGAGATTCCTCCTCGATAGGGATAGAAGCAGGACAGTATTGCTATTTTCAATTATTCTGCGCTTTTCTGGTTCTTTGTCTTGATGTACTCTTCGTTGAGTCCTGCAAGTACGTCCTCAGTGATGTCAAGTGATGCATCAGCAGTGATTACAGGTGCTCCGCCTGAGTTGGTAAGGATCATAGCATACTGCTTCTCCTCGTTGTACTTGGTTATGAATGTCTGGATAGCGTCACCGAGCTGGTTCATCATAACCACCTGCTCTTCCTGGATCTCCTGCTGCTTCTGAGCTGCGTAGTTGTTGAAGTCGA
>JAEIGA010006968.1_pt1 | contig 17189 bp, 16 predicted proteins | sample 9270691 | NCBI WGS metagenome assembly JAEIGA01 (sample SAMN17057246, study PRJNA624740) | gut metagenome | biome: biome; isolation source: fecal sample | host: Bos grunniens | place: China: Xizang | collected 2019 | reverse complement strand
TCCTACAAATAAGTGGATTAACGTTAAAGTTTCAAGATACTGGTGGACAAAAATTGGTAAAACAAGAATATCTGCAATTAATAACGCTAACGATATTAGCGCGACTCCTATATTTTATGTAGACGATGGCACAAATATTGGAAATTACGATAGCGAAGATGTCTTTGCAAGTCAATACAGTTTATGTATCGACTATATGGCTTACGAAAGGGATATGCGCATTGCAATTAAAACTGCAAGTGATGAAACCCCAAAAAGTGGTCTTGTATGGCAAGAAATTGAAGTAAACGACACACACCTTGCTACAAGAAAGTTTGCAACTTATACAAGTGTTACAAGCCTTGCAGGTGAAGAAATTGAGTTGTCTACTGCGTTAACTGAATATGACGCAAACTGCAACGTTAAATATTCAGTAGTAGCGCCAAACGGCGACGTAACTGCTTTAGATGGCAACACGTTTACGCCAACACAAATAGGTACTTATAAAGTTATTGCAACTTGTGACGATTATCTTTTACAAGGTGGTAACCGTCCTGGTATTTCAAAATCATACCAATACGGCGAATTAGAGTTTGAAGTTCTTGGTATAGACGTTAACTTTAATCTTGCAGGCGCTGACCTTTCAACTGCAGTATTCAAAGGTACGGCTATTAGCGCTACTGACGTTACGGTTGGCGATTTAGAAATTGCTACTGAAAACATAACTTACTTTGCTAAAGTTGGCGAAGGCGAATATACACCACTTGATAGCAGCGAATTTATCGCAAGTGAAACGGGTGATTACAGCGTAATCGTTAAGTACAACTATAACGGTGCTGAATTTGTTTCTGACCCTATTACGTTTACTGTAATTGATAGACAAGTTAACTTTACACTTGCAGGCGCTGACGATTTAACTGCAGTTGAAAAAGGTTCAACGCTTAATATTAATGACGTTACCGTTGACGGTTTAGACGTTGTTACTGATAACTTAACTTACTATATTAAAGCAGGTGAAGGCGAATATACACCACTTGATAGCAGCGAATTCGATGCAAGTCAAAAAGGTGATTACAGCGTAAAAGTTAAGTTTGAATATAACGGATGCGAATTCTGGTCAGATGCTGTAGAATTTACGGTAGTTGCAAAGCAAATTCAATTAGACGCTAAATTCTACCTCGTTGAAGGCGAAACTGTTGAAGACGAAACTCAAACCGAAATTACTGAAGGTCAAACTATTTGGATGGATAGTAAAATAGCAATCAAAGTATTTGCTAATAGCGTTGAAAAGACAAACGGTATTACTTATGAAGTAGAACGCGTTGACGTTGACAACTCGGCAAACGACTATGAATTTACCGTAACTGACGCTAAGTTTATTGCAGGTTTCGTTGGAGACTACGAAATAGTAGTTACTTATACTGAAGACGGTGAACTTTACACGTATGAAACTACTTTAACAGTTGTTGCAAACACTTATGATAACGCAAGATACCTTGACACCTTCTCAAATGCAGATAGCGTACTTGCTATTTATAAAACTACTGACACAAGTTTAACCACTTATAAAAAGGATTTCAATACTTACGCTGACAATACTTCTTGGGAAGCAGAATATGACGGTAGATACGGTGTAGTTAAAACTCAACCACAAAATATGCTTACTTATACAAGCAGTAATAACACTTATTTAGGTATTCATATTAGGTCTTCTGTATATAGAAATGAAACGCAAGCAGAGACTGCAGGTCTTGCAAAAACTGTTTATAATCTTGACGAAACACCTTCAGGAAGAAATCCTCAATATTCTGCAATGAACAGTGATAATTGGGATTATGTTTCTGTTTGGGTAAATATTCCTAAACCAGAAGGCGAAACGGCAACTCATATCACGATATATCCTTTCTATACAGAATATACATTTAGCGTTCCTTATGACGAATGGTATGAATTAAGAATTGATAAACTTCGTTTGATGTTTGCAGGCATGGGTAGTGAAGGTAAAGTATTTAATACCCTTACCGGACAATCTGCTGCCGATGATGCCACTGCTCCATTATTCGGTCTTGCAAGTGATGAGGCTACTGCTACTGCAAGATTAAACCAAGTAATTTATATTGACAGCGTTTCTTTCCAAAGATATCCAGAAAATGAATATCGTCATTTTGATGAATTGTATTTCAAAGATACTAATACAGGTGCAATTTACAGTAAGACTGAAATTCCTGAAGTAACACTTAACGACGGTGTTTATGCTGACCTTACGCTTGTGGCTAAAGTAGGTGGAGTAGAACTTACTCCGGCTCAAATGGCAACAATGACGACGAAGTTTATGACTTGGGCAGGTACCTTCACGGGTTCTTACTACAAGTATGTAACAGATGCTACAGCCGAAGGTGGTGCAAAGAGTACAACGATGTCAAGAAGTTCTGGTTTTGACAAGGCTCAAAACAATGGTTTCTATCGTGTACAAGTAACGAGTTTCAAAACAAATGGACGAAACTTTTTCATCTTTATTTATACTGATGAAAACGGCATTAGTTATAGAGGTTACATTATGGCAACTATTGTGTCTGTTACGTCTTAACAACCTAAACGCATATAGCGTAAACAATTAAAAAAGACGCACTTTCGTAAGGAAGTGCGTTTTTTAACGTTATATTTTTTGCCTTGTGGCTAAAAGTTATATTGTTTGCGTTGCAAACAGTTTAGCCGAGCATCGCGAACGCCAACTGCGCAAACAGTTATATTTTGACTTGCAGTCAAAGTTATATTAAATAAATCCACAACCTGCGTTAGGCAAATATAACTGCCGTAAAGCAATATAACTTTGTAAAAATATCTTGCTACGCAAGGATTTTTTCAAAATAGCACAAATCCGCTTGCGGATTTATTTAGTTGCCGAATTCCTTATAGGAACTCGGCTAAGGAAGTGCGTTTTTTAATTTTTATCATAATATCTGCTTGTAAAATTTTAAATAGCGTGGTATATTATTAGTAGTAAATTTAGTCTTATATTATATATAGATTAAGTATTATTATCTATATATTATATATAAGTATATAAGGAAAGTATGGTTGATACTAAAAGAATTAACGAATTATATAAAAAGTCAAAAGAAGTTGGCTTAACTGAAGAAGAAAAGTTAGAACAACAAAAACTTCGCAGAGAGTATATTGATAGCGTTTTAGGTAATATAAAAGGGCAACTTGGCAATCCTAACGATTATAAAAAGGGTGGTAAAAAATAAAAATGGACAATAATTTTGAAATTATTGAACTTAATATTAGAAAGTATAAAACGCTTAATAATAAGTTAGAAGACTTAAAAGTTGAACTAGAAACCGTTAAAGAAAATTTAGCCGACCTTCGTAAAAATTTTTCTAAATTTGAAAAGAGTGAGTATAATAAAAAAGTTAAAGAATTAAATTTATTATTTAACGATTTAAAAGAACAAATTAGTCAAACAAAAAAACAAGTAAAAGAACTATTTATTATTAGCGAAAATTTGATTTTCGACGGCATAAACACTCGTTATACCGAAGTTTACGATAAACTACTTTCAAGGCTATACGGCTACACGGTTGAAATATTAGTTTATAATATAGGCGACGATTTTAACGCTCACACTTGCCACGCCGATTTAATGATAGCAACTAAAAACAAAAAACAACACGGCAAAATTTTGAAAGTTAAGTCGTTTGCCATAAAAAACACTTACAATAATGCTATGCAAAAAAAAGCGCACGTTGAAGTTTGCGTTTATTCTAAAAAACTTAAAGCAGGCGAAGATATGCTTTACGACGCGCAATATTTTATCTAACTATGAAATACAAAGTTTTAATTACCGATTACGACGATACTTTTATTAAAAAAGACAAAACCATTTCGCAAGAGCAATTAAAATCAGTAAAAGATTTTATCTCAAGGGGCGGTCATTTTATCGTATGCACGGGGCGTATGATATCGGGTATAAAACCACGCTTGCTTAAAGACGGCATTGACGGTTATTTTGCTTGTTTTAACGGTGCGTATATTGAAAATTTAAAGCAAAAAAAAGTTATATTTTCTAATAAAATACCAAACTCAATTTGTCAAAAAGCGTCGATTTTTGCCGAAAAAACAGGCTTAAACTTGCAAGCCTACGACGATACTTGCTTTTTTACTGAAAAAGAAAATTCCTTTACCGATTTTTATAAAAACGTTTTAGGCGTTAGTCATAAAACGGTGGGTAAATTAAGTCAATATTTTTTAAATAATAACGACGGTTCGTACAAATTAATGTTTTGCGACCAAAAAGAAAAACTTGATAAATATTTTAACCAAATTTACGACCTTTTATCTAACGAGTGTGAAGTTATTAGAAGTAACGATATTCAAATTGATATCAACTCAAAAGGCATTACTAAAGGCAACGCCGTTAAAACTATAAGCAAACTTTTAAGCGTGCCGATTGACCAAATTATTTGCGTGGGGGACTCTGGCAACGATATTCCTATGCTAACGTCGGGCGCAATTTCTATGGCTGTTGATAACGCCAAAGATAGCGTTAAAAAAGTTTGTAAATATATCGTTCCGTCTAACCAAGACGACGCGATAAAATATATAATTGACAACTTTTGCATTTAACAATACTAAATGCACGTTAAAAGCGTTTTAAAAACGCTTTTTTTATTGACAAGTTGATATCATTATGATATTATAATAATATACTACTTAAGGGGGTATTTATATGCAAGAAAAAATTTATACTAATAAGAAAAAAGGTCTTTTAGTTATGTCTATAACTATATTATTGTGTTTAGTGGCAGTTGCTTTATTTATTTACGGCGCAATTCACACTAAAGAAAGTTTAGATAAGTATGAAATTATTATGATAGTTTCTATGCTTTACTTATGTATTGGCTGGGTACCGTTTTTAGGTTTAAAAGTTTTAAAACCACAAGAGGCGTTAGTTTTAACTTTATTTGGTAAATACGTAGGCACTATTAGGGAAAACGGCTTTTATTTCGTTAATCCGTTTTGTCAAGGTTTTAACCCTGCGTCACAAACTAAATTAAAACAAAGTGGCGACGTAAACACTATGCCAAGCGACCCTTTAAAAAGTTTAACAAGTGCAGGATTTAACGGCGTTAGTTATGCTGATAAAAAAATATCGCTTAAAATTATGACTTTAAATAATAACAAGCAAAAGGTTAACGACTGTTTAGGTAACCCCGTTGAAATAGGTATTGCAGTTATGTGGAAGGTAGTAGATACTGCTAAAGCAGTATTTAACGTTGATAACTATAAAGAATATTTATCACTTCAATGCGACAGCGCTTTAAGAAATATCGTTAGAATTTATCCTTACGACGTTGCTCCTAACGTAGACACGACGGGCGACGGCGTTGCCGACGAAGGTAGTTTAAGGGGTTCAAGCGAAATAGTTGCAAATAGAATTAAAGAGGAAATTCAACAAAAGGTAGACGTTGCAGGTATTGAAATTTTAGAGGCTAAAATCACCTACCTTGCCTATGCGCCTGAAATTGCTGCCGTTATGTTACAAAGACAACAAGCATCTGCAATTATCGACGCAAGAAAAATGATTGTCGACGGTGCAGTTGGTATGGTTGAACTTGCTTTAACTCGTTTAAAAGAAAACGACGTTTGCGAATTAGACGCTGAAAGAAAGGCTCAAATGGTAAGTAATTTACTCGTTGTGCTTTGTGGAAATCACGACGCTCAACCTGTAGTAAACTCGGGAACAATTTATTAATATGGAAGAAAAAAAGCAAATTTTATTACGCATTTCTAAAACTCTTTATAACGATATTGCAAAATGGTCGGAAGACGACTTTCGTTCAATAAACGGTCAAATTGAGTATATTTTAACTCAAAGCGTAAAAGAAAAAAGAAAATCAAAGGCTATTAAAAATAGCGTACAAGAAGGTGCAAAATGATAAAATCTACCTACAACACTTTATCAAGGAGCGCTATTGATGGTATTTTTCTTGGCAATAAGGACAAAAGTTTTTCGGTTGACCAAATTATCTCGTTACTTAAAGAAATGGATATTACCGTAAACAAAACGACCGTTTATAGATACGTTAATACCTTGTGTAAAAATAAAGTTATTATAAAATTCGTTGCCGAAAAGGGCGAAAAAACCCTTTACAAATTTAACGATAAAAATTTAGGTTGCGATAATCACTTGCATTTAAAATGTTCGCATTGTGGTAAAATCGAGCATTTAGGTTGCAACGATATGGCAGAGTTTAAAGACCATATTTTTAAAGAGCACGGCTTTATGCTTAATTGCGCGTCGTCGGTTTTGTACGGCGTTTGTAAAAAGTGTGCAAATAAGTAATTTTGCCTTAATATTTTACACGTCTTTTATTACATAAAAGAAGATAAATTAATTAAATTAAAAAAATCTTAACTAATTATTAAAAAAACAATAAAAAATTCAATTTTTGGCTTAAAAACGTTATGAATAATTAAAATAATGTGATATAATGTCAGTAATTGTTTAATAATTAACAAATGGCGTAAATAGTTTACAACTATTACGCTATATGTTTTAAGAAAGTTCGTTAAATTTTTAACAAAGTTACTTATAACTACGTTGGGAGGTTTTTATGAGAAAGATTACTATTATAGGCGCAGGTGCAGTAGGTTCTTCAATCGGCTACCTATTAGTTGCTGAAAACGTTGCTAACGAAATCGTATTTATTGATATTAATAAAAGCAAAGCGTTTGGCGAGGCTATGGATATTTATCAATCAACCCCGTATTTAGGCTCGGCAAAGGTTATTGACGGCGATTATGAAGACGCTAAAGATTCTGATATCGTTATTATAACTTCAGGTTTAGCAAGAAAACCTGGTCAAACAAGAATTGACCTTGCTAAAACTAACGTTGCGATTATCAATAGTATTGCAAATGATATATCTGCCGTTTGTCCTAACGCTATTTATATTATCGTTGCTAATCCGGTTGATATTTTAACCCACGCATTTATAAAAGCAACGAATATTCCTGCAAATAGAGTTTTAGGTTCGGGTACTAGTTTAGATACTGCAAGGTTAAAGGCAAAACTTGCTCAAATATTTAAAATTAACGTTGCTCAAATTCACGCTAACTGTTTTGGCGAACACGGTGATACGCAATTTATTCCTTGGTCGTTAGTTAAAATCGGTGGCGTGCACGTTGACGATTATCTTAACTCTATGACTACTAAATATACTAACCTTGAAGATTTTGATAAAGACGCTGTTTTAGAGTACGTTAAAAAGTCGGGTGGCGTTATTATTCAAAACAAAGGCGCAACTTATAACGGCGTTGCCGCAGCAGTCGTTCATATTTGTAAAAACGTTTTAAGTGGTATTGATAGTGTTATGTGTTTATCAACCCTTTTAAACGGCGAATACGGTGCGTACGGCGTCTGCTTAAGCACGCTTGTCGTCGTTGGTAAAGACGGCGTTAAAACGACTTTAACTCCACCGCTTACTAAAGAAGAACAAGAAAAATTCTTATTAAGCGCGCAAGCAATGAAAAAGGTTATTGACGAAGTTGAAGAATAAGAAATTGATTTAAAACGAAAGAATTTATTTTATAGGTGAAAATATGAAATTTAGTTATTATCCAGGCTGTACGCTTAAAACAAAAGCAAAAGAACTTGACTTATACGGTAGAAAAAGTTTACAAGCCTTGGGCGTAGAATTTGAAGAAGTGAAAGAGTGGCAATGTTGTGGCGCAGTTTATCCTATGGCTAAAGATGAAATTGCAACTAAACTTTCAGCAGTTAGAACTTTAGCGTCGGCAAGGGACGAAGGTGGTAAACTCATTACTTTATGTAGCGCTTGTCACCACGTTTTAAAGCGTGTAAACGACGATATGAAAAACGACGAAAATATAAATAAAAAAGCAAACAATTACCTTGCTTTAGATAATGCTTATAACGGCGAAACAGACGTTATTCATTATCTTGAAATTTTGCGCGACTACGTTGGGTTTGACAAGATAAAAGAAAAGGTAGTTAATCCATTAAAAGGCAAAAAAATAGGTGCTTATTACGGTTGTTTATTATTAAGACCGTCAAAAGTTTTAGCCCTTGACAATGCTGAAAATCCAACGATAATTGAAGACTTTATTAAATCAATAGGTGCAACGCCCGTTATATATCCGTTTAGAAACGAGTGTTGTGGTGCGTATATTGCTCCTAAAAATAAAGATTTGGCTATTGAAAAATGCAACAATATTATTAATTCGGCAACTCAAAATGAAATTGATATGCTTGTAACTGCTTGTCCTCTTTGCAAATATAATTTAAGTGAAAATTCTAACAAGAAAATTCCCGTTGTTTATTTTACTGAATTACTTTGCGAGGCGCTTGGCGTTAAGGAGTAAACTATGGATAAAAAAGAACAAACTAGGTTAGTTAAAGAAAGAAGTGGTACGGATAGTAAAAAATGTATGAAATGTGGTAAATGTTCAGGCCGTTGCCCCGTTTACGAAAAAATGGATATCAAGCCACATCAATTCGTATCTATGATTGAAAAAGGTGAAATAGACAAACTTTTAAATTGTAAATCTTTAGACGTTTGTTTAAGTTGTTTTGCTTGTTTAGAAAGATGTCCAAGAGGCGTTGCTCCCGTACAAGTTATCGAGGCTGTTAGACAAGAGGCAATTAGGGTTGCGGGTGGAAATCGCTTAAATAGTGAAGATATTCCGTCGTTTGTAGACGATAAAATCCCACAGCAATTATTAGTTAGTATGTTTAGAAAATTAAACAAGTAAGGAAGTGATAAAATGCAAAGAATAGGTGTTTTCGTTTGTTGGTGTGGTAGTAATATCGCGTCAACTGTAGACGTTGAAAAAGTTGCAGAAGTTTTAAAATTAGAACAAGGTGTTGTCGTATCTGAGCATTATCAATATATGTGTTCAGAAAACGGTCAAGCATTAATTAGAAACGCTATTAAAGAACATAATTTAACAGGCGTTGTAATTTGTTCTTGTTCACCAAGAATGCACGAGGCTACGTTTAGAAAAACGTGTCAACTTGCAGGGCTTAATCAATATATGGTTGAAATTGCAAATATTCGTGAACAATGCTCGTGGATACACAAAGATAAAGAAGACGCAACCTTAAAAGCAATCATTTTAGGTAGAAGTGCGATAGCAAAATTAAAACTTAACGAGCCGTTAATTATGGGTGAAAGCCCAGTTGTAAAGCGCGCCCTCGTTATAGGTGGCGGTATTGCAGGTATTCAAACTGCGCTTGATATTGCAGAGGCAGGTTTTGAAGTTGATATAGTTGAAAAATCACCTACTATCGGTGGTAATATGGCTAAACTTGACAAGACTTTCCCAACGCTTGACTGTTCGGCTTGTATTTTAACGCCAAAAATGGTTGACTGCGCCCAAAATGAAAAAATTGATATTTTAACTTATAGCGAAGTTGAAGAAGTTAAAGGTTTCGTTGGTAATTTCAAAGTTAAAATTAAGAAAAAGGCAAGGTTTGTTGATGAAAGTAAATGTACGGGCTGTGCAGAATGTATGCAAAAATGTCCGTCTAAAAAAGGTCTTAACGACTTTAATATGAACTTAAATACAAGACCTGCTATATATATTCCGTTTGCACAAGCAATTCCAAACGTTGCGGTTATCGACCCAGAACAATGTATTAAACTTAAAACGGGCAAATGTGGTCTTTGTCAATTAAAATGTCAAGCAAAGGCTATTGATTACACGCAAAAAGACGAGTTTATCGAAAGGGAATACGGCGCTATCGTAGTCGCTACGGGTTATAAACCTATTTCGCTTGAAAACTTTAACGAATACGGTTACGATACTTATAAAGACGTTATCACTTCGTTAGAACTTGAAAGACTTATGAACGCGGCAGGCCCAACGGGTGGACATTTAGTTTGTCCGTCTAATCACCAAGAGCCTAAAGATATCGTATTTATTCAATGCGTAGGCTCAAGGGACGTTTCGGGTTGCGGTAAACCTTACTGTAGTAAAATTTGCTGTATGTACACGGCTAAACACGCTATGCTTATTAGAGAAAAATATCCTAACTGTAACGTTACGGTATTTTACATAGACGTAAGAACTCCGGGCAAAAACTACGACGAATTTTATCGTAGGGCTGTTGAACAATACGACGTTGAATATATCAAAGGTATGGTTGGTAAAGTTTACGATAAAGACGGTAGATTAGTCGTTCAAGGCGCTGATTTACTTAACAATACTCAAGTCGTTAAATCTTGCGATATGGTCGTTTTAGCAGCGGCTATCGAGCCAGACCCTTCCGTTAGAAAAATTGCGACTATGCTTACTGCAAGCATTGACGTTAACAATTTCTTAACAGAGGCGCACGCAAAATTGCGTCCTGTTGAAAGCCCAACGGCAGGTATTTATTTGTCGGGCGTATGTCAAGGACCTAAAGATATTCCTGAAACGATTTCTCAAGCAAGCGCTTGCGCGTCAAAAGTAATATCGTTACTTGTTAAAAATAAATTAAGCACTAACCCTTGCGTTGCTAAATCGGACGAAATGCTTTGTACGGGTTGCTCGGTTTGTGAAAACGTATGTCCTTACGGCGCAATCACTTATATAGATAAAGAATTTAGACTTGGTGGTGGAAAAACTGAAACAAGACGCATTGCGTCGGTAAATCCTGCAGTTTGTCAAGGCTGTGGTGCTTGTACGGTTACTTGTCCGTCGGGCGCTATGGATTTAAAAGGTTTCTCTACTAAACAAATAATGGCGGAGGTAGACGCAATATGCAAGAAGTAAAAGAATATAAACCTTTAATAGTTGCTTTTTGTTGTAACTGGTGTAGTTACGCGGGCGCAGACCTTGCGGGCTCGTCGCGTCTTTCATACCCTGCAAACGTTAAAATAATAAGAGTTCCTTGTTCTTGTAGGGTTAACCCAACTTTTGTCTTAAAAGCCTTTCAAAAGGGGGCTGACGGCGTTATAATATGTGGTTGTCATCCAGGCGACTGCCATTATACTTCGGGCAACTACTTTGCAAGAAGAAGAATGTCTTTACTTTTCAATATGCTTGATTATTTAGGAATTGAAAGGGAAAGAACGCGCGTTGAGTGGGTTTCGGCAGCAGAGGGCGTTAAATTTTCTAACGTAATGAACGACTTTGCTAAAACAATTAACTCTCTTGGTGAGAACAAAAGGTTGGAGGATTTAAGATGCAAGAATTAGAAAAGATGCTCTTAAATAGAGCAAAAGAACTTTTGTCTAACAAAACCGTTGATAGAGTTTTAGGATGGAAAAAAGATGAGTTTAGCCACGACGTTTCTCCCGCAGTATTTTATAACGAACAACAACTTGAAGATTTCGTTTACAACTGTTTTTGTGGGGCAAATTTATCTAAATATTTAGTAAACGAGTGCAAAAAAGGTGGAAAAATACTTGTATTTTTAAAACCTTGCGACACTTACAGTTTTAATCAACTTGTAAAAGAACACAGAATTTCTAAGGATAGCGTTTACACTATCGGCGTTGAATGTCAAGGCAAGTTAAAGTTTGATAAAGTTTGTAAAAACGGCTTTGAATATTATGATAGCGTAACCGAAACGGTAGATAAAGTTACCTTTACGTACGGTGAAACTACTAAAACTTTTGATAAAGACGAACTTAAACTTTCAAAATGTCTAGTTTGTGAAAAGAAGTTGGTTGCAGGCGACGAAAAAATCGTATTGCACGAAAAAGTTCAACCAAAACAAGATAGATTTGAAACGGTTAAAAAGTTAGAAAGTATGACTGCCGACGAAAGATTTGCTTTTTGGAAGGAACAACTTTCAAAATGTATTCGTTGTAACGCTTGTAGAAACGTATGTCCTTGTTGTACTTGTGTTAAATGTGTTTTTGATAACGACGATTCAACAATTTCTTCAAAAGCAAATAGCGACAGTTTTGAAGAAAAATTATTCCATATTATAAGGTCTTTCCACGTTGCGGGTAGATGTACCGACTGTGGCGAGTGTTCAAGGGTATGTCCTCAAGATATTCCACTTCACCTTATAAATAGAAAATATATTAGCGATATAAATAGGCTTTACGGCGATTATCAAGCAGGTGAAGACGACGTTTCGGTTGGACCTTTAACTAGATACGATAAAGAAGACGTTGACCCAAACGACGCAGTAGGGGGTAAAAAATAATGAAGAAAATCCCTTTAAATAATTTAGAAAAATTTTACGAGCAAATATCTTCAAGTCAAGAACTTTATCTTCCCGTTGTTAAGGGTGGCGTGTTAAATTTTGCTAAATACGAACAATACAGTCAAGTTGATATTAATTCGTTACAAACGGTAAAATCACCAAAAGATTTATTCTTTCCACAAAGCGAAGATATAATGTCTTTCAAAACAAGCGGAAAACAAATTGAAATTAAAGACGAGCGTGTTAAAAAAGGCACTTTCGTAATTTTCGGTGTAAGGGCTTGTGATAACAAAAGTTTTGAAGTGTTAGACAGGGTGTTTTTACAAGAACCCGTTGACAGTATGTACAAAAATAAAAGGGACAACGCAGTTATTATTACGCTTGCTTGTAACAGTCCTAAAAAATCTTGTTTTTGTAAGAATTTCGATATAGACGCATCTTCACCAAAAGGCGATATCGAAGGTTATATTTGTGACGGATACCTTTATTTAGACGCTAAAACTGAAAAAGGTCAAAACTTATTAAATAGTTTAGATTTAGAACAAACTAACGATACGACGGCAGTTGACGCTCTTAAAAAGGATATTGTAGAAAAGATAAATCAATTACCTTATTCAAGCCTTAACCTTGATGCTTTCAAAGGCGAAAATTTGATGACGCTTTTTGATAGAAAAGAGTGGGATGAATTATCAAGCGCTTGTTTAGGCTGTGGTACTTGTACCTTTATTTGTCCAACTTGTCAATGTTTTGACATTAAAGATTTTAAGACAAACGAAGGTGTGAAACGTTTTAGATGTTGGGATAGTTGTATGTATTCTGACTTTACTAAAATGGCTGCTGAAAATCCAAGAAAAAATCAAATGCAAAGATTTAGACAAAGATTTATGCATAAACTCGTTTATTATCCATCAAACAACGACGGATTATACAGTTGCGTAGGCTGTGGTAGATGCGTTAAAAAATGTCCACAATCTTTAAATATCGTAAAAGTTATAAAAAAACTTGGGGGAAAAGACAATGATTAATGAAATTTTAATACCAAGTATAGGCGTTATTACAGATATTAGAAAAGACACGCCAGACGTAAAAACTTTTAGGGTAGTAGGACTTGACGGCAAAAAACTTTTTGAACATATGCCAGGTCAATGCGCTATGTTGTCAATTCCAGGTGTGGGCGAGGCAATGTTTTCAATAACTAGTTCGCCAACTAATACCGAATATATGGAATTCTCTATTAAAAAATGTGGTTGCGTTACTTCGTGGTTGCACCAAGCAGAAGTAGGCCAACAAATTACTGTAAGAGGGCCATACGGTAACGGTTTTCCCGTTGAAGATGCTTTTAAAGGCAAAAACATGTTATTTATCGCAGGTGGTATCGGTTTAGCGCCACTTCGTTCGGTAATAAACTATATACGCTCAAATAGACAAAATTACGGAACGGTAGATATTGTTTACGGTGCAAGGTCAATGGACGATTTGGTTGATATCAATGAAATTCAAACCGAGTGGGTTAACGAAAAAGACTTTAACGTGTATTTAACTATTGATAGAGAGCAAGAAGGTTGGAACGGCCACGTTGGTTTTGTTCCAGCATACGTAAAAGAAGTAAATATTCCAACTGATAGAACTGCAGTTTTATGTGGTCCACCTATTATGATTAAGTTTACACTTCAAGCCCTTTTAGAACTTGGTTTTGATAAAACGCAAGTTTACACGACTTTAGAGTTTAGAATGAAATGTGGCGTTGGTAAATGTGGTAGATGTAACGTTGGCGATAAATACATTTGTAAAGACGGTCCTGTATTTAGAATGGACAATTTAGAAGAATTACCTTCTGAATATTAATTAGGAGAAAAATTATGGAAAAAATGGTAAACGTTTATTTTTTCGGTAAAAAATATGAAGTTCCACAAAGCCTTACTATTATGAAGGCTATGGAATACGCAGGATATCAACTTATTCGTGGTTGTGGTTGCCGTAACGGTTTTTGTGGTGCGTGCGCTACTTTATACAGAATAAAAGGTAAAACTGAACTTAAAACTTGTTTGGCTTGTCAACAACAAGTTGAAGAAGGTATGTACGTTGCTACTTTACCTTTCTTCCCACTTGTAAAACAAGTTTACGATATTCAAAAAGTTAAGCCTACTGAACAAATTATGATGCAATTATACCCTGAAATTTACAGTTGTATAGGTTGCAACGCTTGTACGAAGGCTTGTCCGCAAAGTTTAAAGACTATGCAATACATAGCGTATGCTCAAAGGGGCGAATATGAAAAATGCGCAGAAGAATCTTTCGACTGCGTAATGTGTGGTATTTGTTCATCTCGTTGTCCAGCAGGTATTTCACATCCGCAAGTTGCAATATTAGCGCGTAGATTATACGGTAAATATATTGCTCCTGACTGTAAACACCTTATAGATAGAGTTGCCGAAATTAACAACGGCGAATGTGACGAAGATATGAAAAAGATTATGACTACGCCACTTGACGAGCAAAAAGAACTCTACAATAAGCGTGATATTGAACAATAAGGGGGGAATAGGTTATGTACATATATACTGAAGAACAACTTCAATCAATGCAAAAAGTTGCTAAAACAAGAGAGCAAAGAAAACAAAACCTTTTTAGAAGAATGACTGCTGACGAAAAGACTGCAGTTTTACAAGAATTTCACCCTGACTATATTGAAACTGCTTACGAAACGCTTAAAGTAGGTCCAAATAAGGGCGAAAAAGTACTTCACGAACTTGCCGACTTATTACAAGGTCACTCAAGGGAAGAAGTTAAAAAAGCAAATTTAGAAAATCCTAACTACGACGTAGACGTATTAGTTATCGGTGGTGGTGGGGCAGGTTCGTCTGCTGCAATTACTGCTCATAACAACGGCGCAAACGTAATGATAGTTACAAAACTTCGTATAGGTGATGCTAACACTATGATGGCTGAAGGAGGAATTCAAGCGGCTGATAAACCAAACGATAGTCCAGCAATTCACTATTTAGACGCTTTCGGTGGTGGACACTTTGCCGCTAAACCTGAACTTTTAGAAAGATTAGTTTGCGACGCTCCCGATTCAATTCGTTGGCTTTCTGACCTTGGCGTAATGTTTGATAAAGACGAACAAGGTAATATGGTAACTACACACGGTGGTGGTACTTCAAGAAAAAGAATGCACGCTTGTAAAGACTATTCTGGCGCTGAAATTATGCGTACTTTAAGGGACGAAGTGTTAAATAGGGGTATTCCTGTAGTTGACTTTACTTCGGCTATCGAAATTATTAAAGATGAAGAAGGCAAGGCAGCAGGCGCAGTCCTTAAAAATATGGAAACGGGCGAAATTTTAGTTGCAAAGGCAAAAACTGTTATTATTGCTACGGGTGGAGCAGGTAGACTTCACTATCAAGGATTCCCAACAAGTAACCACTACGGCGCAACTGCCGACGGTTTAGTACTTGCTTACCGTGCAGGCGCAAAACTTTTATACGCTGATACTTTACAATATCACCCTACGGGCGTTGCTGAACCTACGCAAATTTTCGGCGCTTTAGTTACTGAAAAGGTACGTTCACTTGGCGCTCAACTCGTAAATAAAGAAGGTGAACCTTTCGTTTACTCGTTAGAAACAAGGGACGTTACGGCATCTACTATTATAAGAGAGTGTAACGGTAGAAATAACGGTATTAAAACTACCGACGGCGTAGGCGTATGGCTTGATACACCGTTAATTGAAGAATTAAACGGCGAAGGCACTATCGAGGCAAGAATTCCAGCAATGATGAGAATGTTTGGTAAATACGGCATTGATATTAGAAAAGACCCTATTTTAGTTTACCCAACTTTACACTATCAAAACGGTGGTATAGATATTAGCGCAAACGGTCAAAGCGCTGTTGAAAACTTATTCGTAGCAGGCGAAGCCGTTGGTGGTATTCACGGTAGAAACCGTCTTATGGGTAATTCGCTTTTAGATATTATCGTGTTTGGTAGAAACGCAGGTAAACACGCAAGTGAAAAATGCAAGACTGTTAAAGTAGGTAAACTCACTTTAAGTCACGTTGATAAATTTGAAAAAAAACTTAAAGACGCAGGCGTTGATACGGGTATCGTATCTCCACGCTTGTTGCCTAACTATACTCGTAAAGATATGTAATTAAGAAGGTGCATTATGGAATTATTTGGAGGCGCATATTCAATAACAGGCGTTATATTCTTTCTTATTACGCTATTTGCGATTACTTTTGTAGGTTATTTAGTAGGCGGAATTAAAATTAAAGGCGTTTCACTTGGAACGGCGGGCGTATTTTTAGTTTCACTCGTATTCGGTATGTTTTTATACGACGACGTAGAAAAATCTTACGCAAGTGCCGAGGCAGGTTATAAAGTCGTTCAAAACATAGGACTTTTACTTTTTATAACTTCGGTTGGCTTTATTGCAGGCCCTAACTTTTTTAGTGGTTTAAAGAAAAATGCAACGAGTTACGTTTTGCTTGGGTTTATTATCATTTTAACGGCTGGTTTAGTAACGGCTGGTATGTTGCTCGTTGACAAAAACTTAAATTCAGCAATGGCAACTGGGTTACTTGCAGGCGCGTTAACTTCAACGCCAGCATATTCTTCGGCTATTGATTCTTTACCTAAAGAATTCCAAGCAGCGTGTTCGGCAGGATACGGTATCGCGTATATATTTGGTGTAATCGGCGTTGTTTTATTCGTACAACTTATGCCTAAATTATTAAAAGTTGATATGAATAAGGAAAGAGAAAGCCTTAAAGCAATTAGTCTTGATAATAAAGAAAGAAGAAAAGACTTTTTTCAAATTGACGATTACGGCATATTTGCTTTTGCTATTGCAGTAGTATTAGGCATTGCTCTTGGAAATATAAAAATCCCGCTTGGTAAAGGCTCGTTTTCGCTTGGCATAACGGGTGGTCCACTTTTAGTTGCTTTAATTATGGGACATTTTTATAATATTAAAAGAGTTAAACTTATGCCGGATATGAAACTTTTAAAAGTGTTTAGAGAGTTTGGTTTAATG